>Ga0256407_10004353_pt1 | contig 23765 bp, 20 predicted proteins | sample RumenRJG_04DNA_FD_193489 | JGI IMG/M metagenome (GOLD analysis project Ga0256407, IMG submission 193489) | Bovine rumen microbial communities from Lethbridge, Alberta, Canada - RJG_04 | ecosystem: Host-associated > Mammals > Digestive system > Stomach > Rumen | place: Canada: Alberta... | reverse complement strand
TGTATTTGTTTTTAATTATTGTTTTTTCGAAACCAGTTGCAAAGATAGGTATTTTTTTCCAATCGCCAAAGGCTTTTAAGGAAAAATAAAGAAAAAACAAGAAAATGTATATTCAAAACGAGAAAATGAATATCGCACAACCCCTCTTTTGGAAGAAAGTCCAATGAATTGCGCCTAAAGGATGTCCAGTCCACTTCTACGGAGGGCCGACTGCGCCATACGCTCATAGACGAGGCCCAGACCGGAAAAATGGATGACGGCCTGCAGGGCGGCTTTGCGAAGTGAGACATTGGGACTTTGCAGGGCCACAAGAGCCTGGTCGATGAACTCGTTGATACCCCGTTCGTTCGGCTCCATCATCCGCATGAACAAACGGCTGAGCACGTGGTAGCCGCAAATCTGCGGCAGGTCTTCGGACGAAGCCAGCCATTGAAAAGCCTTATCCGCTGCATAAGGTAAATACTGATAGAGGTTAAAGGCCGCCTGCTCGGCAATCTCAATGGTCGAAGTCTGTTCCATCCAGATATCAACAACCTCCGGCAGCACTTCATCAGGAGGCATAATCATCGTAGCAAGAATCTTGCACTCCCGCACGTTCTCCTTCCATAAAGCAATAGCCAAATGGTAGTCTTTCCCTATTTCGTCAGCCTTCTCGCGAAGACGGGGCAGCGTGGCTCCCCAGTTTAGATGGTAGTCAACGCCCTTGTCACGCATTGACTGGGCAACGGAGCCATCCATCATCTGACGGAAAGACTGCTTGATTTGCCTTACCTGCTCATCTATATTCATATTAATGTGGCATATTCGCTACTGTAGCGAAGCATCTGATGGGCGTATGATTCAGAATAGTTGACCTGTATATCAACGATTTCACCATTCTCACAGACTGGCAACAACCAGGGATTGATGAAGCCCTTGTAGGGAGCAAGATGGAGTTTCTCGTAACGCTCAAGCACCTCTGCGTGCAGATCTGGATCAACCTTGACGGCATAGTCTTCAACCAATCGGCGGGCAGCCTCGAAGTCTCCCTCGCTCTTGATACGCTGCACCTCAGCCAGTAATTGCGCGAAAAGGCCTCTCAACTCCTGGAAAGAACCTATTTCTAATTCGAAGACACCGTGCTTGCGAGTCAACTGAACACTTTTGGAATGAGCCAAGACCCATCTTGAGATAAGAGCCCGGTTGCGCATGTGAGCCTCCTCAATTTGCCGGCCTGGCTGAATGCGCACAAGTTGCGTCATCAATCCGTTCAGGAGATACGTGTAGTAGGAAGACTTGTATGCCTCGCCATCTGGCAGCAATCCAAGTTCTATCAGTTTCTCATCGGCCATATAGTACAGGCCAAACAGGTCAGCCCTCGCCTCCTCTATCGTGTTACCATAGTTCTTAAGCGCATCAGGGTCAACGCCTGGAAGCAGTTGCCCACTCCCATGTCCGAGGCACTCATGAAGGTCGGTATGGAGATTGTCGCAGGCATCACTATATTTTTCAATGAGAGCAAGCATCTCCTTGTCACGGATAAACTCTTCCCGAAAGCCATTGCCCTGGGCCGCCTTGTTGTATGCATCAGTTATATTGCTGATCGTGATGCTTTTCGAGCCATGCTGCGCACGAATCCAATCAGCATTGGGAAGATTGATGCCGATGGCAGTAGAAGGATACTCCTCGCCACCAAGCATAGCAGCACAAATCGCATTGGCCGTGACACCCTTGACCACTGGTTTGCGGAACCGAGGGTCTACGGGCGAATGATCCTCGAACCATTGTGCATTGTTACTGATAGCCCGCGTACGGATAGCAGCCTCTTCATCGACGTATTCAACCAGCCCTTCCCATGTACCTTTCAAGCCTAACGGGTCTCCATACACCTCAATAAAGCCATTGATGAAGTCTACCTTCGTACCCAAGCAACTCACCCATTGAATGGAATATTTATCAAATATTCTTAAATCACCTGAGTTATAGTATGTTATCAATAACTCAATAACCTGCTTTTGCTGTTCATTCTCTGCCACTTCTGCTGCTTTCCGAAGCCAATACACAATCTGCCGGATGGCTTGACCATAGCGACCGTCAGCCTTCCAAACCAGTTCTTCCACTACCCCATTGCGCTTGACGAGCGTAGAGTTAAGTCCGAAGGACGGAGGACAGTCTGTGGCTTCAGATTTCATCGCCGCATAAAACTCCTCTGCCTCTTTCTGAGTGACACCTTGATAGAAATTACAGGCAGACGTGGCAATCAAATCCTCGCCATCAGCCTTGTTGACACGTTTGGGCAGAACATCAGGATTGAAGATGACAGGGAAGAGTTCATGGCAAAGTTCATCCACCGTCTGCCCATCAGCCAACGGCAATTTTCGGGCATCAATACTGAGTACGGCACGTCGCAGATAATCCTCGCTAAATTCCGGCACAAACTTATCGCAGGCATAATGATGGTAGATACCACTGGAGAACCATACCCGCTTGAGGTAAGTCTCGAGAGCCTGAAACTGTTCATCGCAGTCATCCACATGCTCCAAATAGACTGCCTCAAGGAGTCTTCGAATACGAAGATTATATTCGCCGTTCTGGTCAAAAGTGATATCACGGCCATAAAGTGTGGCCTGCGACAAGTAGTAAACAAGTCGCTTTTGCTGTAAAGTCAGTTGTTCAAAGCCATTCAGACGGTACCTAAGCATCTGCAGATCAGCGAAACGCTCATCTGAATAGTTGAAATCCTTCGTATCGATAGTCATCTGTCGGCCTTACTTTTTCTTACTTTTGGCCAGCATAGCAGCATGCTGCAGTCTGTACTCCCTTGGTGTGATACCAGTGAGGCGGAAGAACGAGGCATAGAATGACTGCCGATTGGAAAAGCCCACCATATCACTCACTTCCTCAACACGCAGGTCCTGATAGCGCTTGTCCACGAGAATAGACATGGCCTCCTCAATACGATACTTGTTGACGAATGACGTGTAGTTCATATGGAACTTTACGTTTACCACGGCTGAAATATAGCGGGTATTGGTACCAAGTTCTTCCGCTAATCTCTTTGCAGAAAAGTTTTTGTCCTTATACTTCTTCTGCATAACAATGACATTAAGGATCTTCTCCTTCAACTCATCCATCAAGGCTGGACTGACGAGTGACCTATACACGGCCTCCTTTTCCTTCTTTTCGGTTATGTTATACTTTGCCATGATTAAGTAACTTTAATGGTTGATGCCAAGAATATTTTCTGCAAAAATACAACTTTTTTCCGAAAAACGGCACAACTTTTAAAGAAAAATATCAAAAAAATCTATAAAAGGCCCTTTAAACGAATATTTTTTGTATCTTTGCACGTCGAAAACAGAGATTAGTAAGAAATGAAACCAACAGCCATTTTACTTCTGCATTGTCCTGACCAACAGGGCATCATTACTGAAGTGACCAAATTCATTACGGATAACAAGGGCAACATCGTCTATCTGGACCAGTATGTTGACCGTCAGGACGGCATGTTCTTCATGCGCATTGAATGGGAACTGGACGGATTCCTGATTCCCCGCGACAAGATTTACGAATATATCACGACGCTCTACGCCCAACGCTATAAGATGAAGTTCAGCCTTTACTATAGCGACAAACGCCCCAGGATGGCCATTTTCGTATCAAAAATGAGCCATTGCCTCTACGATTTGCTGGCCCGCTGGAAGGCCGGAGAGTTTGAGTGTGACATCCCCTGTATTGTCAGCAATCACGAGGACTTGCGCTATGTGGCTGAACAATTCGGAATCCCCTATTATGTGTGGAGTATCAAGAAAGACCACTCCAACAAGGCAGAGGTGGAAAAGGCCGAGATGGATCTTCTGAAAAAGGAAGACATCTCGTTTATCGTACTGGCCCGCTACATGCAGATCATCAGCGACGAGATGATAGCAGCCTATCCTCATCACATCATCAACATCCACCACTCGTTCCTACCTGCTTTCGTGGGAGCAAAGCCCTATCACCAGGCATGGGAGCGCGGTGTAAAGATTATCGGAGCGACAAGCCATTATGTGACAGCAGAACTGGATGCCGGTCCTATCATCGAGCAGGATGTGGCACGTATCACCCATAAAGACACGCCCGAGAGTCTCGTTCTGAAAGGCAAGGATCTGGAGAAGATTGTGCTGTCTCGTGCCGTAAGCAAGCATATTCAACGCAAAATTCTTACCTACAAGAACAAGACCATCATATTCAGTTAAGGTTCACAGTCATGCAAGTAGCAGTTGTCAAATATAACGCTGGAAACATCTTCTCAGTCATGAACGCTTTGCGAAGACTGGGAGTAGACCCTCTTTTGACAGATGATGCCAGCCAATTGAGGAAAGCCGACCGTGTGCTTTTCCCTGGACAGGGCGAAGCCAGTGGGGCAATGGCCTACCTTCATGAGCGAGGACTTGACGATGTAATCCGCACGCTGACCCAGCCAGTCCTAGGCATCTGCATCGGACAGCAGTTGATGTGTGCCCACTCAGAAGAAGGCAACACGGACTGCCTTGGCATCTTCGACGTTCAGGTAAAACGCTTCTGCCCCACCCGACATGAGGACAAAGTTCCATGTATGGGATGGAATAGGCTATACGATACGAAATCGGCACTTATGAAAGGCATCGAGGGACAATACACCTACTTCGTACACAGTTACTATGTGCCGCTATGCCAGGAGACGATAGCCACTACCGACTATATATTATCCTATAGCGCTGCTCTACAAAAAGACAACTTCTACGCCACTCAATTCCATCCGGAAAAGAGCGGCAGTGTAGGAGAACAGATAATTAAGAACTTCTTACAACTATGATAGAACTGATTCCCGCTATTGACATCATTGACGGTAAATGCGTGCGTCTAACCAAAGGCGACTATAATCAGAAGACCGTCTACGGCAATCCGCTGGATATGGCCCAGAAGTTTGAGGCCATCGGTTATCACCGTCTGCATGTTGTAGACCTGGATGGTGCAAAGTCCAAACACGTCGTCAACAGCGATGTGCTCCACCAGATTACCAAAGGCACTAATCTTATTGTCGACTTCGGAGGCGGCATCAAGACTGATGAGGATATCGAGAAAGCCTTTGAGGCTGGCGCCTCGATGGTGACAATCGGCTCAGTGGCTGTCACATGCCCAGACCTTTTCAAGCGTTGGCTGCAACGATTTGGTGCCGAGCGTATCATATTGGGAGCCGACGTACGCAACGGTATGATCAGCATTAACGGTTGGAAGGAAGACTCACAGGAGCATCTGACTGACTTCTTGAGACGCTATGTAGACATGGGCATCAAGAATGTACTATGTACGGAGATATCGAAAGACGGCACGCTCTCAGGGCCTGCCATACCTTTATACAAGGACATCATGGCCGCCTACCCGCAACTGAACCTCATCGCCAGCGGTGGGGTGAGTTCTATCGATGACATCAAAGCATTAGACGCTTCGGGCATTCCTGCGGTAGTATTCGGGAAAGCCATCTATGAAGGCCGCATCGACCTGCAGGAACTGATCAATTGGAAAATGGAAAATTGTAAATAGAAATGGGACTGGCAAAGCGAATCATACCCTGTCTGGATGTCAAAAACGGGGAAACGGTCAAAGGCATCAACTTCGTAGGACTACGGAGTGCCGGTGATCCTGTTGAACTAGGTAAGGCCTACAGCGAGGCTGGAGCCGATGAACTAGTGTTCCTGGACATCACAGCCAGTTTCGAGGGACGCAAGACTTTCACAGAAATGGTCACCAAAGTGGCTCAGCAACTGAGCATCCCTTTTACTGTGGGAGGCGGCATCAACGAACTGGCTGACGTGGAGCGCATGCTTTATGCTGGTGCAGACAAGGTGAGCATCAATAGTGCTGCCCTACGCCGTCCAGAACTCATCGAAGAAGTGGCCAGCCGCTTTGGCAGTCAAGTCTGCGTGGTGGCTATTGACGCCCGTCACGATGCCGATGGATGGCATTGTTATCTGAAAGGCGGTCGCGAGCGTACAGAACGAGAGCTGCAAGAATGGGCCCACGAGGCTCAAGAGCGGGGTGCAGGCGAGATACTCTTCACTAGCATGGACCATGATGGTGTGAAGACTGGCTATGCCAACGAGGAACTTGCCAAGATGGCCGACCAACTCAGCATTCCCATCATCGCCAGTGGCGGTGCAGGCAAGAAAGAACATTTCCGCGATGCCTTCACCATAGGACATGCTGATGCAGCCCTTGCCGCCAGTGTGTTCCATTTTGGCGAGATACCTATCCAGGAACTAAAGCAATATCTGAAGAACGAAGGAATAAACGTAAGAATATGACTATAGACTTCAATAAGATGGGCGGACTTGTTCCCGCCATCATACAAGATGCAGACACGAAAAACGTGCTGATGCTGGGCTTCATGAACGAAGAGGCCTACAAAAAGACATTGGATACGGGCAAGGTAACCTTTTGGAGCCGTACCCGTCAGACCTTATGGACCAAGGGTGAAACCAGCGGACATTTCCTGCATCTAGTGAGCATGGACATCGACTGCGACAACGACACGCTACTTGTCAAGGTACACCCAGACGGGCCCACCTGCCATAAGGGCACCGACACCTGCTGGGGCGAAGACAACGTGTCCGAGCCGCTGATGTTCCTGAAGGAGTTGCAGGACTTCATCTACAAGCGTCACGAGGAAATGCCCGAGGGCAGTTATACCACTAAACTCTTCCGTGACGGTGTAAATAAGATGGCACAAAAAGTTGGTGAAGAGGCGCTGGAGACCGTTATCGAAGCCACTAACGGTACCAACGAGCATTTGGTCTACGAGGCCTCAGACATGCTCTATCATTTGCTTGTCCTGCTTACCAGCAAGGGCCTACGCATAGAAGATTTGGCAGAGGAACTCCATCGTCGCCACGACCCGGAATGGGACAAGAAACGTCGTATGGCCAAAGCAAAGGGAGAAATGAAGTAAGAAACAAGAAATAACATATTTGGAAAAGCAATGGTGCTGATTGATTATAAAAATGTTACGGTGAAGCAGGCCCACGGTATAGAAGTGCTGAACCATGTTGACTTCCACGTAGAGGAAGGCGAGTTTGTTTACATCATTGGCCGCGTGGGGGCTGGCAAGAGCAGTCTGCTGAAGACCTTCTATAACGAACTGGATATCGACGAGGCTGACACAGCCTATGTCCTCGATAATGATATGCTGACCATACGCCGCAGGGATGTTCCTGCGTTGCGCAGACAAATGGGTATTGTGTTCCAGGATTTCCAGTTGCTGTCTGACAAGACCGTCGCCCAGAACCTTCGCTTTGTACTGAAGGCCACTGGCTGGAAAAAGAAGGACGGTATCGAGGAACGTATTGACGAAGTTCTGGAGAAGGTAGGGATGACGGATAAGAAGGACAAGATGCCCCACGAACTGTCTGGAGGCGAACAACAACGCGTAGCCATTGCCCGTGCCATTCTTAATTCGCCCAAACTGATTGTGGCTGACGAACCAACAGGAAACTTGGACCCTGTTACCGTGAAAGGTATCATGGACTTATTACGCAGCATATCAGAATCGGGCACTGCCGTTGTCATGACCACTCACAACATCCCGATTATCAACCAATATCCTGGTACCGTCTATCGTTGCCACAACAGCCTCTTTGAGAAAGTGGAAGGCAACTATGCACAACTCGAAGATGAGGTTGAGGACAACCAGGAGAACGAAATAGAAGAATCTGAGAATAATCAAGAATAATAAAAAACATACGACTATGAAAGTAATGAAATTTGGCGGGACCTCTGTTGGTACGCCTATGCGAATGAAGGAAGTGACTAATCTTGTCACTAAGTCGGGCGAGCCCGTTTTTGTCGTGCTCTCGGCTATGGCTGGCACCACCAATTCTCTTGTAGAAATCTCTGATTATCTCTACAAAAAGAATCCCGATGGTGCTAACGAGGTCATCAACAACCTGGAGCAGAAATATTTGCGTCACATATCAGAACTTTACTCCACCGAGCAGTATCAGACACTTACTCGTGACTTCTTGAAAGAGGAATTTGAATACCTTCGCTCATTCACAAAAGAACTTTTCACCTCATTTGAAGAAAAAAGCATCGTGGCTCAGGGCGAACTGATGTCTACCAACATGATGGTCAACTACATGAAAGAGCAGGGCATCAATGCTGTGCTACTGAATGCTCTCGACTTCATGCGTACCGACAAGAACGCAGAACCTGATCCTATCTATATCAAGGAGAAACTGACTGCTATCATGGAGCAGAACCAAGGGGCACAGGTATATATCACCCAAGGATTCATCTGCCGGAATGCCTATGGTGAGGTGGACAACCTCCAGCGTGGTGGTTCTGACTATACGGCTTCACTCATTGGTGCTGCCCTGAATGCCGAGGAGATTCAGATCTGGACAGACATAGATGGCATGCACAACAACGACCCGCGTATAGTTGACAAAACCCAGCCCATTCATCAGTTACAGTTTGAAGAGGCAGCCGAATTGGCCTATTTCGGTGCCAAAATCCTTCATCCAACGTGCATACAACCAGCCAAATACGCAGGCATCCCTGTCCGTCTGCTGAATACCATGGATCCCGAGGCAGAAGGAACAACCATCTCGAATGTCACAGAATATGGCAAAATAAAGGCCGTTGCCGCCAAAGACAATATTACGTCCATCAAAATCAAGTCATCGCGCATGCTGCTGGCTACGGGCTTCCTGCGTAAGGTCTTCGAGATATTCGAGTCTTACCAGACACCTATTGACATGGTGTGCACCTCTGAGGTCGCAGTCTCAATGTCTATCGATAACTCATCACACCTGGGAGAAATCATGGATGAACTGAAGAAATACGGCACGGTAACCGTCGACACCAACATGTGTATCATCTGTGTCGTTGGCGATCTCGACTGGTCGAATATCGGTTTCGAGACCAAGGTGATGGACGCAATGAAGGACATCCCCGTCCGCATGATCTCTTATGGAGGCTCCAACTACAACATTTCTTTCCTTATCCGTGAGGAAGACAAGAAGCGCGCCCTGCAGAATCTTAGCGACCAACTGTTCAAATAAAATAAAAGAGGAACACAACACGACACGACATGAAAGGTATATTCCCAGTAGAGAAGTTCGAGCAGATACGGACACCCTTCTACTACTATGATATGAATCTGCTGCGACAAACACTACGCGCAATCACCGATGAGGCTCAGAAGCATGAAGCCTTCTGTGTACACTATGCAGTTAAGGCAAATGCAAACCTCAAGGTTCTTCAGGCTATCCGACAGGCTGGTCTGGGGGCTGACTGCGTGAGTGGCGGTGAGATAGAAGCAGCGCTAAAGGCCGGTTTCCCTGCCGACAAAATTGTCTTCGCTGGCGTAGGCAAAAGTGACTGGGAAATCAACTTGGGACTCGATGCGGGTATCGGGTGCTTCAATGTGGAAAGCGTACCAGAACTGGAAGTCATCAACGAACTGGCCGAGGCCAAAAGTACGACGGCTAATGTGGCTTTCCGCATCAATCCTGACGTTGGTGCCCATACACATGCCAACATCACAACCGGTCTGGCCGAAAACAAGTTCGGTATTGCGATGCGCGACATGGAGGACATCATCGAACGGGCACAGGCCATGCAGCATATCAAGTTTGTAGGACTTCATTTCCATATCGGTTCACAGATTCTCGACATGGGCGACTTCCAGGCACTTTGCAACCGCATCAACGACCTCCAGAACCAACTGGAGTCCCATCGCATTGTCGTAGAGAGCATTAATGTGGGAGGAGGTCTGGGTATTGACTATCAACATCCCAACCGCATTCCTATTCCAGACTTCAAGAGTTACTTCGACACCTATGCCAAGCGGCTGAAACTCCGTCCTGGACAAACTATTCATTTCGAGCTGGGTCGTGCCGTTGTTGCACAAATGGGCACTCTCATCGCGCGTACATTATTTATAAAGGTGGGAGCCAAGAAAAAATTCTGTATCGTCGATGCTGGTATGACCGATCTAATCCGTCCTGCCCTTTATCAAGCCTACCACAAAATAGAAAACATCACCAGCGATGGTCCCATGGAAGCCTACGATGTCGTTGGCCCCATTTGCGAGTCAAGCGATGTTTTTGCCAAGCAAGTAGACCTGAACCAGGCCAAGCGTGGTGACCTGATAGCCATCCGCTCCGCTGGAGCCTATGGCGAGATTATGGCCTCGCAATATAACTGCCGACCACTTCCGAAAGGCTATACGAGCGACGAACTATGATCAAAGTACTGCACATCTATCCAAAGGGACAGCCGCTGATAGCACGCTATGTCAGACTGCTGACTGAAGCCATTGGGCCGCGAATGGACCTACGGACAGTTGAGCAATCGGCTGAAGCCCAAGTGATGTGCAACGAATGGCAACCCGACATTGTCCATTTTCATGGCGATACAAGCATGCGCAAGGGCGAGTTCCGTCGCATCGTCTCCCCTTGCGGCATGGATGTGAACATCGATGAATGCTATACTATCATCGCGAGAAGTACCATCGAGGCTGAGCATTTCAAGGAACTTGGAGCCAAGTACATCGAGGTCGTGCTCAATCCGCTTATCACAAAGACTACCAATTTCGCAGAGGCAGCACGGCGTACAATCACCATCTATCAGAAAGTGATGGACTCTGATCCGCTAGCCCTGATGAGCGAAGACACCAAACGCCTGTTGGCATCATCGCTGAAAGCAGCCATCTGTAAAGACCGGCGATGGGCAGGCGACATATCAGACCTGCCTGGTGATGCCAACTTCCGTTTACTGTATATCTATGCCTCACTTGAGGGGGTTCTTCCCCTTGTAGAAAACGGGCTACGGCTACTAGACATTGACGCCCCTGCCCGCGAACAGACAGAGAGTTATCTACCTGAAGATTACAGAAGTCCCGAGTCGATGGCCTTCAAGAGTCTTTCAGAACAACTTCTGGACATCCAAGTCAACGGGCCATCGCTGCTCAGACTCACAGAAATCCATCAGGGCTTGCTCAACCCACGTCTGAACGAAGACTTACTCTGCAAAGAGTTGGACGAGAAAGGAATGTTGCCGCTGTTTGCCAGTGTGCTGCAACTGTTGAGTGAACAGACGCTTCTTAACGAAGGTTTCTGTCCCTGCCCTCCTGCAGATAATAGCGAGACCAGCCGCCTTAGAACGAAATTACAAAAACACCTTAAACTATGAATACCGACTTAAGATACTTACATCTACTATCTAACACATACCCGACGGTGGCAGACGCAGCCAGCGAGATTATCAATCTTGAGGCTATTCTCAACCTACCTAAAGGCACCGAGCATTTTCTGGCCGACCTCCATGGTGAGCATCAGGCCTTTATACATGTGCTGAAGAATGCTTCTGGCAATATTAAGCGTAAGGTCACGGAAATCTTTGGAAACACCATCCGTGAGAGTGAGAAGAAGGAACTATGCACCCTCATCTACTATCCAGAACAGAAACTGGAACTCATCAAGGCTTCTGAAGACGAACTGGATGACTGGTATCGCATCACCATTCATCAGTTAGTGCGCGTCTGCCGTGACGTGTCAAGCAAATACACCCGTTCCAAGGTACGTAAGAACCTGCCTGAGGAATTCTCATACATCATCGAGGAACTGCTGCACGAACGCACTGATGATCAGGACAAAGCCGCTTATGTGGCCGTCATCGTTGATACAATTATCTCTACAGGACGCGCTGATGACTTCATCGTGGCTATTTGCAACGTAATTCAGCGACTGGCTATTGACCAACTCCATATACTGGGCGACATTTACGACCGTGGCTCTGGTGCACACATCATTCTCGACACCCTACGTCAGTACCACTCATGGGACATCCAGTGGGGCAACCACGACATTCTGTGGATGGGCGCTGCCGCTGGCAACGATGCCTGCATCTGCAATGTGCTACGACTCTCATTGCGCTATGCCAATCTGGCCACGTTGGAAGAAGGCTACGGCATCAACCTGGTACCACTGGCCACGTTTGCCCTTGAGGTCTATGGTGATGATCCCTGTGAGGAATTTATGCCCAAAGTGCTAAAGAAAGACGATAAGATTGATGAAAAGACGCTCCAACTGACGGCTAAGATGCATAAAGCCATTGCTGTCATCCAGTTCAAGACCGAGGCACAAATATTTTCTCGCAGGCCTGAATGGCAGATGGAAGACCGCAACCTGCTGAAGTGCATAGACTTCAATGACAAAGTGTGCATTATCAATGGTAAGAGATACGACATGAAATCATGTCATTTCCCCACTGTAATGCCACAGAATCCGACGGAAATGACCCCAGAAGAGGCCGATCTGATGCATAAACTGCATCATTCTTTCCGCGTTTCTGAGAAATTACGCAAGCATATTCGCACCATCCTGAGCCACGGCTGTATGTACACCATCTGCAACCAGAATCTGCTATTCCATGCCTCTGTCCCCCTGAACGATGACGGAACGCTGAAAAAGGTAGAGATACTGGGACAAGAATATGCTGGCAAGGAACTTATGACCTACATTGGACAACTGGTTCGCGCTGCCTTCGAAACAGACACGCCTGCCGATCAAAAAGCATTTGCCAAGGACTATTTCCTCTATCTCTGGTGCGGTAAGGATTCTCCTCTTTTCGATAAATCGAAGATGGCTACCTTCGAACGTTACTTCCTCGTTGACAAAGAGACCTACCACGAGGAGAAGGGCAACTACTTTAAACTACGCGATTCTGCCGAGGTATGCGACCGCATACTGGAAGCCTTCGGCGTGAGCGGCCCCAACCGTCACATCATCAATGGGCACGTGCCAGTGCACGCCGGTTCTGGTGAGAATCCCATCAAGGCCCATGGACGACTGATGGTCATCGACGGCGGCTTTTCAGAGGCCTACCACAAAGAGACAGGCATAGCAGGCTACACGCTGGTTTACCACAGTCGCGGTTTCCAACTCGTTCAGCATGAGCCGTTTACAAGCGCTCAGGATGCCATATTGCGTGGTACAGACATCAAATCGACTACTCAGATTGTCGAGATGTCCACTCACCGCATGCTGGTGGCCGACACAGACAAGGGCGATGAATTGCGCACGCAAATCAGCGAACTGAAAGACCTGCTCTATGCTTATCGTCACGGCATCATCAAAGAGAAACGAAACTAACAAACAACAAGACCTATGATTACACTAACAATGATCATCCAATTGCTCATCGTGCTGGGAGCACTATGGGTAGGTTCGCGCTACGGTTCGCTAGCACTCGGTGCCATCTCTGGTATTGGACTGGCACTCTTAGTTTTCGGTTTCGGCATGAAACCAGGTAATCCACCAACCGATGTTATCTATATCATCATCGCTGCCGTCACCTGTGCAGGTATCATGCAGGCATCAGGTGGCATGGACTGGCTTATTCAGATTGCCGAAAGAATGTTGAGGAAACACCCCGACTCCATTACCTTCCTGGCGCCGCTCTGTACATTCTTCCTAACCGTGTTCGTTGGTACAGGCCATGTAGTCTACACACTGATGCCCATTATCTGCGACATTGCCATAAAGAAGGGAATCCGTCCAGAACGTCCCTGCGGCGTGGCTTCTATTGCTTCCCAGGTAGGCATCACCTGCTCACCTATTGCTGCTGCTGTTGTGGCCTTCGTGACCATCTCTAATGCAAACGGATTCAGCATTTCTATTCCTGAAGTGCTCATGGTGTCTATTCCTGCCTGCCTATGCGGTCTTATGGCTGCAGCCGCTGCCTCCTTCAGACGCGGAAAAGACCTTGACAAAGACCCTGTTTTCCAGAACAAACTAAAAGATCCAGAACAGTATAAATACATCTATGGCTCAAATGCCACAACACTTGACAAGAAGATTGCTCCAGAGAGCAAGCGGGCTGTATTCATTTTCTTGGGAGCACTCATCATTATCGTGACCATAGCCATTGCCTCGGTCTTCAAGGTCAACCTGCTACCATCCTACAATACAGTAGTACCCATCGATAACGGAAAACAGGCCGTACTGGTCACAAAGAGTGCCGACACCACACGCGTTGTTACAGAGACCATCAATGGCGAGACCATCCACAAACTCGACACCGTTACTTACACTTTCATGCCAGAAGAGGTTAAAGACATCACTGTGAAGAGTGACAAACTAGTAAAGGGCGGAATTATTGTGGACCACGTGACCGAGAAGAAAGAAAAGCCTCTAAGCATGAACCTGCTCATCCAAATAGTGATGATTACAGCGGCTGCACTCATGATTATCTTCTGCAAAGCATCACCAAAGAAGGCTGTATCAGGAGCCGTCTGGCAGAGTGGTATGGTAGCCGTGATTGCCATCTATGGCATTGCGTGGCTGGCCAACACCTTTTTCTCCAACTATACCAATGAGATGGAGGCGATGCTTTCTGGCTTGGTAGCAACTTACCCATGGGCCATCGCCTTAGTATTTTTTGCCGTATCGGTACTCATCAACTCTCAGGGTGCCGTAGTCGTTTCCATGTTGCCCTTAGCCTATTCGCTGGGTATCGACGGTGTGGTGCTACTGGGTGTTCTGCCAAGTGTCTACGGCTACTTCTTCATTCCCAACTATCCTTCCGACATCGCTACGGTCAACTTCGACCGTTCAGGCACGACAGTCATCGGTAAGTACCTGTTGAACCACTCGTTCATGATGCCAGGACTGATTTGTGTCACCGTTTCTACGCTTGTGGCCTACGGTCTGGCGATGCTCATCTTCTAATAGGAATTTTGTTGTACTAAAAAATTTGGCCATATCAGCAAAATGTCGTACCTTTGCATCATCAAACGAAACAAACAACTACGAACAATGAAAAAAACACTTTTCTCATTAATGGCACTTGTGCCAACGATGCTATGGGCACAGACATTTGACTTTGACCTGACGAAGCCCCAACCTGTGTACAATACACAGGACAGTTACGGCTACGATGTACTGCCGGCTCCCGACAAGAAAAATACTGAACCTTTCTATTTCTCAGTGAAGGTTCCAGACGGGAACTATCGGGTAAAGGTGGTGCTGGGCGGCAAGAAGAACTCCAACACAACAGTTCGTGCCGAGGGACGCCGCCTGATGATGGACAACATCTTGACAAAGAAAGCCAAGGATACACAAGAGGTGGAGTTCGTAGTAAACAAACGCTCGCCTCAGATTGACGAGGACAAACGCGTCAAGATCAAGGATCGTGAGAAAGACTACCTGGCATGGGACGACAAACTGACGCTGGAGTTCAATGGACCTTGTCCTGCCGTGAAGAGCATCCATATCGAGCCAGCCGACGTACCCACCATCTACCTCTGCGGTAACTCTACCGTCGTCGACCAGAACGACGAGCCTTGGGCTTCCTGGGGACAGATGATCACCCGCTGGTTTGGTCCAGACGTGGCTATCTCCAACCATGCTGAGAGCGGTCTGACCGCCCGTACGTTCATCAATTCATTCCGTTTGGACAAGATTCTTACAACGCTGAAGAAAGGCGACTACGTGTTTGTGGAGTTTGGCCACAACGACGAGAAAGAAAAGCGTCCAGGTGATGGAGCATGGTATCACTACCAGTACCAACTGAAGATTTTCGTTGACCAGGTACGTGCCAAGGAGGCCGAGATAGTGTTCTGCACACCCACTCAGCGCCGTGCCTTCAACGATGACAAGAAGACGCTACGCAACACCCACGGTGACTTCCCTGCAGCCATGAAAATGGTGGCCGAGAAGGAAAAAGTGCCCCTCATCGACTTAAATGCCTCTACGAAGGTATTCTTCGAGACCCTTGGCTTTGAGGACAGCAAGCGTGCCTTGGTACACTACCCAGAAGAGATGTATGGCAGGAAGTTGGAAGACAACACCCACTTCAACCCCTATGGTGCCTATGAGGTAGCCAAATGTGTGGTGATGGGCATGAAGCAGTTGAACCTGCCCCTTGTGCAGTATCTGCGTCCTGAATGGCAAGACTTTGACCCTGCCCGTCCTGACGACTGGAAGACCTTCCAATGGGCTCCAGCCCGCAATGCCAACATTGTAAAACCCGATGGCAACTGATATGAAGAAGACACTCGCAATCATAGTTCTGACAGTCCTCTCGACGATGGCGATGGCTCAGTCGTGGCCCACAGTCACCACAGAAGCCAAGCCAGGCACAAGATGGTGGTGGCTCGGCTCGGCTGTCGACAAGGAGAACCTGAAGTGGAACCTGCATGAATACGGCAACCATGGCATCGGAGCCGTAGAGATTACCCCCCTGTATGGTGTTCAAGACAACAAGGCCAACAACATCGACTACCTCAGCGACAAATGGCTCGACATGCTACGTTATACTGGCGAGCAATGCACGCGCAACGGCATAGAACTGGATATGGCCACTGGTACAGGCTGGCCATTTGGCGGTCCGTGGGTTCCTTTGGAGGAGAGCGCCTCTAGGATGGTTTTTACTGACTCTGTGATGAGTCAGGAAGCCGCCAACGCAATGACAGCAAAAGGCCACGTTCTCGCCTTGCCTGTGAAGGAACAGAAGAACAGCCGCTTTGTACTGCAACGCACCTATCCTCTGACTGACGGACAGGTACGTGTGATTGCACTCTACGCCAAATATGGTGTCATGAAAGTGAAGCGAGCCGCTCCTGGCGGCGAAGGACTTGTCATTGACCACTTTGACAAGACAGCGGTGGCGAATTACCTTCGCCACATCGAGCAGGCTTTTGAGCGTACGCATACCCCCTACCCTCACACCTTCTTCAACGACTCCTACGAGGTGGAGGCCGCAACCTGGACGCCCACACTCCTGAAAGAGTTTGAGACACGTCGAGGCTATAAACTTGAAGACCATCTGCCTGAACTCCTAGGCTACGATTCCAAGGTGCTAAGCGACTACCGCGAAACATTGAGCGATTTGCTTCTGGAGAATTTCACCAAGCAATGGACGGCTTGGGCACACTCACACGGTGCCATCACTCGTAACCAGGCACACGGCTCGCCAGCCAACCTGATTGACTGCTATGCCGCTGTCGATATTCCTGAGATTGAAGGGTTCGGACTTAGCGATCTGGGCATTAAGGGTCTGCGTACTGACCCAGGCAAGACACGCAAGAACGACTCAGACTACTCCATGTTCAAATATGCCCCATCAGCAGCCCATGTCTGTGGTAAGCCCTACACATCGAGTGAGACCTTCACTTGGCTGACAGAGCATTTCCGCACCAGTCTCTCACAACTGAAGCCAGACCTCGACCTCATGTTCTGTGCAGGTGTTAACCACATGTTCTTCCACGGCACGGCCTACTCACCCAAGAACGATGACTGGCCAGGATGGAAGTTCTATGCCTCCATTGACATGAGCCCAACGAATAGTATTTGGCGCGATGCACCCTATTTCATGGACTATGTCACCCGCTGCCAGAGTTTCCTGCAATGGGGACAGCCTGACAACGACTTTCTCGTGCTGTTGCCTGTACGTGATGCATGGAAGAAGAACACAGGAAAACTGTTGATGCAATTTAGCATCCACGCCATGGGCAAACTGATGCCAGAATTCCGCGATGCCATCCTCGAGATAGACCGCGCCGGCTACGATTGTGACTATATCAGCGAGCGTCTGCTCATGGGCACTACCTATAAGGACGGCATGCTACAGACAGCAGCAGGTACGCGCTACAAAGGACTGATTATTCCTGGCAGCGGTGAGATGCCAGAGGAGGTGAAACTCCACATTGAACAACTGAAGGCACAGGGCGCACACGTGATGTACGGCATTGACAAGACAGAGATGGCCAAAGCTGCTAGCCCAGAACCTATGAAAACCACACTCGGCCTGAAGGCAATCCGTCGAAAGAACAGCAATGGGTACCATTACTTTATAGCCAACCTGACATCACACGACATCTTTACAGGTGTCATTTATCAGCAACTTGCCGTTCCATTCAAGGATGCGTTATGGTTCAATCCCCTAAATGGAGAGATAACCCGTGCTAAAATCAAAGACGGGAAAATACAGATAGAACTGCGCAGCGGTGAGTCCATGATATTGCAAACTTTCGACGATGCTGTACCAACAAACTTGCCCTATCGGATAACAGCCCCCTACTCTATATGTGAAGCCACAACCGACAGCTTTGTGGAACATGAAATACACAAGGCGATAGAAGGCCCTTGGACGCTCTCATTCACGGAAGAGGCTCCCAAGGTGGAAAAGACCTATACGCTGGACAAACTGCAGACCTGGGAGACGCTTGACGAGGAGACCAGCATGACAATGGGAACAGGCATCTACACCACACACTTCAAACTCTCGAAGAAAGAAGCCAAAGAGAACTGGCTCATCGACCTTGGCGATGTGCGTGAGTCGGCTCGCGTTTACATCAATGGTCAGTTCATTGGCTGTGCCTGGAGCGTTCCCTTCATCCTCGACACCAAAGGAACACTACATGCTGGCGACAACGAGGTGCGCATAGAGGTGACTAACCTGCCTGCCAACCTCATAGCAGCGTTTGACCGCCAAGGCATCAAATGGCGCAAAATGGAAGAAATCAATGTCGTTGACATTAACTATAAGAAAACGCTCTACGATCAATGGGAACCCGTTCCCAGTGGTCTGAACTCAAGCGTTCAACTCATCAGAAATTAATTAATCAATATTATGTCAGAACAAGAACATCAACATCATCACCAACATCATCATCACCACAGGGAGGACGATGCAACTAGGTTTAAACGAAAGAGCCTGCTGTCAATAGAACGGAAGAAAAAGATACAGAAGTGGACCTTCAGAGCCCTTTGCATCATAGCCGTCATCATGGCAATACTCGTAGGACTGGCCTATACAATAGGTTAGTCCCTATCATTGAGCACAGGGAAACGCTGACGCACTTCCCGTATCACATCGATATCAAGTAGTGTCTGACAAGAGCCGGCACGACTTTCACAGGAGACCAATATCCGACCCGTTGGGTCGATGACAGCGGAGCCCCCTGTGAAAGTCGTTTTTCGTTCCACACCCACTCTATTCACTCCTATCACATAGCATTGGTTCTCAATAGCCCTTGCCCGTAGGAGCGTGTCCCAGGCGTCCTGTCTCGCTTCCGGCCAGTTTGCCACATAGATGATGGCATCGTATTCACCTGCATGGCCATATCTTGACCACAGGGGGAAGCGTAGGTCATAGCAGGTAAGAAGCAGGAACCGCACCCCTTTGTATTCCACTATAACATGATCATTGCCCGCTTGATAATTCTTGTCCTCATGGGCAAAGGAGAATAGGTGGTGTTTGTCATAGAATTTCACACTTTCTCCTGTCACGAAATAATGGCGATTGAAGTAATGGAGCGACTCATCCACAACAGCCAGACTACCACAAACGGCGCAAGCCCGTTCTGCAGCGATATGCTGCATCCATTGGAGTGCAGATGATGCCTTCTCACTCTCTGCAACCTCCTTAGGGTCAACAGCATACCCCGTTGACCACATCTCAGGCAACACATAGAGATCGGCATCCTGCCCATCTATCAGCGCTTCTGCTCTCCTGATATTCTCCCGAGGATTTCCCCAGTCTATGTCCAATTGTACAACAGATATCTTCATAAGTAAAAATCTTTCATCATCTCTTTATATGTATCAGAACCTATTATCAGTTCTGAGCATTCCAATGGTTCTGGATGTTTGCGAAACGCCAGCAGGTATCGCCTCGGAGTTTTCGTGGGCGTAGTCCTGACGGCACATTCGCGTGTCTTAAAGAAGCCCCTGAGCACGGCCTCACTCTCCAGTCGCGACTTACAGTCGAAAGGGATAATGAGTGAGAACTCTCCCCTGTCGCTGAGCAGCCTCCAGCCGTTTTCCATCAAAGAGAAATAAGTGAGTGTGTCTGCATGGCGAGCCATTGAGCGTTGGGCATCAGGACATGAGAGCGAGTCGACGAAGTAAGGCGGATTGCTTACCAGACAGTCATACACACCTTCCGCATCAGCAAGATCACAGCATTCTATGGAGACACACCCAGCAAAGACCGACTCCTCGACATTCTGGCGTGCTTGCCTCACAGCCGCCTCGTCGATATCTATCCCCACGACTGTTGACTCTGGACAACGCTGTGCCATCATCAAAGCTATAAGGCCAGTCCCTGTTCCGATGTCGAGCACCCGTTTTCCACCATTGGCCCATGCGCCAAGGAGTGTTCCGTCAGTACCGACCTTCATGGCACACATCGCCTGATGAATGGTGAATTTCTTGAATCTGAAGTAGTCATTTGACATGTCTGATACGTAATTAGACTGCAAAGATACAAATAATTTGTTAATTCTTAGCCGTTCGTTCTTAATTCTTAATTAAAATTCGTACCTTTGCACTCCAATTTTAGAATATGGAGTACAGATTTCAAATGAACGATAACGAAACAAGCAAGGCCTTTTCGATGATAGCCGATATCGACGGCGACTTTACCGACTTCTCCAAAGCAGAGGTCCCTGAGGTCTTGCCCATACTGCCTGTCCGCAACCTGGTACTATTCCCTGGCGTTGTCAGCCCTATCATGGTAGGACGGGAGTCTAGTATGAAACTGGTGAGGAAAGCAGAGAAGACAGGCGCGCTCATTGGCATCGTCTGCCAGCGTGACCCTGACATCGAAGTGCCTGTCGAAGGCGACTTATACAACTATGGTGTCTATGCGCGAGTGCTGAAGCAACTGACACTTCCTTCTGGTATGATCACAGTCATTGTGCAGGGCATGGGACGCATCAAACTAAACCGCATCGTCGAAGAATTCCCCTATTTGAAAGGCGAGGTGGAAGTTGCTCCAGAACTGCAGCCTGATAAGCATGACAAGGAGTGGAAGACGGCTATGGACGACCTGCGCAAGATGGTTGATGAATTCATTAATGTCACAGAGGAGATTCCTGATGAGGCATCCCTTGCCATCCGCAATATCAGCAACGACGTGATGGCCCTTAGTTTCATCTGCTCCAACATGCCCATTTCCATTAAGGAGAAGATGAAGTTGCTCTGCGTGGAGTCGGTTAAGGAGCGTCTTTTCGGCATGATGAAAGCCATTAACCGCGAGATTAACCTACAGCATCTGAAAGCCGACATCCGCAACAAGACACGCGAAGACCTGGACGAGCAACAGAAGAACTACTTCATCCAGCAGCAGATCAAGAACCTGCAGGCCGAGATGGGCAACGAGTCGACACCTGAAAAGGGCGAACTGCTCGAGAAGGCCTATAAGAAGAAATGGTCGAAGGAGGTAGAGAAAATCTTCCACAAGGAACTGGACAAACTGGACAACCTGCAACCCCAGAGTCCAGACTTCAACGTGCAGTTAAACTATCTCCAGACCTTCATCTCGCTCCCTTGGGACGAATATACCAAGGATGACTTGAACCTGTCGAGAGCCAAGAAGATTCTTGACCACGACCACTATGGCATGGAGAAAGTGAAGGAGCGCATTCTCGAGTATATGGCTGTGCTGTCCCTGCGTGGCGACCTGAAGAGTCCTATCCTCTGTCTCTACGGCCCTCCAGGTGTCGGTAAGACATCACTGGGCAAGTCTGTAGCAGAGGCCATGAAGCGCAAATACGTGAGGATGTCATTGGGTGGTCTGCACGACGAGGCTGAGATTCGTGGCCATCGCCGCACTTATATAGGTGCCATGCCTGGACGCATCATCAAGAGCATCCAGAAGGCAGGCTCCAGCAATCCAGTGTTCATCCTCGACGAAATAGACAAGGTCACTCAGAATACCGTCAACGGCGACCCTGCATCGGCTCTGCTTGAAGTGCTCGATCCTGAGCAGAACACAGCCTTCCACGACAACTACCTTGACGTGGACTACGACCTGTCGAAGGTGCTCTTCATTGCAACAGCCAACAACCTGAGCACCATTCCCCGTCCTCTGCTCGACCGCATGGAAGTCATCGAACTGAGCGGCTACATTACTGAGGAGAAGATTGAGATTGCCAAGCGTCACCTCATCCCTCGCGAACTAGAGAATACTGGACTGAGTACTCTCCCTGCAAAGCCAAAGTTCAACAAGGCCACCATCGAGAAAATCATCGAGCAGTACACACGTGAGAGTGGTGTCCGCCAGTTGGAGAAACAGATCAACAAGGCGATGCGCAAATTGGCTTACAAGCGCCAGTTGGATGGTACAGAACTGTCGCAGAAGGTGACGCCCGAACTGCTGGAAGACCTGCTTGGCAAGCCTCCTTTCTATCGCGACATCTATCAGGGCAACAACTATGCTGGTGTAGTAACAGGCCTGGCATGGACCAGCGTAGGCGGCGAGATACTGTTCATCGAGACCTCCCTATCCAAGGGCAAGGGCTCGAAACTCACCCTGACTGGCAACCTGGGTGATGTGATGAAGGAGTCAGCCATACTTGCTTTGGAGTATGTCAAGGCCCATGCCGAGACACTTGGCATCGACTACCGCATCTTCGACAACTGGAACATCCACATCCACGTGCCTGAAGGTGCCACGCCTAAAGACGGCCCGTCGGCAGGCATCACTATTGCAACGAGTATTGCCTCGGCCCTGACACAACGAAAGGTACGCAAGAACACAGCCATGACGGGTGAGATAACCCTGCGTGGCAAGGTGCTGCCCGTGGGTGGCATCAAGGAGAAGATACTGGCAGCCAAGCGTGCAGGCATCACCGATATCGTGCTCTGTCAGGAGAACGAAAAGGATATCCTCGAGATTCCCGACATGTATCTCACAGGTGTGAAGTTCCATTATGTGGAGAACGTGCAGGACGTATGGAATTTTGCCCTCACCAAAGAGATTGTGGAGAAACCGCTGACATTCGACATAGAAGAGGAGAAAGAGCAGAAATGACCTTCGAGTTACAACATACCGACCCATACAGTAGTGCCAGAAGCGGTATCATCACCACGGACCACGGACAGATCAAGACACCCATCTTCATGCCCGTTGGCACCTGTGGCAGCGTGAAAGGCGTCCACTTCCAGGAACTGCGCGAGCAGGTGAAGGCCCAGATCATCCTGGGCAACACCTACCACCTCTATCTTCGTCCAGGGCTCGACACCCTGCGCAAGGCGGGAGGCCTGCACAAGTTCAACACCTGGGACCGTCCTATTTTGACCGACTCTGGCGGTTTTCAGGTCTTCTCGCTGACTGGCATCCGCAAACTGCGTGAAGAAGGCTGTGAGTTCCGCAGCCATATCGACGGTTCGAAACATATCTTCACCCCTGAGAACGTGATGGACACAGAGCGCATCATCGGAGCCGACATCATGATGGCGCTCGACGAGTGTCCCCCAGGCGAGAGCGACTACCAGTATGCCAAGCGTTCACTCGGACTGACCCAGCGATGGCTCGACCGCTGCATCAAGCGTTTCAACGAGACCGAACCCCTCTATGGTCATCACCAGACCCTCTTCCCCATCGTCCAGGGCTGCAAGTATAAGGATCTGCGCCAGGAGGCAGCCAAGCATGTGGTTGACCGTCTGGCCATGCTCAACGACGGTGGTGGTGCATCCATCGGCGGACTGGCCGTAGGTGAGCCTACTGAGGTGATGTACGAGATGATCGAGGTGGTCAACGACATTCTGCCCAAAGACCGCCCACGCTATCTGATGGGGGTCGGCACACCACAGAACATCCTCGAGGCCATAGAACGGGGAGTCGATATGTTCGACTGCGTCATGCCTACCCGTAATGGGCGCAACGCCATGCTCTTCACCTATCAGGGTACCATGAACCTGCGCAACAAGAAGTGGGAGCAGGATTTTTCGCCTATCGATCCTGACGGA
>Ga0256407_10004352_pt1 | contig 23767 bp, 10 predicted proteins | sample RumenRJG_04DNA_FD_193489 | JGI IMG/M metagenome (GOLD analysis project Ga0256407, IMG submission 193489) | Bovine rumen microbial communities from Lethbridge, Alberta, Canada - RJG_04 | ecosystem: Host-associated > Mammals > Digestive system > Stomach > Rumen | place: Canada: Alberta... | reverse complement strand
CTCGTCTGGCTGCACGGCAAAATTACAAAAAATCGTCAAAATATGAGATTGTTCAAAATAAAATATTAACTTTGCGACATCACCGTGAAGTCAACAGACTTCAGACACACTGAATGGTACACTACCTCATGCCTGCGACTGTTTTTGGTATATTAGTATTGGTCGTGGGACTTATTTGTTGCCGCCATTTCCACAAGTTTATTGCCATTGCTTCCACGAAATTGTAAAAAAGACATCAAATTCGAACTTTTTGGGCAATAACCGCTATTTTATGTGCTAATCCCACCATTTCGTGGGATACCCTCCAAATAGTTCTCAAATAGGCAATTTTGTTTCTATTTTTGCATACGATTTCTTACAAAGATAAGAAATAGGACATATTGGGAACTATAAACTTACTATCTATATATTGTCAATAATTATATGATGGGGAGGCTGCAGTGAATTACAAGTCGCAGTCTCCCTTTAACATTTCAAAAAGAACAAGAGACTAAAAGCATGTTGCCAGTCTGTATCAAACAGTAGATTGTAATCATATCGCAATTTACAAACGACAATGCAGTTTGTGAGCTAATCCCCACGTTTCGTAGGATATCAAATTGAATGTTTTCTACTAATGGAATCCTTTACTATTTTTGCCTTCAGAAAACATATGATGTATAAAAAGTAACTTCTAAGTGAATTATTAATCAAGAATAATCAACAACAAAAATACAATCATTATGAATAATTTTCGTTTTTGCATGCTGGCATTATTTGCCTCGATGATCAGTACCGTATGGAGTGAGAATATCACTTTTGCAGATGCTAAGACCAGAGCCATCTGTGTTTCCAACTGGGATGCCAACAAAGATGGCGAATTGTCCGTTTCCGAGGCTTCGGGCGTAACCACATTGGGTAATGCTTTCTGTAAATCTCAGATTACCTCTTTTGATGAGTTGCGGTTTTTCACAGGACTGTCCTCGATTGGTAAAGATGCGTTCAGTTATAGTACAGTGAAGAAAATAACGCTTCCGGAAAGCATCAAGTCTATTAAGGAAAATGCCTTTCTTTACTGTCCTTCACTTACCAGCATCACAATTCCAGCCAATGTACAATCCATCGGACAAAATGCCCTTTCAGGATGTACATCGATGACATCCATCACAGTGGACGAGACAAATGCTTTTTTCTGCTCTGTCGATGATGTGCTTTTCAACAAAGACAAAACATGTCTTGTACAATATCCAGCAGCGAAGGGCACAGAGTATATCGTTCCCGATGGGACACTAGTTATTGGAAGAGATGCATTTTTCATGAGCACAATTCAATCTGTATCATTGCCATCCACACTCAAAGAGTTGGCATACGATGCGTTTGGAGCATGCTATAATCTTACGAACTTGGTTATCCCTGAGGGTGTGAAAAATATTGGCAGTTATATTCTTGACCAATGTTACTCCCTCAAAACACTTTATATACCGAGCAGCGTGAAAACAATAGGAGGAAATATCTGCAAAAGTTGCTATGCTATTAAGGATGTATATTGTGACATGGAACAACCATATGCCATCACTGACAACTGTTTCCCTGAGACAGTATATCAAAATGCGACCCTTTATGTTCCGGCAGGCAAAACCTCATTATACAAAAGTTGCACAGGATGGAAGAATTTTGAGCGGATACAAGAAAATATTGTGAAAATTGTATTTGCTGATCCTGAGACCGAAAGAATCTGCGTATCCAATTGGGACACCGACGAAGATGGTAAATTGAGTGTTACCGAAGCTGCCTCAGTGACAACTTTAGGAACAGTTTTTAGTAATTCGAAGATTGATTCTTTTGACGAGTTGCGCTTTTTCTTAGGCTTGACATCCATAGGAAAAGATGCTTTCAAATATAGTGCTATTAGAACAATTACACTTCCGGAAAACATCAAGTCCTTGGAAGAGAACGCCTTCCTTTACTGTTCTTCACTTACTGCAATCACGATTCCGGCCAATGTTCAGTCAATCAGGCAGAATGCTCTTTCCGGCTGTACGGCTATGACATCAATAACAGTAGACGAGTCAAATTCCAACTATTGTTCCGTAGACGGTGTACTTTTCAGTAAGGACAAAACCACATTGGTACAATATCCGGCAGCAAAAGGAACTAGTTATTCTGTTCCAGGTGGAACAACTGTTATAGGCAGGGATGCATTTTTTATGGGAAAGTTATCTTCTATTGAGCTGCCATCTTCTCTAAAAGAATTGGAGTATGATGCGTTTGGTTACTGTGCTAACCTTAAGGAAATACGACTTCGGGAAGGCGTAGTGGCTATAAGTGACTATGCGTTTGACTGGTGTACCCAGCTAAATAAATTGTATATTCCTTCAACGGTAAAATCAATCGGGCAAAAGATTAGCAATAATTGTAATTCTCTAACGGACATTTATTGTGATATAGCCACACCGTTTGACATCAATGCCAACAATTTTCCCCAAAAAGTTTATGACAATGCCACCCTTAATGTTCCTGAAAGAAGCAAAAGCCTATATAGCGTAGCTGGTGGATGGAGTAAATTTGTCAAAATACAAGGGGAGTCCAATCAAATCATAGAAAGTGACATAAAACTGACTGTATCAGATGTCATTATAGCACAAGGAGGGACTGCAAAACTGACGATAAGTCTTGACAATGTCGAGACGACTCTGAATGGATATCAGTTCCTTATAGAATTACCTGAAGGGCTATCACTTTCTAAAGATGAAAGCGGTGACTATATTTATGAATTGTCAGAACGGTACAGCAAGAAAGACAACATGAATGTCCACATCAGCAAGACTTCTCCCCAGACTTATCAATTAGTATGTTTTTCCTTGTCGGGTGAGGTCCTAACAGGAGTCGATGGCCCTGTCATCACGCTTAAGCTAACCGCAGGAGACGTTATGGAAGAAAGTAATGTCGGGATGATTCGTGACATATTATTAAGTGACATTGAAGGAAAGACACTACATGTAGGAGACGTAGAGTTTAATGTATCAAGGTTAAATTATACTTTAGGTGACACGAATGGAGACGGCTCTGTTAATGTTACAGATGTCATGTCGATTGTATACTACATTCTTGGGAACCCACTTCCTGCTTTTTACGAAGAAGTTGCCGACATGAATGGAGACGGAAGGATAGACGTAACGGACGCTTTATTGGTGGTAAACATAATATTAAAAGGTAATGGTCAAATCCTGTCCAATGCTGTAATTGAGCCATCAGATTTGCGTTTGTCGGTATCAGACAATGTTGCCGTACTTCTAATGAATACAATGTCTGAATATACATCTTGTCAGATGGATGTACGAATGCCTTCTGGAACCAACCTTCTTAGAACGGAGATGTTTGAAGCATCGACAGGGCATTCTGCCATGATCAATAATATTGGAGACAATGTTTATAGAGTAATCGTTTATTCTCTTGAAGGTGAAACATTAAAGGAAACTGAGAACGGTAATCTTTTGCGTTTTGTTGCAGATAGCGATATAAACAACACTATTCGGATTGAGAATATATTGTTTTCAAATGAAGTATATGAGACAGTTTGTTTCTCTGACATTGCTACGACAACAGGGATTGGAACGATTGAAGGAAAATTCATGAATGATGATGCCTATTATAACATCAACGGAACAAAGGTGAATGTACCCAATCACGGTCTATATATTAAGAATGGCAAAAAGTTCATTTTGTAGTAGCATAAAAAAAAATAAAATAACGATAGAATCATGATTATACAGAAAAACAGCGTGTGGATTTTATTTCGACATCCAAGTCAGAATATCACAACATTAAATATCTTTTCTTATATTTGCAAAAAACATGGAATTGCAATATAATTTGCTTGATAATAATCTAATAAGAGCTTTAGATTACGCCTCATAAATTGTCTGTAGAGTTTTTTATTTATCTTATCAATTTCAATATCAATGAAAACAAAAGGCTATATCATAAGAAGACTTGTTTCTAGTAATAGAAAGGAAATGTTATTAGCTATTTTGCTGTCCCTGTTCACATCGACAGCCTTTGCACAATATGACAGGGGAAACAACTTGAGTTGGAGTGTAGAACGTGAAAGCGCAACAGCAAGTACAAATGGACATGGAAACGGATGGCTATATTGTCATAAAGGACAAAATATAGGCAAAAGGGGCGTTCGTAACATCTCTGTTGGCAACAAAAGCGACTTATGGCTTGGCAATGACAGTTATGGACTTTCATTGAGTGGTAGATCGTTAAGTGTTTTACCATGCACACAATTTGATAAGGGTCGTGAGAATATTTTGAAGGTAAAAACAGATGATGTCGAAATACCTCCGACAATTATTCATTTTATAGACGGTGGAAGTAAATTTGAAATAAACGGACATCCTTTTTATGATGATTGCCATTGGAAAGAAGTTTTTCCTCCGATTATAGGAAAAACAATTAGGATTATTTGGGATGGAGACGAGATTGAACCATCCTACTATACATTCGAAGAAATGTGTTTTGAGTACTCTATTTTAGATGATGAGGATAACACAATCTGTCTAAATATAGATTGGGATTCTGGGAGTGGTTTAAAATATGATTGCGAAGATAAAGGTCCATGGCAAGTATCCTTTAATCCAAGCTCAATTTATGGGCCTGGTGAATATGATGTAAAGGTAACTTATACTATTCCAGAGGACAAATGGGAAACGCTTGCCCCTGATGAATTTTGGGGGACAAATTTCCAATTTGACCTTGATGGAGGTGGCGCAGTTGAATATACGCTTTGGGGAAAAGAAGGGCTATTCAAAGTAGATGGAGAAGGCCTCCAAGGCAAGTACCATAGTAGCATGTACCCTTTGGATTTAATAAAACCCACAATAACGCCCAATCCTGGTAAGGTCCTTGATTCTTTTGAGTTACATTATGACTCAGGGTTGAATGATAGTGTTAAGGTTATCCCTCTAAAGTTTGAATTTGATGAGTCAAATGGATGTTACGTGCTTTCTGATGATTACTCAGACTATTCAATAGTTTGCGAAAATGGCGATATGAGTTTGTCAGGATGCTGGATGAGTACTTTTGTGGTTCGCTTCAAGGATGATGAGCGCATCATTGAATTTGCGGATCCCGCAGTAAAACATATCTGTGTGGACAACTGGGACACAAACGGTGACGATGAGATAAGCCGTTGCGAAGCGGCAGCCGTTACAAATATAGGTACCGTTTTCTCTCAGAACAAGACCATCAAGTCGTTTGACGAGCTTAAATATTTCTCAAGCCTGGAGAACCTTCCAGACAACACCTTCCTCTACTGCACGTCGCTTACATCGATAACATTGCCGTCCAGTATCCATGGAATCGGCACGAATGCCCTTTCTGGCTGTACATCAATGACACGAATTGATGTGGCGGACGGGAACACCGACTTCAAATCTGTTGACGGAGTCCTTTTCTCCTTCGACGGCAAAAGGCTCATTCAATATCCTGCAGCGAAAGGAACCGCATACCGTATTCCAGACGGAACCGTATCAGTAGCCCGTGATGCGTTTTTTATGAACAATCTATCGGAAATCATACTTCCTTCCACCATAAAGACGCTTGAATTCGATGCATTCGGGTACAGCACGAATTTAGAGAAAATCGTTATGCCCGAGGGTTTGGAGAGCATTTCCGACTATGCTTTTGACCATTGCACAGGCTTGGAGTATGTTGCAATTCCTTCTACAGTGACAACTATCGGACATCACGTTTTCCAATCGTGCAAAGACATAGAATCCGTATACAGCTATATCAAGTCACCTTTCGCCATTGCGGAGAACAATTTTGACAAGTCTGTATATGACAACGCAGTCCTTTTTGTTCCCAAAGCTTCGGAAAATGACTATTCCACTTTGGAGGGCTGGAGAAACTTTAAGAACAGAGACATATCAGATATCGTTTTCACCGACAGCAAGGTTAAATCCCTCTGCTTAAGCAACTGGGACCTGGACTCGGACGGTGAGCTGAGCTATTATGAGGCCGGTCTGGTGACTTCCATCGGCAGTGTCTTCAAAGAGAACAAGACAATCACAAGCTTTGATGAATTGAAATACTTTACGGGACTGAAAACCATCCCAACCTCAGCCTTCCTCAACTGCACTTCGCTGGAGTCTGTCACAATTCCCGCCAATGTGGAGACCATCGGTACAAAGGCTCTGAGCGGATGTTCCTCCATGACCCGGATAGATGTTGCGGAAGGAAGCTGTTCTTTCCTTTCGAATGACGGTGTTCTCTTCACAGCGAATGGAGCACGGCTCGTACAGTATCCCGCAGCTAAGGGCAGCACCTATTCAGTCCCTTCAGGAACAGTCATTATCGGACAGGATGCCTTTTATATCAGCAAGCTGTCATCCGTTCTGCTCCCCAACACTTTGCGGACAATAGAAAGCGGAGCCTTCGCATACAGCAAGTCCCTTTCATCAACAGAACTGCCCGAAGGCCTGACTTCCATTGGCAACAATGCCTTTGAATACTGTTCCGGGTTATACAACGTCACCATACCCTCGACGCTCACATATATGGGGCAGCAGATTTTCAACGCCTGCAACAATATCCGGGGCGTGCATAGCCATATTGAAACACCCTCCGACATAGAAGAGAACAACTTCACTGCATCTGTCTATGCGAATGCCATTCTCTATGTGCCGGAGAACAGCCTGGACCTTTATGGCACGGCAAAAGGATGGAGGAACTTCGCAAAGATTGTTGGCGATCCCGGCGAGGTGGTTCCAGAGTACACTGTGGCAGTTCCCGACGTGACCATAGCACAGGGAGGAACGGCGAAGATGGTGATTGAGCTGAACAATGGCGAGGCTGTGGTGAACGGATACCAGTTTGAGGTGGAATTCCCGGCCGGAGTGGAACTGCAGACCGACAAAGACGGAGGTTACATCTATGAACTGCCCGACCGTTACAGCGTGAAGGACGGCATGCAGATATCCATCTACAAGGTTTCTTCACAGGTCTACAGAGTGATGGCGAGCTCGATGACCAATGTGACTGTCACTGGCACAGAAGGACCAGTCCTGATGCTGTCGCTGGCAGCATCGGATGAAATGGCTGACAGCGGAACCGGTGTCATCAGCAATATCGTCATCAGCACCAATGAGGGAGTCAGCATTACCACCGATGATGTCGAGTTCGCGGTCATCAAGGCAGAATATGCCTTGGGAGATGCCAACGGCGACGGTTCCTTGAACGTTACGGATGTGATGCTGATTGTGAACCACATCCTTGGCAACACGTTGCCCGTATTCCATGAGGAATGTGCCAACATAAACGGCGACAGCCGAATCGACGTGGCCGATGTGATGTTGGTGGTGAACATGATTCTAAGCGGTGAGGCCCAGGCCCCAGCAATTGCACAGTTTGAGACATCCGGTCTCGAGGCAGTATCTACGTCAGGCAACAAAGTGGAACTCCGCATGAACGACATGAGCGAATATATCGCTTTCCAGATACAGGTCCAGATGCCTGAGGATGCCCGTCTACTCGGTGTGGAGATGGAAGAGGAAACGACCGACCACCGTGTAATGACAAAGAAAATAGGCGATGGTCTTTACAATGTGATTGTATATTCTCTGAACGGAGAGAACTTCAAAGAGACTACTGACGGCACTTTACTCCGTCTTGTGACAAGCGGTAAAGCAAAGAACCTTCAGATAAAGAATATCCAGTTCACCAATCCATCCTTCGAGACGGTCTCCTTCTCAGATTTCACTGGTACGACCGTTATAACTGAAATAAAGTCTGCCACTCAATCGGATGGATCTTATTTCGATTTGAATGGGGTAAGCACGAAGACTCCTACTCGTGGCATCTATATTAAGGATGGTGAGAAGATGCTTATTAAATGATGTATATATGAGTTAATCAAGTAACAATATATTAAGAAAACTATGAGAAAATTATTATTTACATTGCTATCAGCCTTTCTCCCTCTAGCCATATGGGGAGCAGGCTATAGTTTTTTGTCCCCTAAGTTGGATGAAGTGGATCAGACTCATGAACCGGACGTTGCAACTTTGTCAGCTGAAGCCTCGGAAGTCACGGCTGGAGAAATTTCTAATCTCACAGTCAGTCTTGAAAATGGTGATTTAGTTTGCAACGGCTACCAGTTTGTACTCAAGTTGCCGGAAGGAATCACTCTTGCCTTTGATGAGGAAGAGGATGACTGGGTTTACTCTTTGACAAACCGCTATACGAAGAAAAAAAGCATGCAGTTTACGGTGAGTGATAAAGGAAATGGGGAATATCAGATTCTTTGTTACTCTATGACTAATGAGACCATTACCGGAAGTGAGGGTTCCATTGTCACTCTCGGACTCCAGACGGATCCCAGTCTGGCCGGGGGGACCTATAATTGCAGTTTGAATAATGCCATTGTGAGTACTGTGGATGGAACCAGTATAGATAATGGGGACATCCCTTTCGATGTGTCAGTGTCGTCAGGCACTGAGGCAAAATTGACCATGTCTGCCGTGGCAAATGATGTAAAAGCAGGCGAGATTTCCAATCTTACTGTAAGTTTGAATAACGGCAACGTGGTTTGCAACGGCTACCAGTTTGTGGTTAAGTTGCCGGAAGGAATCACTCTTGCCTTTGATGAGGAAGAGGATGACTGGGTTTACTCTTTGACAAACCGCTATACTAAGAAAAAAAGCATGCAGTTTACGGTGAGTGATAAAGGAAATGGGGAATATCAAATTCTTTGTTACTCTATGACTAATGAGACCATTACCGGAAGTGAGGGTCCCATTGTCACTTTCGGACTCCAGACAGATCCCAGTCTGGATGGAGGAACCTATAATTGCTGTCTAACAAATGTTATCGCCAGCGGAGTGGATGGAAACAGTAGAACAATAGATGATGTTCCTTTCAGCATGAATGTAGAAGGAGCCCCTATTGTTCCCATCACTGTGACCGTGAAGAGCTACACCCGTCCGTATGGTGACGAGAATCCTGAGTTTGAGTTTACAGTTGAGGGTGGTGAGCTGAAAGGCGATCCCTCCATCACCTGCTCTGCCACCAAGACATCTCCCGTTGGTGAATACGTTATCGAGATAGCGGCCGGAGCCGTTGAGAACACCAATGTGACCTATGTCAACGGAACGCTGACCGTCGAGAAAGCCCCGTTGACCGTGAAGGCCGGTGACTACACCATGAAGCAGGGCGACCCGCTTCCTGAGTTCACCGCCACTTATGAAGGCTTCAAAAACAACGAGACTGCCGAGGTACTGACCAAACAACCTGTGCTGACCACCGAGGCAACTTCCTCTACCGCTCCCGGCGAGTATGCCGTGAAGGTCTCCGGTGCTGAGGCCCAGAACTATGAGTTCAGCTATGTGGACGGTAAACTCACCATCACGGAGGCTGATCCTATCACTGTGACAGTGAAGAGCTACAGCCGTCTCTACGGCGATGAGAATCCTGAGTTTGAATACACCGTTGAGGGTGGTGAGCTGAAAGGCACTCCCGCTATCACCTGCTCGGCCACCAAGACTTCTCCCGTTGGTGAATACGCTATCGAGATAGCAGCCGGTACTGTTGAGAACTTCAATGTGACCTATGTCAGCGGTAAACTGACCATTGAAAAGGCTCAGTTGACCGTGAAGGCCGGTGACTACGCCATGAAGCAGGGTGACCCGCTTCCTGAGTTAACTGCCTCTTTTGAAGGCTTCAAGAACGGCGAGACTGCAGAGGTGCTGACCAAGCAACCTGTGCTGACCACCGAGGCAACCTCCTCCACCGCTCCCGGCGAGTATACCGTGAAGGTTTCCGGTGCCGAGGCCCAGAACTATGAGATTAGCTATGTGGACGGTAAACTCACCATCACGGAGGCTGATCCTATCACTGTGACGGTGAAAAGCTACAGCCGCCTCTACGGCGATGAGAATCCTGAGTTCGAATACACCGTTGAGGGTGGTGAACTGAAAGGCACTCCCGCTATCACCTGCTCGGCCACCAAGACTTCTCCCGTTGGTGAATACGCTATCGAGATAGCAGCCGGAACTGTTGAGAACTTCAACGTGACCTATGTCAACGGCAAACTGACCGTAGAAAAGGCTCCATTGACCATCAAGGCCGGTGACTACACCATGAAGCAGGGTGACCCGCTTCCTGAGTTCACTGCCTCTTTCGAAGGCTTCAAGAACGACGAGACCGCCGAGGTGCTGACCAAGCAGCCTGTGCTGACCACCGAGGCCATCTCCTCTTCCGCTCCCGGCGAGTATGCCGTGAAGGTTTCCGGTGCTGAGGCTCAGAACTATGAAATCAGCTATGTGAACGGTAAGTTGATAATTGTTGAGGCAGATGCAGTTATCGTTAAAATCGGTAATTATACACGTCTTTACGGTGATGAGAATCCCACATTTGAATACACCGTTGAGGGCGGTGAATTGATTGGCACTCCCTCCATCACCTGCTCAGCCACCAAGGAGTCACCTGTCGGCGAATATGCTATTGAGGTTTCTGCCGGTACTGTTGAGAATTTCAACGTGACCTATGTCAACGGCACACTGAAAGTAGAAAAGGCAACCCTGACCGTAAAGGCCGGTGAATACACCATGAAGCAGGGCGACCCGCTTCCTGAGTTCACTGCCACTTTCGAAGGCTTCAAGAACGGAGAGACTGCTGAGGTGCTGACCAAGCAGCCTGTGCTGACCACCGAGGCCACCTCCTCTTCCGCTCCCGGCGAGTATGCCGTGAAGGTTTCCGGTGCTGAGGCCCAGAACTATGAGATTAGCTATGTGGACGGTAAACTCACCATCACGGAGGCTGATCCCATTACTGTGACGGTGAAGAGCTGCAGCCGCCTCTACGGCGATGAGAATCCAGAGTTCGAATACACCGTCGAGGGTGGAGAGCTGAAAGGCGCTCCCGTCATCACCTGCTCCTCCACCAAGACTTCTCCTGTTGGTGAATACGCTATCGAGATAGCAGCCGGTACAGTTGAGAACTTCAATGTTACCTATGTAAACGGTACACTGACCGTTGAAAAAGCTCCGTTGACCATCAAGGCCGGTGACTATACCATGAAGCAGGGTGACCCGCTTCCTGAGTTCACAGCCTCCTTCGAAGGCTTCAAGAACGGCGAGACTGCTGAGGTGCTGACCAAGCAGCCTGTGCTGACCACCGAGGCCACCTCGGATTCTGAGCCAGGTACATATACTGTTAAGGTGTCCGGTGCCGAGGCACAAAACTATGAAATCAGCTATGTGGACGGAACGTTGACCATCATCGAGGCTGATGCCATCATAGTAAGAGTGAACAGCTACAGCCGCCTTTACGGAGAGGAGAATCCTGAATTTGAATTCGTTGTCGAGGGCGGTGAGCTGATAGGCGCTCCTACTATCACCTGCTCGGCCACCAAGACTTCTCCCGTTGGTGAATACGCTATCGAGATAGCAGCCGGTACTGTTGAGAACTTCAATGTGACCTATGTCAATGGCACACTGACTGTGGAGAAGGCTCCGCTGCTTGTCATCGCTAACGACTGTGAACGTGTTCAATTTGAGGAGAATCCTGTTTTCACATTACGTTACGAGGGCTTCGTGAATGGTGACACCGAGGAGGTGCTCACAGTGAAACCGGTTGCCTCCACCTCTGCTACAATCGACAGCGAGGCTGGTGAGTATGAGATTTACGTGTCGGGCGGCGAGGCTGAGAACTATGAGCTCTCTTACCAAAGCGGTACTTTGACAGTCCATCCATACAGCGGTATTGCCGGTGTGACGTTCGAACATCCTGTCAACGTATATTCAATCCAGGGTATACCTGTACGTATGCAGACTACTTCGCTTGTCGGACTTCCCCGTGGTGTATACATCGTAGAAGGCCGCAAGGTTACTGTTAAATAAATAATCAACAATAACTTAAAATGCAGGGTCCAGTTCTACTGGGCTGGACCCTGTTTCTTTCTTAATAGTAAAAAACTTAAAAAAATGAAAAAGAATCTGACTACACTGTTTTTTTTGTTAATGGCTGCTCTGGCGTATGCGGTTGAGATTCCAGTTGGTTACCCAAAAGGCATTGTAGCCAGTTCGAGTGCCTATGTTGTCAATGGGAAAGGTGCTGTTTCCGCAGCAACTAAAATCCTGACGAGACAGACGGAATCTATTACAATCTGCAGGGTATGCCGATTAAGAATCCCTCGCACGGTGTCTTCATCAAGAATGGTGAGAAAATCATTGTGAAATAAGAATAACCTCCTATTTAAAATGCTCAGGACCAGGGTGTCGGTCAGAACATACAAAAAAGGGAAGTGAATACATCAACAACATATTTGAACAATAAATCTATCTGAGCTATGATAAAAATCCTACGCGCAACCATGCTGGTACTTCTGGTTCTTTTCTTTGGCAATGGATTCGCCACTACTGTGGTGTTCGACCCTGCCGTTGACCTTGGCAGTCAGGCCGGCAGCAGCACCGGCGGGGACCAAGTGACGAAAAGCGGAATTACCATTTCTGTCAATCCAACTGGTTCGTTCGGTAACGGACAGCAGTATAGAGTCTTTAAAGGATCCACATTCACCATCCAGTCGACCATCGGCAACATCACCTCTGTGACCTTCACCTGCACTGCGAAGGATAATGCCAAGTACGGTCCGGGTAGTTTCACCGACTGCACCACCGGTTCCTACACCTATAGCGACAATGACGGCAACTGGACCGGTGACGCCTCGCAGATTTCCTGGACCGCCAGCAACAATCAGGTCCGTATGACGTCGATTTCCGTGGTGGTGGGAGCCGCTACGCCTAATCAACTTACCATCATGGGAGATACTCCATTCTCGGATTCCACAAAGGTGACCATAATCCCGTCGAATCCAGATTATACTGTATACTACACTACTGATGGCTGGAAACCATATTATTCTTCTTATTTAAGAAAGAAGTATACCGCCCCCTTCACCATCTCAAGCACTACTAGAGTGCAAGCTTGCGAGGTTGACAATAATGGCAATTGGAGTGAGATGGTTGTGAAAGTCTTCAAGAAGGAGAAAAAAAACAAGAATAAGACAACTCGGACAATAGTCTTTGTCCCTAGTGAAAATCTTGGTTCAAGGACTGGGGATAATTATGGTGAAGATGAAGTGATAGTCCAAGACATTTCCATATCGGGAAGTAAATGCTCTTTTGGCAATGGTCAGTTCTACCAATTAGTAGATAGGTCTGATTTTGTTGTTCAATCTGTCAATAAGAAACTCATCTCTTCTATTACCATTAACTATATTCCCAATAATTACAGCTATATTTATTGGGCCGATGAGCCATCGTATGTAAATTCAGTCAGACAGATTCAATTTGATGAATATAATAGGGGAGATAATTATGCTACATGGAAAGGAGATAATAATAAAGTAATATGGCATACTTCGGATACAGTTATTATTTCAAGCGTTATTGTTGAGATAGAAGATAAAGATGAATTCTATACAGAATTGAAAGACAGTACGCTGACTTTTTATTATGATAAGGAAAGACTGAATCGATCAGGTGATACTTATGGACCTGTTCCTGGATGGAGAGCTCTCCAATTCGACCCATATATGCCTCCTGAGTATGATTGGTATATCCCATGGCCTTTTTCCTGTGTTAATAAAGTAGTGTTTGATTCTTCTTTTGCTGATTATTATCCAGATAACACTTGCTTATGGTTCTCAGAGATGAAGAATTTGAGGACGATAGAGGGTGTTGAACATCTAAATTGGGACAGTGTCCATTATGCTACTTCCATGTTTAAAGGGTGCGAAAAGCTTAAAACTCTTGATTCAAGTTTTTTAAGATTTAAGAATGTCATTCATGTTGAAAACATGTTTTATGGATGCTCTGGGTTGTCAAGTCTCGATTTAAGTGTATGCGATTTTTCAAAAGTAGATTGGTTTTTTATCGACGGTCCTGGCGGGGACTCAGTTGATGAAATTATATATTATTGTGAAAACTTCTTGACGGGATGTAAAAATATTAATACTCTTAGAATTCCCAAATCATGGAATAGTGATCATTTCTATCCTTCATGCAAGGATATCGGAACAGAAGAGTCTCCTTGTCTTCTTTATTTGCCAGAGGGACTTGAACCCAATAAATATTATTTCTATGGTGGTCATTTCCGGTTCCCCAATGAAAACGATTTGAGTATTGTGGGTGATGTCTCAACTCTTACGCGGGGTACTGAATGTGATTTGAATGTATACCTTAACCCAATTCTTAAAGTATGTAACGGATATCAGTTTGTCCTAAATCTCCCAGCTGGTATAACGCTTGCTGAGGATGAGAATAGTGGTGATTATTTTTATTCATTGGGGGATAGGTATTCTGATAAAGATAAAATTCAGATAGCGATAAACGAGAAAGCGCCAGGTGTGTATCAGTTGCTCTGTTTCTCGTTAACTAATGAGACCATTAATATTCGTGACATACCTGTCATTACATTGAAATTAGTTGTCCCAGAGAATCTCGTGGACAACATCTACGAAGGCAAAATTACAGATGTGGCATGTAGCTTTGTTGATGGCAGCAGCCTTAATGCAGATGACACATTTTTTACAATCCCTGTTTCTCGGATGAAGATGGGCGATGCGAACGGTGACGGTTCTGTGAACGTGACGGATGTGATGCTGATCGTGAACCATATCCTTGGCAACACGCTGCCTGTATTCCATGAGGAATGTGCCAACATAAACGGCGACAGCCGAATCGACGTGGCCGATGTAATGCTAGTGGTAAGTATGATTCTCAGCGGCGAGGCCCAGGCACCAGCAATTGCACAGTTTGAGACTTCCGGTCTCGATGCCGTATCTACGTCAGGTAACAAAGTGGAACTTCGCATGGACAATATGAGCCAGTACACCGCCTTCCAGATGGAGGTACAGATGCCTGCGGATGTCCGTCTGCTCGGTGTTGAGATGGCAGAGGAAACGACCGACCACCGTGTCATGACGAAGGAGATTGGTGATGGCCTTTATAATGTGATTGTATATTCTCTGAACGGAGAAAACTTCGAGAAGACAACAGACGGTGCTTTACTCCGTCTTGTGACAAGCGGCAGTGCAAAAGACCTTGAGATAAGGAACATCCAGTTCACCAATCCGTCCTTCGAGACGGTCATCTTCTCCGGTATCACTGGAACAACTGGTATAGATGATGTCTCATCCGACGAGACAGACGGTATCTATTATAACCTACAAGGTATGCCTGTGAAGAATCCTACTCATGGTATTTTCCTCCAAAGAGGGAAGGTAATTATTAAGAAATAGGACCTTTTAATTTACTTATTATGCATAACTTTTTTGACTGTAATATGAAAATATCAAACCGTATTATTATAGGTCTCATGGTGTTCTTCATGGGCTTTAAAGCAAATGCCACAAAACTTACCGTCACAATAGAGGGACCGGGAAGCGTTGATGGATTACGTGATACGTCATTTGTTGTTGATTTTAATCCAGAAGATTTTGTGGAATCAAATATTTGTTTTCATGCTAAATGCGATCCGATGACCGAACTTGAAATGACCTCTGAAGGCATTCCCTTTGAAATGTTTCCTATGTGGGAATACATAGATGATAATTGTATACCACTAGGTGATGCCACTAAAGAGTATGATTGTTGGGCATATGGAGATGATATTTGGTATGATTGCTCAATTAACTTTAAGTTCAGAAAGATAGATTTGAGTGATTACGTTCCTATTACGAATGAGTGTGGAGCAGAGTGTAATATAACCTATTATGGAGAATTATTGGTAAATGGCTGCTTTGTAAATTATCTTAACGTATGGAATGGCTATTTCGATCCTGGTCCAAATTATGAAAACATATATGTAAAAAAAGGGAGCATTCTCAAAATTGAGGGGAAAGCCGATGCAGAATCTGTGTGGAATATAATAGAAAGTCCTGGTAGTATATATGAATGTGAGGGGGTTATGGTGGTTAATGGAGAACATTATGAAGACTATAATTTTCGTTGCATCATAAAAGCAGATGGCCCCATACAATGTTCTGTTAGAGTTCATACAACAGTTAGTCATTGGTATAGAAACTACGACTTTTACTTGAATTCAGAAGGTCCTGGTGAAACGCGGTTGTATTTTTGTGATAGTTTAGTGCCGGATTATTCAGGATCTGGCAGCTATTCTTATGGATATGAGGCTGAAGCTGATGAATGGTGGCGTCTTCGTGTCTGCGCCATTCCGAATGAAGGTAATAAGATAATCAAGTTTTTAGAAGACGGCTTTGACAGGCTTCAATATGTATTTTTAAATGGCAGCAATTATACAAGTGGTGATTCTATAAATGGATATCCTACAGAATCTTGCATTATCAAATACGGACCAATGGACACTCCTTTTATTGTAGCAGAGGATAAAGAAACCTTCTACGGAGATAGTCCAGGTGATTTAAGTTGGCGTGTATTGGAAGGAAATATTATCGGTGAACCTGCGCTCAGTACAAGAGCTTCCAAGACATCCCTACCAGGGAGATATTCAATTACTGTAGCAAAGGGAACCATCTCAAATGATTGCGCTCTACTCAATGGAGAACTTACTATAAGGAAAGCTCCATTAAAATGTAGAGCACAGGATATTACTATCCAACAAGGAGAAATAATACCATCCATTCCCATTTTGTATGAAGGCTTCAAAAATGATGAAGACGCCAGGTATCTATGGTCAGAACCTCAAGCCTCTACTATCACTTCCTCATTAATTCCAGGTGAATATGAGATAAAGGTCTCAGGCGGCTCCTCAAATAATTATGAATTTGAATACCTTTCAGGCAAATTAACCATTGTGCTAAGACCTGATGCTATTGTTTTTGCAGATGAAAAGGTAAAAAATATCTGCATGTCAAAGTGGGATGCCAATCATGATGGATTGCTCGTATATGATGAGGCTGCGGCTGTCAAATCAATTGGTTCTGTATTTCAAGGGAATACAGGCATCACTTCTTTTGAAGAACTGAGGTTTTTCACTGGTTTGAAAGAAATACCTGCTAATGCCTTCCAAAACTGTACATCTCTTCAATCGCTCACGATACCATCAAGTGTGGAATCTATAGGCTTAAGTGCTTTTCTTAACTGTAATGCTCTTCAATCACTCAGTATACCGTCTGGTGTAAAATCCATTGGCCAGAATGCCCTTTCAGGCTGTGACGCGATAAGCCAGATAAATGTAGAGGAGGACAATGAGTGGTTCAAGTCCATTGACGGCGTCCTCTTCACCAAAGACGGGTCAACGCTGGTCCAGTATCCAGCGGCCAGGGGGACCGAATATACCGTTCCGGACGGGACCGAGACAATCGGCCGCGACGCATTCTACCGCAGCAAGCTGACTTCCGTGAAGCTTCCGTCTTCGGTGACGACATTGGCGTATGACGCTTTCGGTTACAGTACGAAACTGGAAACGGTTGAGTATTCCGGCAGCCTGACTGCCATCGGCGAATATGCCTTTGACCATTGCTATGCCTTAACAGAATTCGAGATGCTTCCCGGCGTGGAGACCCTGGGCAAGAATGCATTCCAGTACTGTACAGCTCTGACGGGCATTGCCATGCCCGAGGGACTGAAGGCCATCGGCAGCGGCGCTTTTGACCATTGCGTTTATCTTAAGTCCGTGTCCATTCCTTCCACTGTGACGTCAATCGGTGAGAAAGCCTTCAATTTCTGCAAAATAATCGAGGAGGTGGGTTCCCATATACCGACACCATTCGGCATCAGCGACAACACCTTCCCCGAGGAAGTCTATGCGAAAGCCGCCCTTCATGTGCCTTACGGAACGGAGGACTCATACGCGAATGCCGACGGCTGGAAGAATTTCGTCAGCCTTTCCGGAGACCTGACCTATATAGACCCCATGCTGGCGCTCAATATTGGTGACGGCAGTATGAGGCCCGGTGAGAGCGGTTGGCTTACGGTTGAGATCAGCAACGGGCAGACGGTTCTGAACGGCTATCAGTTCACGGTCGAACTTCCCGATGGTTTCACATTAACAAAGAACGGAAGCGGGGAATATGTTTATGAGCTCAGTGAGCGGTACACCTCCAGGAAGAAGATGAGTGTCTCCATCAGCAACCCCTCCCCAAATAAATTTAGCATTATCTGTTTCTCCATGACGAATGAGACGCTGACGGGTTCAGAGGGCGCTGTCATGACCCTTTCCGTTACCGCGTCGGACGGCATAGCAGACGTGAGCACTGGAAAAATCAGCGATGTGGTCGTCAGTACGACAAGTGGGCAGAGTGTCGGAATCGCGGACTCAGAATTCAACATATCTAAGATAAAATATGCATTAGGCGATGCAAACGGCGATGGTTCCGTGAATGTGGCTGATGTGATGCTGATTGTGAACCACATCTTGGGCAACACGTTGCCTGTATTCCATGCGGAATGTGCCAACATGAACAGTGACAGCCGCATCGATGTAGCTGATGTGATGTTGGTGGTGAATATGATTCTCAGCGGTGAGGCCCAGGCTCCTGCTGTTGCACAGTTTGAGACATTCGGTCTCGAAGCCGTATCTACGTCAGGTAACACGGTTGACCTTCGAATGAATAATATGAGCGACTATACAGCCTTCCAAATGCAGGTACAGATGCCGGCGAATGTCCGTCTGATTGGTGTGGAAATGGCTGGGGAAACGACCGGACACCGTATCATGACGAAAGAAATAGGCGATGGCCTCTACAATGTGATTGTATATTCTCTGAACGGAGAGAACTTCAAGGACACATCCGATGGCACTTTACTCCGTCTTGTGACAGCCTACAGAGCGAAAGGCCTTCAGATAAAGAACATCCAGTTCACCAATTCGTCCTTCGAAACGGTCATCTTCTCCGATATCACAGAAACGTCAGGTATAGAGAATGTCTCATCCGACGAAACAGACGGCATCTATTACAACCTGCAGGGTATGCCGGTGAAGAATCCAAATCATGGCGTTTACATAAAAGATGGAAAGAAAATGACGAGATAATAACGTAAGGAATGATTTCTTGAAGTTAAAATATCTTAAACGACCATTATCCAATGAGAAAAATAATTTCGTCTAAGAGCATATGAGCTTTTTTCAGTATTTTTGTTAAGGAATTAGAACAAGATGGTTCAATCATCCAGTTTTAAACGTTAAAACAGATATTTGTCATGAGAGTTTCTAGCATAAAGGTTTTAGCCCTGCTTTTACTTCTTTTCTTCTTGTGCATGCCCATGCGTGCACAAGAAGACTCGACCCCATTCGAATTGGAAATCGAAAGGCTCGGCCTCAAATCTGACGTCCTGACCGACTGGAGTGACCAGAAAAAAATAAATATCGAAATGCCTGTCTGTGCCTATGCCAACATAAGCGGAATTAGCAAATTACCACCTAAAAAATCTTCCAATTATCATGCATGGCTGGAGTTTTATGACGGAGCAGGCAACTACTTCAAAAAACGCATTCTGATAAACTTGCAGGGCAAGAGCTCAACTACTTGGCCCAAGAAGAACTATGCAATCGATTTCTGTGAGGATGAGTGGATCGGCGAAAAGACTCCCGACATCAAAATCGGCGACTGGGTGAAACAGGACGCTTTCCACATTAAAGCCTACTATCTGGACAAGTTCCGCGGTACAGGTGCCATCGGCTACAAAATATATGAGATGATTATCTCCGGACGGGGCGAGAGGCCCTGGGAAAGGGCCGAAATAGCCAAGCCAGATGCTGATGCCCGATGTTTCCCCGACGGTTTTCCGGTCATCGTGTATCTGAACGGTGATTTCTATGGTGTGTATTCCTGGCAGCTGAAGAAACATCGTAAAAACTATAATATCGAAAAGAACAATCCACAGCATATACATCTTGACGGTTCTCTCAATGGTACAAGTCTGTTTGCTGCAACCAAAATTCAATGGAATAGGTTTGATGTAAGGACACCCAAGTCGCTCTATGACATGGACGGCATCGCCTACAACGGTGACTCCCCAAAAGAACTCATGGACGAGACCTCGCCCTACTATGATTTGGAGAGCGACGACGAGAGCGTGAAAGAGGCCAAACGCAACACCGCCATTGTGAAACACCGTATAGAGCAACTGCGAAACCATTGGTTCGAACTGAACGAGTTGATTGACTCAGGAGCGAGTAATGAAGAAATAAGGACAGAGATAGCCAAGCGGTTTGATGTACCTAGTATTATCGACTATATCATACACAACCTGCTTACCGTCAATCTTGATGGTCTGGCGCGCAATTGGCAGTGGTTTACCTATGATGGATACAAATGGTTTGTCGCGCCCTATGACTTGGACGCCACTTTTGGTTTCCACACGAACTACTTCGTTGTATTTCCTGCAGAGAACTATGCCGACAAGTCTTTGCTTAAGAGGACTTGGGTGTCAGCGGATAACCCGCTGGCGTTTGTAAATAAATACTTCCTTGACGACATTTATGCCTACTATGCCGACCTCCGTGACAGGGGCCTGCTCACTGCCGATGGCGTAGTGTCACTGTTCGACAACTGGTACTACAGTGTGGGTGAGGACAACTGGTCCAAGGAATGGAAGCGCTGGCCCGACAGCCCTTTCACTCAGGAGACAGTGGTCAATCCAAACTGGAAAGAACACGAGTGGGATAACGGTCTTTATGCAAAAGCGAACGCCTACAATTCAGACTTCACCTATCATGCCGGAGACCTGTGTATTTCTGCACTAAGGCTATGGGAAGCCACTGGCACCACTACCGGTGTGGAACCCTACGCCCAACTAGGCTGTCCTGACAGCATAGGCCGGATTCACACCTGGGTTCCCGTACATATGAGTTATCTAGACCAGTGGATGAAATACACTCCGACTAAGGACATGACCTCGTTTAGCCTGCTGATTCCAGCATCAGGATGGGGCACCTTGTGCGTCCCCTTTGAGTTTGAAACACCCGACGGAATGAATGCATACAGCGTGACGGGATTTGCGGCAGAGACCAACACCGCCCATCTTGAGGCAGTAACAAAGCTGGAGGCCAACAGACCGTATCTCATCAATGGAGTTCCAGGCAGGTATCAACTTTTCGGTGAGGTTGTCGAGGGTGATGACGAAGCCCCCGATTATCTAACTAATGGACTTCTGCATGGGACTTATGAAGCATTACCGACTTCGCCAGAACAATATCTGTTGCAGACCCACCAGTCTCTGACTGGTTTCTACACCGCCAAAGAAAATTTTCAGACCACAATAGCCCCCAACACGGCTTATCTTATACTTGACAGTACACAGTTAAGACCAGAATTCATCAATCTTGAAATTGTAGACGCGGTGACCGAACCAACAGTAGCCCCTGTTGACGACTCTTACTATACGCTAACAGGAATTAAGACAAACCGCCCCCAGCATGGTGTCTACATCAAGGCAGGAAAGAAGGTTGTGATGAGTAATGGAAGGGAAATATAAAGGAGTGATAATGTCCGATATCGATTTTTCAAACAAAGCATTGTATAATCTCATATAAATTAAATAATGGAGCATAAGATAGTTCTTGTTAAGCAAACAAAAGGAAAAATACAGTGGCTGGCTATTTTGCAGGGTCTGTGCATGATGATGGTGGTGATAGGCCACATACGCCTCTGCCAGGGGGAGATAATGCCCTGGTCGGCGGCTTTGAACAATGTGATTGAATCTTACTCCATGGAGCTGTTCATGTTCATCTCCGGATGGCTCTTCTATCACACCTGCATCCGCAAGGAGAAACCCTATAAAGAGGTGCTGCGCTCCAAGTTCATCCGGCTCGGCATTCCCTTTTTCGCCTTTACGGTGGCGACCACACTGATCAAGCTACCCCTGCCTTTCCTCATGCACAGACCGGTCGACGCCGAGGAACTGGTCAAGACGTATATCCTGTTCCGCTCGAACCCGCTGAAGGAGATGTGGTTCGTCAACACGCTGCTCGAAATCATGCTTCTCTATCCGCTTTTCCGGCTGGCCGTGAAAAACCGGTGGACCGCGCTTGTCGCTCTGCTGGTGGGTCTGGCCATGTATTACTTCTTCCCGAAGGATATCTACAATTTCCGGCTCAACTATGTGCGGTGGATGCTAATCTATTTCACTGCCGGTATTCTGGCTTGCAGATACCGGATCCTTGAGCGGCTGAACGTCTGGTGGTGCATCATTGTGAGCGGCGCCCTCTTCGCCGCATTGTATTATGTCGAACTGGTGCCCCACCGAAGCGACCTGCCGCTCTCCTTCGCGGGCATTGCCTTCACGGTGGCCGTCTGCCGGAAGATAGCGGAGTACTATCCGTCACTCTTCTCCAGTTTCCGCGACTACACCTATCAGATTTTCCTGATGGCCATCTTCTTTCAGATGCCGATACGCTGGCTGTTCAGTGCCCTGCATCAGAATTGGCTCTACATCCCGCTGTACATCGCCAGTCTGCTCATAGGCATCTATGTGCCCACGCTGATAGCGAAGGCCTTGAAGAAGAAGGCGCCACGCTATGTGAGAGTCTGTTTCGGACTTCCATAATTGTCAGTGATGGAGGGTGCGAAAATCAACATAAGATTATAAAAAATGTGATAATCTTGTTTTATAAAAAGATATTATCCTGGACGTGGCTCAGGACGAGCTGCTCACCATGTACCTGAACAATGCCTCAAACGTCTGGTTCGACTATCAGACAGAGGGGAATGGACGTAAGGGAGGAAAGGTGGCCACCATCATCATCTACATCTACACCCGTGAACACCCCAAGGAGGGTGAGCAACGCCCATGGAGAAAAGGTGACGCTCCGCTTTATCCTTTTGTAGAAAAGACAATTCCAGTTGAGAAGAAGACAACGAGGGAGAGAGTCCGCTCCAACGATTTCTATGAGGCTGAAAACCAGGAACGTATTGCCGAGCATTTCCTGTCGAAATACCTCTCCAGAAGGGAAGTTGCCTACTATATGGCTCAGATACGGAAAGAGGCGCGATATCACAAGGACAGCTACATTCAGGTGATCCAGGTGATTCAGGAAAAGGAAAAGCAGAAGAAATTCGCCGAGGGTACCCGCCAGTACAAGCGCAACAACCTCATCGACTTCGCACTGAAGGAGAACCTGAAAGACTTCGGATGGTCAATCAATCCCCCTGCCACGAGAAGGGAGCGGAAGAGCGACAAATCGTTATTCGACGAGAGATAAATGCCGTTTCTAATGCATGGTTTTTCATCTTGAATATGGAAAAAGGTTATAGAGGAAGGCCCAACTGTAATCTGTCTATGCAATGACAAGCAAAAACGGAAAAAACAGGAAATAAGGCAAAAACTCTGCTACCTATATATGAAGAGACTTGAAAAATATGGAATAATTATTGGTTAACAAAATTTGTAAAGAAAATTACTGAGAAATATTCAACCGTTATCAATTAAGCAATATTTAACATCTTATTAACATTTTTAAATAAACAAATTAAACGATATGAATACATATAAGCCTGATTATGTTGCAAGAAAGGAGACAAAAAACGTCATTTTGCGTCCCCAAGTGTCCCCGAAAAATCCAAAAAGTTGGATCTTCGTCACTTTTGTTGCAAAATCGGTCTCTTCAACCCCTTTGTTTTGTTAAGTTTTATCTAAATATAAATATTACATTATTTAACTGATATTCAGCAATATATTTACATTTTTAACAGGCGTTTCTGACAAATATTTTGTACCTTTATGTCACCAAACAAAAGAACAAAAACAATGTCAGAAAACGCCATCGGGAACAAAAGTACAGAATTTATCCGTAAAAA
>Ga0256407_10004349_pt1 | contig 23783 bp, 11 predicted proteins | sample RumenRJG_04DNA_FD_193489 | JGI IMG/M metagenome (GOLD analysis project Ga0256407, IMG submission 193489) | Bovine rumen microbial communities from Lethbridge, Alberta, Canada - RJG_04 | ecosystem: Host-associated > Mammals > Digestive system > Stomach > Rumen | place: Canada: Alberta... | reverse complement strand
CAGGTAGGATGGCTCCGACGCCTCCATCAAGTTCCCCGACGGACTCTCCATCACGTTCTTCGGTCTTGCAGGCGCTGCCAAGCCAATCATCACTCCAAGCAAGAGCATCAACCTCGTTGACAGCCACGCTTACATCCGCTTCCAGAATGTCGAGATCGCCGACGGCGGCTGCCAGTACCTCATCAACCAGAGTGCTGCATGTACCATCGCTGAACTCTCGTTCGAGGATTGCTACATCCACGACTTCGAGCGCTCCATCATCCGTACGCAGGGCAGCAACGATCAGAAGTACGAGCTCATCAAGTTCGACAACTGCATCGGCTACAACCTCTCGACGGCCAACGGCTACTCGCAGATCTACATCGGTCAGGACAAGTCAATTGTTGACGAGCTCATCATCACCAACTCGACGTTCAACACCGCTCAGCGTAGCTTCATCGAGGCATCGAAGAGCCCAATCTCGAAGGGCATCACGATCAGCTACTGTACGTTCTACAACATCATCGCTAGCGGACGTTACTTCGCCGACTGCAACGGACAGGACACCAACATCACCATCTCGTACTGCGTATTCGGCAAGACCTTCGATCCTGAGGCTTCACGCGGTGCACGCTCCAACGGCACCATCGATGCTGCTGTCAAGAACTTCCGTGCAGCCGACTGCGTATTCGCCAGCAACAACATCACCGACCTCGAACCCAGCGAACTCACCTCTGCTCAGATCTTCGCCGATCCCGACAATGGTAATTTCACCTGGAAGATGAAGTTCTACGATGAACCAATCGGTGACCCACGCTGGATTCCTACCGACGATTGATACATCACACTCAGTGATTAACATCTAATCATTCTCTAAGGGGGCACGTTTCAAGCGTGTCCCCTTTTTATATTAATAACGCTATCTATTTGTAATATTTTAGCCGAAACATCAATATTACAATAAAAAAAAATCCAATTTTTTAATAAAATTTGGAGATTCTAAAAAATTCAATTATCTTTGCATCCGAAAAATCGGCCAAGTTCCCAAGTGAAAATCGGCCAAGTTCCCAAGTGAAAATCGGCCAAGTTCCCAAGTGAAAATCGGCCAAGTTCCCAAGCACAAGAAAAAATGAATAATTACAAACCAAGAATAGCCGACGAAATGTTGGCTGCGCGACTAAGGAGAAAGGGTGCAGTATTGATAGAAGGACCTAAATGGTGTGGCAAGACAACGACAGCCGAACAACAAGCAGCGAGTTGCCTTTACATGTCAGACCCTATGCACAGACAACAAAATCTTCAGGCAGCAAGAATTAATGTTCAGCAACTCCTTTCAGGTGACACGCCACGTCTGATTGACGAATGGCAGATTGCTCCAACTCTTTGGGACAGTGTTCGGTTTGAGGTGGACCATCGCGGTGGATTTGGGCATTTTATCCTCACTGGAAGCAGTGTCCCTCCTTCTACAGATGAATTATTTCACTCGGGAACTGGACGTTTTGCGAAACTGAAAATGCGAACAATGACGCTTTTTGAATCTGGAGATTCTTCTGGAGAAGTTAGCTTGGAAGATCTCTTCAATCAAGAACAATATATTCCCAAAGGAAGCAACCATATCGATATCAACCAACTGGCCTATCTAATTTGCCGTGGAGGATGGCCTGGTGCAATCGACATGGATAAAACAGATGCTTTAGAGCAAGCATATGATTACTATGATCTTGTTTGCGACAGCGATATTTCTCGCGTGGATAACGTCGAACGCAATCCACAACGTGTGCAACTGCTCATGAGATCATACGCTCGCCATCAAGGAAGTATGGCTACCATTGGCACCATTTTGGCAGACCTAAAGTCCAACGAGTCAAGCAGTTTGTCCGATAATACAATCTATGAATACATAAGAGCCTTAAAAAAAATATTCGTCATCGAGGATATGCCTGCATGGAATCCTAACTTACGAAGTAAGACTGCATTACGCACAAGTGATAACCGATATTTTACAGATCCGAGTATTGCGACTGCTGCTTTAGGAGCCAGCCCAAATGATCTCATCAACGATTTGGAGACTATGGGACTGATGTTTGAGACACTGGCAATCCGCGACCTAAGAGTTTATGCAGACGCTTTAAACGGCCAAGTGTATCATTATCGTGACAAGAAAGGATTGGAGTGCGATGCTATTATTCATTTGAGAAATGGTTCCTATGGACTCATTGAAATCAAATTAGGTGGCGACACCCTTATAGAAGAAGGTGCAAAAACACTTAAGAAGTTAGCATCCGATATAGACACCACCCGAATGAAATCTCCATCGTTTATGATGGTCTTGACTGGATTAGGAGATTTCCCTTATCAAAGAGAAGATGGTGTCTATATTATCCCTATTGGTACACTCAAACACTAACTGGCGTTATAAACACAAAAAATAATTACTTCGAACAGAGCATACAGTTTTGGCAGATGAAATCTGTATGCCCCAAGCGAAGGATACAGATTTGGCAGATGAAATCTGTATGCTCCAAGCGAAGGATACAGATTTGGCAGATGAAATCTGTATGCTCCAAGCGAAGGATACAGATTTGGCAGATGAAATCTGTATGCCCCAAGCGAAGGATACAGATTTGGCAGATGAAATCTGTATGCTCCAAGCGAGGAATACAGATTTGGTAGATGTAATCTGTATGCTCCAAGCGAGGAATACAGATTTGGCAGATGAAATCTGTATGCTTCAAGCGAGGCATACAGATTTGGTAGATAGAATCTGTATGCTCCATGCGAAGAATACAGTTTTGACAGATAGAATCTGTATGCTCCGAGCGAGGCATACAGATTTGGCAGATGAAATCTGTATGCTCCAAGCGAAGGATACAGATTTGGTAGATAGAATCTGTATGCTCCGATTCGAAAAGCCCAATTGTACATAAAAACTGAATGAAAAACAGGTAGAAAGAGACAATAATCGTCGGAAATGCACTTTTTTACGTGATTCCGACGATTTTCTTTTGTAATATCGAATAATAATCGTAAATTTGCCCCGTGAAACAGTTTACGATTATTCGTTACGATTGATAGACAAATACATCACCTTTAAATTAATACTATTATGCTAGAAGATCTATTCAAGAACATTCTCGACAGCGACGTTGTCAAGAAAATGACCAAGAACCTCGGCGAGAACGAGATTGTCAACAAAGTGAAGGAAGCCGTCGCCGGCAATGACTATGCCAAGAAACTCCAGGAAGGACTTACTTCGGGCGCATTGCTCGACAAGATCAAGACAGGAGCCCAGACAGCTGGTCGTGAAGCTACGAAAGTTTCGCTCGAATGCTATCAGGTAATGACCGCCGAGACTACCCCCACCGTTGATAAGGTCATCATCGGTGCAGCCCTCGCCTACCAGTTCATGCCAAACCTTATGAACCGTGACAATTTCGGCCCCATCCTTTCGCTACTCGATAATGCCGTCACCCTCGCCATCGCCTACAATCGTGTCAAGACGCACGTGACACCCGAAATCGAGGAAAAGGTCAACCAGCAACTCACAGAATGGTTCCCCAACGAGAAGCCCGAAGAGCCCGCAGCCGACGAAGCCCCATTGGCACAAACCGATGCCGAAGAGCCTTTCGAAGACGTTCACTGACGTTTATTTCTACAAGTAATAAAAGCCCAACAATAAAACAGGCAGCACCGCTTTTGGCCGTGCTGCCTGTCTTTTTATGTAAGAATGAGGTTTCCTCATTCAACCGACACCTCCGAGAAATAATGATTTCGGATAGGTTTGACGACAGGATTACCTGCAAGAGCAACTTCCTGCTGCAAACGGATATCCTGCGATGAAGCTCCCACCTTGATGACGAACTTGCCAGGCTCGATGTTCCATTGGCGAACGCCATTGTTCGAATAATAACCGAACTGATCGGTGTAGAGCGTTACCTTCACCGTCTTGGTCTCACCAGGCTGGAGGGAAACGCGTGCGAAGCCCTGCAGCTGCTGGGGCCGGATGTGCTGGTCCTCGCTCGTCGGCGAGAGATAGATCTGTGCAATCTCGTCGGCAGCAACATTGCCTGTGTTCTTCACCTCAAACGACAGGCTGACAGTCTCAGCCGTGGTATTAACCTCGGCATCAGCCTTCAGGTTCAGGTATTCGAAGGTGGTGTAGCTCAGGCCATAGCCGAAGGGCCACTGTACGCGTGGATCCTGCTCGGCAGTATAGTTGTAGCAAATAGGCTCATAGACTTCCGTGTTAGGATAACTAACCGACAACTTTGCCGAAGGAGAAACTTTTCCATACAGGATGTCAGCCACGGCACGACCGCCTTCCTCTCCCGGATACCAGGCCTGGATAACAGCCGCACAACGCTCAGCCAAGCCAGAAACTACTTGTGCACGTCCGCCGAAGATGACGAGTACCACTGGCTTGCCCGTCTTTATCAGTTCGCTTACAAACTGTTCCTGCTTGCCTGGCAGACGCAGACCTTCGCGGTCGCGGTTCTCGCCACAAAGCATTACGTTCTCACCAACGGCAGCCACAATGACATCAGCTTTCTTAGCCAAACGAAGTGCAGCAGCCTTATCAACCTTCTCGCCCGAGTTCACCTTGCGGTGCAGGATCTCGTATTCCCAAGCGCGTTCGTCGCCGAGTTCGGAGTATTTGGTCTCAATCTCCTCCGTCCAGTCGCATCCGCGTTCATACATGATGTCTATTCCATCGGGGGTGCCAGACTTCATGCCTTCCAGCAAGGTAACGATGTGTGGATGATCGAGGTCCTCTTCCACTTTCTTCCAGAAATATGACATAGCTGGGAAAGAATAGTCGCCCAGCATCGCCCACATCGAATTGGCATTGGGTCCCGTCAGCAGAACCTTCTTCTTTTCGCCCTGCAAGGGCAGTACGCCGTTATTTTCGAGGAGCACCACCGACTGCGTGGCAATTTCGTAGGATGTCTGGCGTTCCTCTGGCGAATCGAGTACAATCTGACCACCATCATCGTAAAGATAGGAAGCCTGACCAAAAGGAACCTCCTTGCCCTTGGCGAATACCTCGTTTAGAATACCTGCACGGTACTTGTAACGGAGCACGTTCTTCACGGCACGTTCCAGTGTCTCGGGTCTTACCATTCCCTTGTCGATAGCCTCCTGCAAGTACTTGTAGTTATCACCTCGTGGGAAATCCACATCGTTGCCACCATTGATAGCCGCAGCAGCTTTCTCGACGGGAGTCTGCAAGCCTGGGATCTGGTCGATGGCTGTATAGTCGCTGACTACCATACCGTCGAAGCCCACATAGCCGCGAAGGATGTCCTGAAGAATCTCGGAGTTGCAGACGCACTTTGTACCATGCACCTCATGATATCCGGGCATCACGGCCAGACTGCCTGCCTGACGAATCATCGCCTCGTGAGGCATAAGAATCTCTTCCATCATCTCCTTCTCATCGGCATCACCGCCTCCGCCGTAGCCGAGATAGTGCTTCGAACAGGCTCCGACACCCATTTTCAGGTTACCCTGCTGCAAACCCTCGACAAAAGCGACACCCATCGCAGCCGACAAGTAGCCATCCTCACCATAAGATTCCTCCAGTCGGTTGAAACTGGGAGTGCGGCACACATCGACCATTGGAGATAGTGACAGCACGCCACCCATCTTTCGCATGGCGGTAGCCGTCTGGAAGGTCTTACGCTCGGCCAGTTCAGTGTTGAACGAACATGCCTGACCAATCTGTTGCGGATAAATGGTCGAACCCTTCGTATTCACGCCCGAAAGCACCTCCTCATGACAGAGGGCTGGAATGCCGTTCGGTGTGTTATTCATCAGCCAATCCTGCACGGCAGCCACGCGGTCGCGCAACACGTTCGGGTCACGAGGTTGCTGCATGGCAAACTGCGAGAAGTGACCAATGCCAAAGGGAATCAGCTCGCGGCACTTGGCTGTATCCAGTTGTCCGCTCTCGTCGAATAGGTCATCCATAAACATACTCCGCAACTGGGCGATACGCTCCTCCTGTGGCATCCTCTTGTAGAGGTCATCAATCTGCTGCTCCATAGTAGGGGCGCTGCAACTTGCCATAAACACCGTTGTACACATTGCCAATAATTTGTAACAGTTCATTTGCGTCTTCTTTTGCTATAATTGAATAACGTCGATACGATATTTTTGAACTCCGGCAGGGACATGCACTTCCACGACATCGCCCACTTTCTTCCCCATGAGTGCCTGGGCGATGGGAGAATTGATGGAAATCTTGTTTTCCAGGAGGTTCATCTCATGCGGACTGACGATGGTGAAAGTCTTTTTGCTGTCGGTATCCAGATTTGTCATCTCTACCTTGGAAAGCAAACCTACGACATCGGCGGCCAGTCGATTCGTATCGATGACCTGGGTGAACCTGAGTATCTTTTGCAGAAAACGAATTCTACCAATCAGTCGTGACTGAGCACGTTTGGCGGCATGATATTCGAAATTCTCGCTCAAATCGCCTTTGTCGCGAGCCTCGATGAGCGCCTCCTTGACTTTTGGATATTCAATGTTAATAAGTTGTTCCAATTCGGCCATAATCTTGTCATAGCCTTCTTTCGACATATATTCCATAACTTTCCAATAGTTGGTTTACTTCAGGATCATACGACGAACCTTGACGCCATCAGCATTCGTGATGCGAACAAGATATACGCTGGAAGCCAGACCCTGCTTGCGCAAGAGGTTCGAAAGCGTAGCGGAATCCGAAAGGTCACAATTGGTGAAAGAGGCAACGAGCTTGCCAGCGATGTCAAAGACAAGGCAGTCGCACTGTCCGGCATCGGCTGTCACATGCTGGATGCCTGCGCCCGACGTGACACGGATGACACCATCCTGCATCAACGTCGAAGTATCCCAAGAGAGGCCTTCGGGAAGGTCGGGAAGGTCGAACGTGGGCGTGCCGTTGATTGCCTTAGCCACGATGAGGGTGGCAGAATCGCCTTCGGCAATATTGTAGTTGGCACGATAGGTCAAATGGATTGTTCCATTGATGGTTGCAGTACCGTCGCACTCCACATAAGAACGCGAACCCGAAGAATTGCTCTTGTTGATGATGTTGAGATAAATGTCAGAGCCAGCGACAGCCGTCATATTGCCAAGTACGCGGATGCTTCCCATGTTGGTTTGGACATTACTGCTTGTACCAGGCTGCAGGGCGCCACCTGCATTAAGATACAGCGAGGTAACAACGCCACGGCCAGAGAGGGTGCCTCCCTCCTTCACGTTTACCAGGTTGCTGCCTGTCATCGACGAAGTAGCAGTGGTGCTGTTGAGTTTCAGATAGCCACCGCCCACCGAGACACCTCCGGTGCTGGCCAGACAAGTGGTATTGGAGATGGTCCATGTGCCTGCACCCACCTTCTCGACCTTCGAGCCTACAATGGTACCGCTATATGAGAAGTCGGTATCCTTGCCACCGATAGTGAGGGTGTTGACATTCGATGCCTTGGCGCCCGTATTGTCGATGCTACCTGAACCCGTGAGTTCACCGATAGCAAAGTTCTTGCCGTTGGTATGCACAGTACAACCCGACTGGATGCTAAGCGTAGCCTTGCCAATACCATACGAATTATTGAACTCGAACGTCGGCGTGTAGTTGCCGACCTTGCCATCCTGATAGGCACGGATGATGCCCGTGAAGGCGCTCCAGTTACCATTGAAGTACAAACGTACCCAAGTGGCGTGAACGTTGAACGTACCACCGCCCGACAAGGATCCTGTGTAGTCGCAACGACCATCAGGATAGATGGTGCCTTCCTTTCCTTCTGGCACTACGAACTTGGCCGATTCGCTATTGCTGGAGTAGATCGAGTTGTTGTAGCGAAGTGTAGCATCGCTCAGGACGATGGTTCGACCAGAGAAGTGATTGTCGCCAAAGTCATACACCGTGCCGCTATTGACAAAGAGTGTATCAAAGGTGGAAGCACATTCAAGTTGCAGTGTGCCGCGTCCTTCCTTCACAATGTTAGCCTGACCAGCACTATATTGCTTGCGCAGACTACCATTGAGGATCAAGGTTCCGCTGCTGACATCGAGCGTACCGCCATTGGTACCTATCTGAATAGGCTGAGAAGTAGTCATGTCGCGTGTGGTGCGCAGAGTTGCATGATTGTCGAGAATAATGTTGCCATCGACACCACCAAGCGAAGCGTAAGCCACACCGTCCTTGTTGGCCAGCATCTCAGGCACAAGCACACCACCATTGACGTAAGTGCCGCCTGTATAAGTGTTTGTGCCACCGATATTGACAGTAGCTGAACCCTGGAGTTTGAGGCTGGTGGTGCCTGAAATATTGCCATTGCCCGAAAGCGTGTAGTCCTTGGTGTCGGCAATGAATGTGACGCTGCCCGGACGCAATTCCTCGGCCACATTGACATCGGTGAGTACGGCATCGTCGCCAAAGACGACGTTGTCGCCCGTTACGAAGGTCTTGGACGAAGAAGTGAAGTTCTGCGTGTTATCAAAGTCCCAAATGTTGTTGACTGCGCCTGTCCAAGCGATTTCCTCGGCAGCACGTGTCTTGAGCACATGAAGGACAACTTTTCCTCCTTCGGACGTAACATTATACTTGACACCGCTCAAGCCTTCAACCACCAGGTTGGCTACATCGCCACTGAACCCTTCGGTGCTGATGAGTTCGTAGTCGCCTGCAGTGGGTGTCTGGGCACAAACGAACTCAAGCACAGGCGCACTATACTGCGGACCATATTGCCAATCCTTCTTTTCGATGAAAAGATGATGAGCGCGAATCTGGTCGAAGGTGCTGGCATCGGTGATGTCGAAGACGATGCGTGAGCCGAAGCCAAGCAGCAGCGAGTCGGCCTCGATAGCGCCCACTTTATTGGCACCACCAGGACGGATAACCGAAGCATAGTCGGCCTGGATGGTAGCAAAGCGTCCGCCATCAGAGTTGAGTTCGGCAAAACGATTAAGCCAGAGACGGCTGTTCTTCAACGAACCATCGAAGTTGAGCGTACCCGCCCAGATGTCGGTTGGACCCGTATAAGTCTGCTCCACATTGGGCAAAGTCAAGATGCCATCGCCCTGCTTGACGAGGCGCATAGCTCCTGTGAAGGCTTCACCCGTCACATCGAGACGATAATAATCATACACAATGTCACTTTCCAGTGAAGTGCATTCGCTCGGAGCTGTTCCCTGTACCCAAGAGGGCACATTGAACGTCATGATGTAGGGCGAGGCGCCAGCAGCTACAGAAACGGTGGCATCGGCATTTTCGCTGACAAGGACGTGCTTGTCGTTCAGCGAAGTGGAGATGGTGCCTCCAGCAGCTACGACTTCACGACCCACTGTAGTGAGCGGAGGAGGAGCCATGGTGATGCCTTCGAGTTCGCCGAGGAAGTAGCTGACGTGAGGTGGCTGGTTGTAGCCGCACATCTGCCATACCATGGCATTGCGATACTGATGGTCGTACCAGAGCGAGTAGTTGCGCCAAGCGGTCGGCTCGGTGGTGGTATAGATGCGGATATTGTTGGCCGAAGTGCGCATGATGACCTCTTCGCGCCAATCGCCAAGGATGTCGCCCTGATAACAAGGAGTTGCCTTGGTGTCGTTGTTGGTGATGGAACCAGGAAGGGTAGCGATGGCGCTTGCCTGGCCGTACTTGTAGATCACGCCAGTGGAATTGCGTGAACCACTTCCATTGAACGACTCCTCCTGCAGGTCGCCATCCCAATAGATGCGGAAGTTAATCGAAACGCCTAAATTGGTAAGTCCATTGACGTGGTCGTTGACGACGCAGCTGATGGGTGTGTCGTGACCGCTGAAACCCATAGCACCCGGGAAGTCGTTCGAAAAGTTGCCAGCTATCGAACGTCCATCGTCATTGGGACTGGTCTGGCGATAATAGATCTTCGATGTCGTGGCGTCACGGTAGTTGTTGTCGGGGTAATCCTCGTTGCAGGCAAATGCCTCCTGACCATGGACATAGGGATTGAGGTCGGCTACGTGATGGGCATCACCATGACCAAGACCGGTAGTGGAAAGGCCAAGGCCATTGTCATCGATGACCATCGAACCGAAGATGATCTCATCGCGTCCGTCCCAATCGACGTCGGCAATGGTGTAGTTATGATAGCCCTGTCCGTACCATGGACCAGGAGAGTTACAATTCCAGCGCCAACGCTGCACGAGCTCGTGGGTGACAGGATTGACGTCGAAGGCAACAAACTTATGGCGTGTATAGATACCACGACCTAGGAAGATGCTGGGCTTATGGCCATCGAGATAGGGTGCGCCAAAGAAATGCTTCGAACTACGGTGACCATATCCATCACCCCAAGCCGTATTAACGAGATTGTCGTAGGCCGAGCCACTGAGCAGATGATTCGGATTCTCGCTCTCTTCCAAGCGTGGAAGTGGATAGTCGAGACACTGATAAGGTTTGCCAGTCTGTCCATCGACATAGAGCAGGAATTCGGCACCGCTGTGCATAAACCAGTTGGTACCGCCACCCGTAGCAGCACGGTAGTTGAGCGAAGCGTCGCCGACTACATAGGTCGAGCCGTCAGCTAAATGAATGGTGGTGCCGTCGGCAGCACGGAAGACGCATTCTGCACGACCATCGCCATCCCAGTCGTAGGCCACGATATTCTGCTCGTTGTTCTGGAAGTCGCCCATGTTGGGACCACAGTTGACCCACCAGAGCACGGTGCCGTCGAGCTTCATGCATTCGAAGAGCGAATACTCTCCGTTGTTGCCGTTCTTCGGATAGCTGGCACTGATCTCGCTCTGGTTATCATATTTAATAAGGATCTCGAGTTCGCCATCTCCATCCACGTCGGCCATGCAGACGTCATTGGGCACGTAGGTGGAGGTAAGCGAAGCGTCATGCTTGGGGACGATCTCCAAATAGTTCTGTGCCCAAACGGTGGCAGCATCGGAGGCCTCCTGTTCTACCCCACGAACGATAGCACGTACGGTATAGGTGTCAGAAGCAATTCCCTCCTTCACCAACAGATTGGAAACCGAGAGTGGCGCCTCGTTCACCTTGGCACCATTGCGATAAAGGTTATACTGAGTGTCGTAATACTCGTCAGCCTGGATGCGCCATGAACAATAGATGCCTTCCGAAGTCTGGATGGCAATAAGGCCGCGGTTCAACTGGTCGGTGTTCTGTCGCTGGGCAGATACTGACAACGTAGCAGCGCCAAGGGCTGCAATGAGGAATAGCTTGATGGTTCGCATATTCAGATATTTATGTGTGAGCGTAATGTGTATATGAGGTTACAAAGATAAGCAACAAACTGCACTTCTCAAAATATTCGAGCAAAAAAACACGAAAAAAACATATAATCTTCACTTTGACCCACAAGAATGAAATTGGAGGATGCAAAAAACAAAATGTACCGATGGCAAAATGCCACCGGTACGATGATATGAGATTTGATGTAATGGATTACTTCACGATGAACTTGTGACCACGCTGGATGTAGATGCCAGGAGCGGTAACGTTCTCAACGCGCTGACCACGGATGTTGTAGATAGCGGCATCCTCAGGAGCGGTGATGTCGTTCTCGATGGCACGGATGCCCTGACCTGGCTGGAAGCCCTTGTAGGTGAAGACGCGTGCACTGTGGATAGCGGTATCGTAGCGATAGAGAGTATAGGTAGTTACGTCGGTCTTGACAATGTCGGTCGAGTGGCAACCAGGCTGCTTGTCATAGCGGTCGTAAGAACCAGTCTTCTTAATCTCGATGAAGTTAGGCTTAGCCTCATTGTCGGTAACCCACTGTGGATCGAAGGTGAGTTCGAGATTGTTGTACGAAGTACCGTTCACGAAGATACCTTCCTCAACAAGGATAGCAATATTTCCACGAGCGGTGTTGGGGAGCAATGGGAGGAGCTCCTTGCCATAGTTCACACCATCAGCATCGTTGATGAGGGTATAAACCTGGATGTAAGCGTTAGCCTCCTCAATGGTACCGAATACCTGGCTTGGAGCCTTCCACCATGTACCGATTGGGTTACCAGCCTCGTCCTTCTCTTCGGTAGTAGTGGCGTTCATCCACTTGCCCGACCAGTGAGAAGCATTAGTATCGGTCCAATCGGTCTTCTCAAAAGCAGAGTTTGCAGCAAGCTGCTCGCCAGTCCAATCCATATACTCTACATCAAGGGCAATCTGATACTCTACGTCGTTGACGAGGGTATAAGAGTTAGAACCATAGTAGTAAACACCCTCAACAGGAATAGAAGTAACGGTAATGACAGCAGTACCGGCCTTGGTAAGAGACAAAGATGTGCTTGCACCACTGTAAGAACCGGTCTCAGAAGTACCATCGGTGTAGTCGATCTTCCAAGAGAGGGCTACAGCAGGGCTGAGGAGTACGGAAGCATTGTCAACCGAAACGGTGTAGGTCTTGCCGAAGCCTTCCTCTACCGATGCGATAACGGCAGCTGGCTCGGGAAGTGTAATAACGCCGCACTCAACATTAACGGTAACAACTTCAGAAGTAGCATCCTCCTTGGTTGTCCAAGCCTTAAGCTCACCACTCTGGGTACAGGTAACGACAACAGAGCCGAAGGTTCCGGTCTCCTCGTTATATGCGTCGTAGTAGTTGATTTCCTGCTCCTCACCTCCAGGAACGATATAATGGAGGTTCTCGTTGTCGAGGCAAGAGATAGTGTACTCACGATCGTTACCCTTCACGGCAGAAAGGATTACGGTTGGCTTCTCAGCTACAGAACCCTCAATCTCGTGGGCAACCTTGATGTTCATGAGCTGGGTGATACCCATGTAGCGGGCCTGATAAAGGACGATGCCACCGGCACGGGTGTCATTGCCCTCAGCAAGCGTACGGCTACCGCTCCAAAGTGTTGCCTCCTCGCCATAGTTCTTGATGTCATAGTTGATGGTCTGGCCAGACACATTGAGTGTTACAACATACCAGTTGCCAGCTGCTACGTTAACAGAATCAGCAGCATCGTTGATGTAGAAGCAGCAAGTGCCACCTACAGCAGTAGCAATACCACCTTCGCCAGCAGCCTGGGTGATCTTGAAGAGATAATCGATACCAGGATTGTCGGCTACACGTGCGCTATCGGTAAGGAAAGCGGTAGTGGTGCCCCAATAAGAACTGGGAGTAATGGCAGAAGCGGGAACGTTCCAGATAGCAATTTCGTTGTTACGCTGAGCAGCATTGCTGGAGTTGTTGCCGAACTGCTTGAAGCAGAAAGAGAAGGTCATGGTGTAGTCTTGGCCAGCAGCGAGCTCTTCGCCATATACATCACCCCATTCAGACCAGTGTGCTGTTCCGTTGTAGTTAGCAGCACCATCACCGAACTGGATGTAGTTAGCCTCGGAAGTCTGAATGACCTGAACTACCGAAGCGGCACGGGATGTCTGCCAGGCATCAAGAGCTGTGGTGGCATCCTGGAAGGTCTGCTGATAGATAATCTTCGTATCAGCCTTGACCGATGCAGCTACCATGAAAAGAGCAGCTGTTGCAAAAAGAGTAAACTTCTTCATGTTGCAATTGGTTTTAATTGTTAATAATGTTGGAAGATAGGTTATATTTTTTTGTGGTCGGAGTGTTAGGAGTGCTCGGAGTAATCAGAGTATTCCGAGTAATCAGAGTATTCCGAGCACTCCGACCACTATATTTCAGTTATTACCATCCCGTGTTCTGGAGGATGGCGCCGCCCGACTTCTGGATCTCGGTCTGCGAGAATGGGAAGAGGTTCCACTTCTCCTGCCACTGACCGTCGCCACGGGTGTAGGGCACCGTCTGATAGTTCAGTGAGCCGTCTTCGTTCTGTGTGATGACCATGCGGTGGATGTTGAGGAACTTATTGCCGTCCTCCTTCCAGCGACGGATGTCGTAGAAGCGATGACCTTCGAAGGCAAGCTCCACCTGACGCTCACGCTTATATGCCTCCCAGAATGCCTCGTTCGACAGATGATCGGCAATCTCTGGCATGCCAACACGTTTGCGTGTCTTGCTGGCGAGTTCGCGTGCAGAAACAGGGAAGACGTCGGTGGTGACATCGGCAGCGCGTGGGCTACCTGCATTCTTGAAGTACTGGAAGACTGCCTCTGCGTAATTGAGGTACATACCGCCCAGACGGAAGGTGAGCCAACCATGATAAGTGGCAGCCGTAGTGTAACCGGAACGGAGGATGCAACCGTTGTATAGAAGCTTCTTGAGATAGTAGCCGGTCGGAGTAGCGTAAGCCGTAGTTGGACGAGCATGGGCGCCACCCGTATAGGTCTGCAACGTAGTGTAGCTGGTGTTTGTGATGTCGTTGGGCCATGCTTCGCCATTGTGTGCGACAGTCATGCCGAGACGAGGATCGCGATTGGCGTAAGGATTCTGCGGATCGTAAAGCGGGCTCTCGGTGATCGGGAGGCCATCAGTGCAGTCATAGGCATCGACGAGGTCCTGGGTAGGACAGTTGCCGCCACGGCCGCTGGAATAACCAACAGGAAAGTTGTTCTGCTCGACAGAAGTCGAAGCAGCGACACGGCGAGCGAAAAGAAGTTCGTCATAGACATCGGAGTTGCTATAGAAGTCGCTAGCCCAAAGGTTGCTGTAGGTAGAAGCAAGCTTCTTGCCCTTTGCCTCGCACGCATCGATCAGCTCCTTGTTGGCCAAGGCTGCCTGACGCCACAACTCCACGTCGTTGTTGGGGTTGAAGAGCGGGCTGGCATGATAGAGGGCAGCTTGTGCACGAAGAGCCAAAACGGCGAAACGGCTTGCACGACCAGTCTCGACAGTGGTATAGGCATAGTCGGAGATCTCGGTGTAATCCTCGACAATCTGATCCTTAATGGCGTTGCACTCATCGTCGATGAACTTGAAGATTTCGTCATAGGAGGTGCAAGGCAGCGCTGTATCCTCATCACCCGTTCCATTATGAATCTTGAAGGGAACAGAGCCATACTGTCGAACCAGAATGAAGTAGAAATAGGCACGTGCCCAACGAACTTCCCACTGGTAGTTGTTGTACTGGAACATCTGCTTGTAGTAATCCTGATTCATCTTGAACTCATCGAAGGTCAAGCCTGTCCAGTTGTCGAGGAACTCATTGCAATATGTGATGCCATCGTAGGCTTGCGACCAGATGGTCAGATGAGGGTTGGCAGGGCTCCAGTTGCCGTTGAGAAAATCCTCAATGGTATTGCCGGTAGCATTGTAGCCGCTGTACTCTGACTCATCGGTTGCCGAAGAGAGCATGGCACCACCCAGATTGCCGAAATCGGAATCCAGATCGTTATAGATCTTGGTGATAAAGCCGCCCACATAATTGAAGTTGCGATCGATATAGGCCTTATCGTATGCGGTATATTCGTTGTAGTTCAGGCTGTCCTCACAGGACGACAGCGCAAGAGCCACAAGCGCCACACCCAACATTGTCTTATTCAGTTTCATAGTTCTTGAATTGTCAATTTACGTTTATCAATTGTCAATTAGAAAGTAATCGCAGCTCCCACCTGGACGTTGCGAGTGAGGGGCTGATTGCTGCCATAGTAACCAGCATCGCCACTTTCGAGGTTGTCAATGGTAAAGAGATCGGTGCCCTTGACATATACCTTAAGAGCGCTGACTACCTTGAGGCTCTTCAAAGCAGAAGCGGGGAAGTTGTAGAAGACCTCCACATTGCGGAGCTTGAAATAGCTGCGGTCGAAGACGATGAGCGAGTTGGTCAGATCGTTATTGGCATTGCTCGTTGGGCTGAGACGTGGGAACTTGGGATTAGCCGTATTACCGCGCTCATTCGACCAAGAGTTTTCGTAGAGATACTTAGACAAAGTGTTGGTGGCAACAGCCGAGCGATACATACCGTTGGTGTTGAGTGTGCCGGAATATTCGGCAACGCCTTGGAACTGAGCGTCAATGCCGAAGCCCTTCCAACCGAGGCCGATATGCGCGGTGTAGATGATTTCTGGGCAGGCATTGCTCTTGCCGATCTTGGTCTGGTCGTTGGCGTCGATGACGCCGTCACCATTGACATCCTGATATCGAACGTCGCCAGGATAGACGGTGGTAAACGTCTGGACAGGATAGCCAAGCTGTGACATCTCGGCGGCCGAGATGCTACCGTCTCCATTGACGTCGTCGGAGGTCTGGAAGAAGCCATTGGCCATATAGCCGAAGATGGAGTTGAGAGGCTTGCCTGTACGAACCAGATTCTCGTAAAGACGTGGCTCTTCAGCCTGCTCCTCAATCGTGTTCTTATTCATATTGAACGTACCACCGAGGTTGAAGGCCCAATCGCCTACCTGCTTGCTGTAGTCAAGACTTACCTCAAGACCCTTGCTATTGACGATACCGACATTTTCGTAGGGAGCGTCAAGCGCGAAGACAGCTGAATAGTAGCCCGAAGTAGAGCACCAGATGTCATAACGATGCTGGTAGTAGAAATCAACACTGGCGTTGAGACCCTTGAAGAGGGTTGCATCGAGGCCGATATTGTACTTCATTGCATGCTCACGGCCCAAGCTCTGGGTGGCAGCCTGCGTGATGAAGGTGTTGCCAAAGTAAGAGCCCATGGTGGAATAGAAGTTATACAAGGTGGCATTCATTGTGTAGAACTGATCGTAGTAGGTCCACACGTTGTTGCCTGGGAGAACGTCGAGTTGCTGCATGCCGACAGAACCACGGAGCTTGAGGAAGTCAATCATCTCGTTGTCCTTGAGGAATGCCTCATTGTGGAGGTTCCAAGAAGCAGATGCCGTGGGTGAGAATGCCCACTTGCTGCCTTTGGCCAGACGGTTGGTGCCCGAGAGGACAAGGGCAAGATCGAGATTATAGCGTTTGTCATAGCTATAGTGGGTCCAAGAAGTAGCGTTCATGCGATAGATCGAGGTATTGGTACCCGTCACGTCATTGAACTCATAATCCCATTTCAATTGGCTATAGAAGTCATGCTTGTCGGCAAAGACACGATCATAATCGAGCGAAGCATTGAAGATGAAGCGACGTACCCACTGGTTGTTGTTGGCACCGACACCCATGTTGCTCTCCTCACCATCGGTGGTAAGGGTAGCATTGGCAGGATCGACCACACCGCCAGTAAAGTTGGCTACAGAATAAGAACCATAACGATAGGTCTTGGTATGATCCTCATAAACATTACTCCATGTGTCATAACCAATCTGTGCCTTGGCTGAGAGACCCTCGACGAAACCGCTGAGGTCCTGATCAATCTGCATATCAGCATAGAGGGCACGCTGATGCTTCTTGTAATAGGCAGCATTAGTGGCCTGGGCGTAGGGGTTCATAGTGGTGTAGGTGGCATTACCGCCCCAGATACCATTGGCAATCTGGATGGGGAAAGCGTTGGAAGGAACACGATGTACCATGTACCACAACGTATCATTCACGCTACCCGGAGTGCCAGGCTCGGATTGCTCGGTCAGCACACCATAGATGTGAGTGTGAAGAATGGTCTTGTCGGTCAAGTCGATATCCAAATTGGAACGCATCGTACCACGCGTATATTTGTCCTGCGTGTTATAGGAGGCATTGGCGGCCTTGGGGTCAGCGATGTGTCCCTTGGTGGTCATCAGGTTGACGTCGGTGTAATAGCGGAACTTCTGTCCACCGCCCTTGAATGTGAGGTTGAAGCGATTCATGTGAGCCACGTCACGGAACGTCTCATCCACCCAGTTGACATTGGGATAATAGAGAGGATTGGCATTGCTGCGATAGGACTCGAGTACAGCCTCACTGTAAGGTGCCGTACCGCCCTGGTTGCGATAAGCCTCATTGACTGCGCTGGCGTAAGTAGCGGCATCCACAAACTCAGGCTTATTTGTAAGCCATTGGAACTCGTGGTCATAGGAGAATGAAATGGACTTGGTGTTATAAGCACCGTGCTTGGTTGTGACAAGGATAGCACCATTGGCACCTTTGTAACCATAAAGGGCTGTGGCTGCAGCGTCCTTAAGGATGCTTACGCTCTCGACATCGTCGGCAATTACATTGTTGATATCACGCTCCACTCCATCAACGAGGATGAGAGGCGTGCTACCGCTGAGACTTTGCAGGCCACGTACGTAGAAGGTTGGGGTGGCTACGGTGTAAAGACCAGCGCCCTGCAGTGAAACGAGACCATTGCCCTGTCCGATGATATTGTTGCCGATGTTGCGGCCTCCGCGACGATTGACGTCCTTGTTGGTGATGATGCTGACGGCAGCCGAAGACTCCTCGCGACTGAAAGTGCGGTTGGCACCTACATCGATACGCTGATCCTTGAAGGCAACAGAATCTATGATGTCATACTGGGCCACTGCAGGCAGACATATTCCTGCAAGCAATGTCAGTGTCAGTATATTCTTGGTTTTCATATTATGTACTTTATCTAACTTAAAATGGACCTAATTTCTCTGATTACTCCCAACCTGGATTCTGGACAAGTCCATAACCCTTGTTGATTTCGGTCTGGGGGAATGGAGAGAGGAGCCACTTGCGAATTTCGTCAGTCTCGGGATTCCTACCCCACTGAACGCGGCTGTTCTGGAAAATCTCGACAATCTTATAAGTATAGAAGCGCGGCTGCTTCGAAGAGGCATCGGTGAGCTTGTCGTCGTTGCGCCACTGGGTATCAGACTCCACCCAGTTGCCACGGCCATTCTGCTTCAGACGATGCATCTCAAGGCCATGAAGTTGCTTGGTCATCCAGTCGGTTCTCTTGTAGCGGGTCATGTCGAACCAACGGATATCCTGCAGACCAAGCTCACGAACGCGTTCGTTGAGAATCTCCTCCATGAACTCTGATATCTGCACGCCATTGATGGTCTTATAAGTAGTAGTAGCAGCAGAAGCAGTAGAGCGAGAGCTGAAGCACGGGCTGGTGGAAGCGAATGCCTTGCTCATCGAACCGAGACCGACACGACCACGAACCATATCTACCATCTTGACAGCCTCAGCCACATCGGGTGACGACTTCATGAGCAATGCCTCGGCATAGTTGAGATACATCTCCGAGAGGGAGAGGTAAACCCACTGTGTCTGGTAACGGATGTTGTCGCCCGAAGCAGTGGAACCATCGCCGAGATAATACTTGTTGTAGCCATAACCAGTACCGAACATGCCAGTCTGGGTGAGGATTCCGGTAAGAGCATCGCTGCCACCTGCCCAGATTTCCCAGATGTCGCCAGACGCGGCAGCCGTAGCCCAGTCGAGATTCTTGCGCTGGCTGTTAACGAGACACTCTTCATAGAGTCGTGGGTCACGATTGTACTGCACATTGATGAGGTACTGCGAAAGGGCAGACTCTGTACCGCTGGTAAACATACCATTGAGCGAACGAGGATTGGTGGTTGGATGTCCACTTGTCATCTTCATCGTAGTAGCGGAGTCACCTGGCTCGTAGATCGATATTTCAGGATACTTGATAGTATCATAAACCAATGCGAAGGCGTTGTTGTAGTTGAATGGCGAACCGTCGCTCCATGCGAACTTCTCAACATACTCCTGCGTAGGCCAATAGAGGTTACGGGGAACGCCAGCTGTGTACCACGAGTGCCAGCAGTAACGTCCGGAACTGAAGTTGTCATAACCCGACTGACGAACAGAATGGAGAATCTCCTTCGAGTCCTCAAGGAAGTAACCCTTGCGATAAGCCAGACGTCGTGCATTGACGGTATTGGCTTCAGGCATGGTCAACTCATAATATCCGTTCTGTGCGAGAGCATCGAAGAAGTCCTTGCAAGCCTGATAGAAAGCATCCCAACGGGCCTGATACTTCGAAGCATCGGTGAACATGATATATGGTTTGACATCTTCCGAAACACCCGAGTAATAGGGTTGCCCATCCTTGGGATTGAGGAGTGGCGATGCGGCGAACTGGAGGATACGAGCCTTAAGCGCCATGGCACCTGCCTTCGTCCAACGGCCAGTCATCGTTGCAGGATCGGAAGTTACCCAGGGGAAATTGCTCTCGGCAATAGCGAGATTGAGTTGCTCAACCATGAAATTGACACACTCCTCAACCGTGCTACGAGGATATTCTGCAGTCACTTCGGAAATGTCGAGGTCATGATCGAGGATTGGAATGCCGCCATAGTGCTGGAATGTATCCCAGAAGCGTGCTACCATCAGGCAGCGTGCCTCGGCGATAAGACGAGCCTTTTCGGCATCGCTCATTTCGGGAGTAATTCCGATATTGTTGATAAAGGTCCAGGCCTCACGTATGGCCTTCCACTGGTATTCACCCAAGAAGCTGAAGAGCGGACCATCGAGGTAATCGTTGCGAGAAACGTTAGCTGTCAACGCGCCAGCATAGTACTGACCATATACGGCTGCACCGTTCCAACCCATATGCCAACAGTCGGTGAGGGCATCGACTTTACCCGTATAAGGATTGCACACATGCTGAATACGAGAAGTATTGAGGAACGGTAGTCCGTAATATTGCAGGGAATAGATACCTACAAGGAATTGGCGAGCATATTCGGCATTAGCAAATACGGAGTCCTTGGTAGAGGTTGAATTGGTAGGCATCTCAAGGGCGCCGTCACCCAACTCTATCGGATCGGTACAAGCCACAGAGCATGTCAGGCCAATAGCAATGACTCCGAGAAATATCTTATTTTTCATATTGTGTCTATACTTTATTATATATATGAGACTTTGCCTTTGCTTAGAAACCGATATTGAGGGAAACGGTGTATGTACGCTGAAGCGGGTAGGATGGCGAACTGGACGCATGGGTCTCGGGGTCACCCCATTCATAAGAAGTGAAGGTAAGGAGATTATAGCCCGAGAGGGTCAACTCACTTCTGGTCAGACCAAGGACGCGCTTCATCCAAGGGGTGCAGAAGTCATAACCCAGCGAGATGGTCTTGAGACGCACGTAGCTGGCATCCTTCTCATAAAGTGTCGAACCTGCATAGTTCTGCATGTTGTTATCCCATGTTGCACGAGGATAAAGGGCATCCTGCGACTCATTGGAACCTGGGGTCCAGGTATTGTCGACATGATACTGGAGCAGACCGCCCATGATGTTGTCGGCCGAACGGAAGAACGGCTGGCGGAACACGTCGGAAATCGAACGGGTCACGTTCCAAGCAGCAGTGAACTGTGCATTGAAGGTAAGTCGCTTCCACGAGAAACCGACAGTGGTACCCAGCATATACATGGGATCGTCGGTATATCCGTAATCGTACGACATATCGCTGGCATCCACCTTGCCGTCACCATTCAGATCGAGATAGACGCAATCACCTGGCTGGAGCTTATCGCCTACAATCTGCTGAGGGAAGTCCTGACCGAACTTGGCCTTATACTCTGCCTCGGTCTGTGGGCCTTCGTAATACTTCCAGAACTTATACTGCGAGCGGGAACCGATACGATGTCCCTTCAAGTACTGATAAGCCTGAGTCTGTGGCTTTTCCTTCATTTCGATTACCTCATTCTGGTTATACGACAGGTTTGCCTTGATCCAATAGCGGAGGTCATTGCCAATCTTGTCGTTCCAGTTGAGCGACAATTCCCAACCCCAGCTCTTGGTCTCACCAAGGTTGGTCTGAGGCATCTCGAATCCGATGAGGCCCGGTACAGTGTAATCCTGCCAAAGAATGTCAGTACGATGCTCACGATAGTAGTCGAAGCTGGCATTGAGGCGATCGGCAAAGAAATGCATATCTACACCATAGTCCTGCTTGAGGGCCTTCTCCCAGGTCACATCGGCATTGTGCTTGGTAGATTCAACAGCACCCTTGGAAACGGCGCCCCATACAGAGGGAGCATTTACGCCGAACTGGTAACCATAATGATCAGTTTCGCTGGTATAAGCATTGGCTGCCACATTTCCAGAGTTCACCAGATAGGGATCGGACGTATAAAGGAAGCGGTCGTTGCGATCGCTGGTCTTGTCATTACCGACGAGGCCGACAGAAGCACGCAGCTTCATGAAGCCGATGACGTTCTTGATAGGCTCAAACCATGGCTCCTCACTGATATTCCATCCAATAGAACCAGCGGGGAAGAAACCATAACGCTTGTCGGGAGCGAAGTTCTCAGAACCATTGTAACCCATGTTGAACTCTACCATATAGCGGTTAGCCCAGTCGTAGGTGACACGACCTACGAAGCCAAGGTAACCACGCGGGATATCCTGATACTGCGAACCACTGTAGTAGTACATGCGGGACTGATTGTAGAGAGCAAGAGCGGTTACGGTGTTCCTACCGAACGAACGGTTGTAGTTCAAGCTGGCTTCCACATACCAGTCACGTCCCTTGCCCTGCGAGTTGCTATAACTAGGCACCGTTGTCTCACCCGACTTGCGGTATTCGATAGTGCCATCAGGCTGAATCCAAGGGTTATAGGAGGCTACGCTTGAGTTACCTTGCTTATTGACAGTAAACTGAGAGTTGTAGGAACCCTTGGCCTTAAAGCTAAGTCCCTTGCTCCATCCCCAGAACTCCAATTTCTGATCAAGTACAATATCCATCTGGATCTTGTTGTTGTTGGTCTGCATGAAACCGTTGCCATAGTAGGCCATGCCTGAACCTCCTGTGAATGGAAGATTCAAACCATCGGTATAGTCGGTAGTGGTATAAACCATCTTGCCATCGACAATGCCTGGGCTGGAGAATGGGGTGGCATAGTAGATGTTCTTGATCATACCTGCCGAACCCTGACCTGTGTAAGGCTTATTGGCAGTATTGACGTTGCCGGCTACGTTGAACGAGATGGTAGTAGTCTTAGTAGCGGCAAGGTCGAGGTTGGCGCGATAGTTGAATCGATCATACTGATAACCATAATCGTAAGGCATGTCAAACTCCTTGAAGAGACCGCCCTGGGCATAATAGCCAGCCGAAATGAAGTACTTAACCTTGTCGTTGCCACCGGAGATATTGATGTTGTGCTGCTGCTGCATGGTGAAATCCTTCATGATGTAGTCAGCCCACTTGGTAGATGGGAAACGAATGGGGTCGCTGCCGCTGCGGAACTTATCGAGCACAGCATCTGAGAAAGTGGGGGCAAATACTTCGCCAGCTTCAGCGCCTACTACCCAGTCATTATAACGCATCTGGTTGTAGAAGACGCCATAGTCATAAGAACTGGCCTGTTCAACCATCTTGGTAGGTGTCAAAGCCGAGAACGAACTGGAGACGCTGATCTTGGCCTTGCCTTCCGTACCACGACGAGTGGTGATGAGGACGACGCCGTTGGCGCCACGCACACCGAACACGGCTGTTGCAGAGGCATCCTTGAGGACGGTGATTGATTCGATTTCATTAGGGTCAATGTCATACATGTCGCGTTCTACACCATCGACCTGAATGAGAGGTGCGGAATCGACCCAGGTTGCTTTACCACGCACAAAGATGGAAGCGGCATCGCTACCAGGCTCACCCGAATACTGTACGGTGGTGACGCCCGAGAGCTGACCACCGAGCACGTTGTTGACCGAGCCAACGGAAGTGCGGACGAGGTCTTCGCTCTTGACCGAAGCCACTGCACCGGTCATAGTGACCTTCTTCTGAACGCCATAGGCCACGACCTCGACCTCACCAAGCAACTCTGAGTTCTCGCTGAGCTTGATGGTCATGCCATCCTTGGCCTTGACGGTCTGGGTCTCGTAACCCACAAAAGAGATTCTCAACTCGGCACCCGGCTTGACGTTTAATGAGAAGTTTCCGTCAAAGTCCGTGATGGTACCCGTCGTTGTACCTGCGACCACAACACTGGCGCCGGGAACCGGTTCGCCGAACTCGTCAATGATCGTACCTTTCACAATGGACTGCTGCGCATAAGCAGCAGTTGGAGCCAACCACACTTGTGGCAATGGCGAAATACCCAGCATCGTTA
>Ga0256407_10004348_pt1 | contig 23783 bp, 8 predicted proteins | sample RumenRJG_04DNA_FD_193489 | JGI IMG/M metagenome (GOLD analysis project Ga0256407, IMG submission 193489) | Bovine rumen microbial communities from Lethbridge, Alberta, Canada - RJG_04 | ecosystem: Host-associated > Mammals > Digestive system > Stomach > Rumen | place: Canada: Alberta | collected... | reverse complement strand
ATAGATCTTAGAAATTATGTATATTATAATAAATCTGTATTTTTTTTTAAATGTAAAATAGATATTATTTTATCAAAAAATGATGAATTTATTGTAGGATTAAGAGGATTAAATAATACTATATTGAACTTTAATATGGAAGAAAAAACAATTAAATTTTTCCAGAAAAATAAAAAAGAAATAAATCATTGGTATTTATTCTTTATAGCTATAATTCTTATTATTATTGGCATTATGAAAAAGGATAAAGTATTATTTATAATTGGGATTATAATGGTGATTTTTTTAACAATAGAATGTTACAGTTTAGTGGAAATAATATAATATAATAAATGTTATAAGAATAAATAAATAATTATATATAAATAAATTTGATTGTACCCAATCATCATTTATTTTTTTTAATTTAATATCTTTTAATAAATATAAAAATTTAATTTGAAATAAAAATTATAACATAATATAGAACAAAATATTATTTTTATAGAAGGTCAATTGTATAATTAAAAAGTTCTCTATATTCATTTTTATTAATTCCTCATCTTTATCTTTATCTAATCCTTCTAATTCTTTTTTTTTGTTTTTTGTTCATAGTAATAAATAAAAATTCGATGATTATTATTAATTTGAGGAATAATCTTTATTTCAATAAATCTACTTTGATATCAATCTAATTCTTAAATGTTTGATTAACAAATAGAACAAAAATTCCTTCTTCTAGTTTTTTTCATTAGATAATTTATTATCATATAATATAAATTATATCAAATATATTATTTTATAATTATTAATCTATTGATAATTTTCATGGATTATTAATATTATAGATTATTTCTATGTTTTAATTAAATATACTTTATTTAAATATTATAATTCCCTAAATTATTTAAATATATTAATTAATTATTTATTCAAAAATAAAAAAAATTAAATATATAATATAAATTTAATTTAATATAAATTTAGAATTAATAAGAAAATAAATAAATAATTTGTACAGTATTTATTTTAAATTAAATAAAAGAACAATAATATATATTTCCTTTGAATATTTTTTTATTTTTTAAATATTAAACTATTTAGGATTTAACAAATTGATTTATTTAAATTTTGGAAATAAAATATTTTAAAGAAAATATTATATTCCAAGATATCTAATTAGTTCACTTTTTATCAGAAAATGTATCCATATATTGGAACTTGCTAATTTTTAAAATTATATCAAATAAAATTATTAAACTTTATAATAATTAAATAAGTCTGCGCCACAATTTTTATTAAAACTGATATTTTCATATATTTGAATTAATTATTTTTTATAATTATATATATTTTATATATTATGTCCAAGCAATCTCCCTTTTTTGAGAAAATATTATAAATTTTACCATATAAAAAAATTATTTATATTCAAAATTTTTTAATAATTTAAATAAATAAATATTTTTTAATTTTTATCATTTAATCATTTAAATAATGGTTAAGAAACAAATAAAAAATAAATTATTTCCCCAAATTCACAAACACTCAAAATTAATAAGATTAAAAGCACTATATCAAACAATACATAAATTAAAATATAATAAAACTCAAAAAACAATTGAAAAAATATCAAACAAAAAAAAAACAGAAAAAAATCAACCTAAAAAAATAATTTTAAAAGAGCCAATAAAAGACCATTATTACACATTTCAGAAAGGAACAGATTTATATACATTATTATACACATCAATAATATTTAAATGGATAAATACAGATAGATTAATAATAATTTGTAATACATCAAAATTAGGATATCATATTGATTTATTTTTAAGAAATTTAAATTTTAATTGTACTTTTTTAGATAGAGAAATGCCATTAAATACAAATAACCATTTTTATAATCAGTATATGAAAGGTATTTTTTCAATTATTATTGTTAATTCAGAATATTCTTCAAATAGTGAAAATTATGCTAAAAAACTTGCTGATAATTCACCAATAATGCCAACTATTATTTTTTTTAATTGTTTTGATATTAAATTATTAGAATATTTATCTTATCATTCTAATGTTAAATCAATTTATCATTTTATATGTAATAAAGATGATTTTATTAAAGAATATAATGATTTAGATGAAAAAATAACTTTTTCAGAATTTATATTTGATTTACAACAAATGGAAAATTTAAGATATAGATGTGAAGATATATATTATGGAATAAAAAAAAATGATATTAAAAAGGAAAAAATAAGGAAAATAAATATTGAATTATTACATTCAAAACAAATGAAAAAATTTTTTGATGAAAATCCAGAAGAGAAAAGAAATGTTATTAAAACAATTGAAGAAAATTCTGTTAGAAACATAAGACCATCTGCATATTATTTACCTTCTTATTTAATTCATGAAGAAAATAATATTATTGCAAATGCAATTAATAATAATTATCAAAAAGGAAAAAAAAGAAATAATAAGAGAAAGAATAAAAAATCAAAAATGGAAAGTTATTTTGAAGCTTTAGAAAAAGGTGATGGCTCACATGAATTAATTAAATTTTAAAATTTATATATAATAAAAAATATTTTTTTAAGTAAAAAAGATTATTTAATCATATATTTCTTCATTTTAACTCATTTTTCCTGAATAATAAATATTATTTTTTTCCTTTATTATAAATATAATTAAATCCTTCAATTATTTCATTTGGTATTTTTAAATTTTTTGGATTTACTTTTATAATATAACCATATAAACTTTCAGCTTGTTCTTTGTTTAAAAAATTAAGTAAATAATTTGAATAAAATTCTTTATATATACTTATATAAAAGTGACATTGACATATTTCAACTGAAGTTGATGAATCCAATGGATCTTTTAAATTTAATTTATTATAAATTTCAAAAGAACCATTTAATATTATTGTTAATAATTCATAAATTTTTGTATTATTTTGATATTGATTATTATTTTTATTTAAAAAAATTGTTAATGTTTTTAATGTTTTCATTACTGCTCTTCTCATTTGATTTGATATTACATTTTTTCCTATTGTTATTAAATCATTTATTAAAGTAATTAAATTAACATTATTTATTCCATTATTTTCTTCAAAGAAAATTTCAGGAATTAATAAAAAGATTGTATTTACTAATTTAATAAAATCAGAATACATTGATAAAATTCCTTTATTAAAATCAGAAATATCATCACTTGGTAAATTCAATTTAGATAAAAATAAATAAAAAATATAAAAATTTTCTTTAATAATAGGCTTTGAGTTTTTTTGAAGTATATTAATAATATTTTGCATTAATTTCATTGAATCACTAAAAGTATCTTCGGTTAACATGTTATTATTTTTATTATTATAAAAATAATTTATAAAAGTAATTGAATCTTTTCCTAAAATAACTAAAATTTTTTGTAAAATTGTAATAAAAGAATAAATAATTTTTAAATTTTTTTGAGAAATTATCTTTAAACAATAATCTCCAAAAAATGTATTAAAAAATTGAATAAAAAATGCTCTAATTTCAGGAATTGTAATTTCAGAATTTATATTTTTAATAAATTCAATTAAACATTTAAGTATTTCACTAAAAATATCTTCATTCATTTCAAAAATTTTTGTCATATTTATAAAAAGTTGAAGAGAATTATGAATATTTTCTTTTTTGGTTTCATTATTATTATCTAAAAATATCACAATACTCAAGCAATGAAATAATATTTTATAATTTGATATAACTGAAAAATTTTTATTATTTAAAGAAATTTGTATAATTTGTTCAATTGTTTGTCTGATTTGAATAGCAACATCTTTTAATGGAATATTAAAGTTTTTATGAATAATAATATTTTTAATTTTAAATAAAAATTTATCAAAAGAATTTACAATTTTAATTCCAGTTTGAATATTTCCATTAAACATAATTCCAGTTTTTCCTAAATATAGTTGAATAATATATTGTATTGCTTGAATATTTGAAGAAAGATATTGAATTAATTTATTTATTGTTTCATAATATGAAGTAATAATATAATCACTTCCTTGGATCTCAGTAAATGGAAAAATAAATAATATTGATAAAATTTTTTGAAATTTTTCATTGATTAATTCATTTTTTAAATCTGATTGTCTAATTCCTTGTTGAATTGTACCAACTAAAAATAATACTAGTTCAATATCATATTCTGTTGGATTTTTAGTTTGAATTGAGTTAATTTTATCCAAAACAGAATTTAAAACAAATTCTTGCATTATTTTAATATTATATATATTATGATAAATAATTGAAAATTCTTTTCTATATTGAAAAAAATCATCATCATCATTCTTTGATAAGTCATTATTTAAATAATATAAATTTTTTGGAATTATTAATGAATTTTCAATAATAAGAAATACATTTTTAAATAAATTTAATATATTTTGATTATTTAATAATATAATATCATTAGATTTTAAATATGAAATAATATTAGATAAATAATCAATTAATTCTAAAGCAGGTTTATAATCATAATTAAATTTAGAAATAATCTCCTTTGATACTTCAAAACAAAATATTAATTCCTCATTTGTAAAATTGTAATATTTTTCATAATCCTCTTTATTTTTAATCATTTCTTTTATATATTCATAACATTCAACAAGAAATTGACCAATATTGTTTATTAAATCAGAAATTAATTCAATAACTTGTGAATCTTGTTTTTTTTGAAGAATATTTTGAATTATATCATTAATCTTTAAATTATTCAACATTTCAATTTTTAAAGGAATTTTCATTCCTTTATGAATAATAGAAATTAAAACTTTTATACAATCACAAATATAATTTTTTTTCATAATCAATTTATTTAATATTACCTGAATAATTTGTTCAAAAAGTATAATTGGACACCAATCAATTAATTGACTAATAACTTTAATTCCTTTTTTAATAATTTTTTCATCAATGTATTCTTCATTATTCAATAATTGTTGAATTACATTTATTATATTAATCAAATCATTCATATGTGTTTCTTCTCTCATATAGTCTTTTATTTTAATTGCTCTTTCTGAATCTTTTTCATTATAAGTATCAATATATTTTATTAATTCATCATCAAAAGTTAATAAAATATTAAGTAATAAACTAAATTTTTTAATTTTAATATTTTGATCTTGAGTATTAAATAAATCAGTAATAATATCAGTCCATATTTTATCATAAGTTTCAGGATAATCATTTTTAATAAAACAAATAAATAAAAATGAAAATTTATTTGCTATAAATGATGGTTCAATTAAAATATTAATGTAATTTATAATTAAACTTAATAAAGATTGTCTAATAGAATTTTTTAATTCAGGAGAAAATTGTTTATAATTATTTTTAACAATTGTTATCATTATATCTAATAACCAAAATTTAAAATGTTGATCTTGTGATTTAGTTAAAGAAATAATTAAATCTTGTATTTTATCTATATTATTTAAATAATATTGTTTTATATTCTCACAATAATTAGAAATTTCTTTATTGGGATTTGGAGCAAATAATTCTTTACAATAATTTTCAACTTTTAATAATTCTTGAGTTGTCATGAAAAAATATATAAAGATAAAAATTAATTAAAATTGTTATAATATTAATTTAAAAAATAATTTTACAATAAAAGTGAATAATTAAAATAATTTATTTTTTTATTTTTTCTTTTTTTTTTGCATAAATCAGGATCAAATTTTGGTCGTTTATTAAAAAATAAATAAATTATAATAATACTCTTGAATCATTATATCTTTCTTTAAAAACATATTGAATTTCTCAACATTGTTTAGCTAAATCATATAAATTATAATCAAGTCCTTCCTAAAATAATATTTTATAACATAATTTATTATTTTTTTTTCACGTTGTTCTTCTTCATCATAAATATCACTTATTATAATATTATTATCTTTTTGTCACTCATTTAGAATTAAATTTAATTAAAATAATAAATTATTAAATTTAAAAGAAAAAATTAATTTAAAAAAAATAGAATAATTAATATTTTAATTATAATATATAAAAAAATATTAAAAAAATGGGCAATTGTGGAAGTGCAAATAACAATAAACAAACTCATGTTAAAACAAATCAAATTAAAGATAAAGTTGATTCAAAACAAAAGAATAATCAAAATAAAAATCAAACTAATTCTAAATTAAAATCTGTCCCACCAAGTTCAAAACTTGAAGAACAAATAAATAAAAAAAAAGTTAAATTTTCAATTAAAAATTTAGAAACAAATGAAGATTTATTAAACTCATTTTTTGATGATAATTCATTATTAAAAGATGTTATTTCACAAATAAATTATGATAAAAATAAGGATTATGATATCTTAAATAATAACAATGAAAAATTAAATGATAAATTAGAAATGAAAATTAAAGACATTTTCCCAGATTCAAATATACAACTAAATTTAAAATATTCAGGTTTAGAAATACCAGAAAATATACAAAAAGCTTATTCTGAAAATAATAAATTAATTGGCTCATTAATATTAGATAATCCAGATTATGTTGGAATTTTTATATTAAATACTACAACTGATGAAACATCAAATTTTATTTATTCAAATGAAAATCAATTAAGAAAATATAATTCATTTACTGCATTTTGTAATGGAAAGAATAATATATTTATTTCAGGAGGGGAAAATCAAAATAAAGGAAAAAATAATAATGAATTATATAATGATTTTTGTATGATTGATTTAGAAAAAGTTACTCAAAATAATATTCCAATAATAGAATTAACTAATTTAATTGAAGCAAGAACTTGGCATAGTATGATTTATATTCCTAATAAATATATTTTTATTGTTGGAGGTATTAAAAATAAAAGTGTTGAATTATATGATATTGATAATAAAATTATTAAAAAAGATAGTGAATTAAATGAAGCAAGAAGTGAATGTTCTCTTTGTTTAGTTAATAATTATTATTTATATGCTTTTTGTGGATTTTTATTTAATCAATTTTTCATTAATACTATTGAAAGATGTAATTTAAGAAGAGAAAATAGAAAATGGGAAATTGTAAATTATTCTGTTGAAAATAATATTAAATTTAATCCTTCTTTTTTTGGTGTTTGTTATTATAAAGATAAAATAATTTTATTAGGAGGAAATGAAGTTAATGAAGAAAAAAATAAAAATTATATTGTTTCCATTGGTAATAATCAAAAGGATGATAATATTAATGAGTATAAATTAAATGAAAATTTAATTAATGTTTATCGTGAAAAATTTTTTATTCCAATTAATGATAAATTTTCAATTAATATTCCTTTAATTTCAAATAATCCAAATATCTTTTATTTTGATAATGAGAATGGAACAATTATAAAAAAAGATTATCAAAGATTTTATATGCAAATTCAATAGATCTTTTTTTAATACAAAATTATAATTATTATTTATTTTTAGATAAATATTACATTTTTTTAAAGAATTTATTTAATATCTAATTAATTTAATTAATTAATTTTTAAACTATTAATAAAAAGAAATGAGTGTACAAAATCAACCTCACAATAAGAAATCAAATATTCTTTTTGTAGGTGATTTACCAAAAGAAATAACATATGAAGATTTATCAACATTATTTAAAGACTATCATTTCCAATTTGCATCTTTAAATAATTCAAAATTAACAAATATTTGGGCTCAAGTAGTTTTTGAAAATGAAGAATGGGCAAATAAAGCAAGACATGAATTAAATGGAGAAATTTTAATACCAAAATTATCAAAAGATTTAAAAGGAAAACCAATTAGAATTTGTATTTTTGAAAGTAAAAATTCAATTCATAAAGAAAAAAATATAAATCAAAGTTTACTTATTAAAAATATTGATAATAAAATGACACAAAAAGAATTTTATAATATATTTTTAAAATTTGGTGATATTGAATCTGCAAAAATTGAATATGATGAAAATGGAAATTCAAAAGGTTATGGTTATATTTATTATACTAATGAAAATGATGCAGAAGAAGCAAAAAAAAATTTAAATGGAAAAAAATTTTATGATAAAGTTATTAATATTGTTAATTTAATTCCTTCAAAATCAATTATTTCTTCTCAAGGGAAAAATTTAACTTTATTTGTTGTTAATTTCCCTTTAGAATTTAATGATAATGATTTAAAGAAATTATTTGAAAAATATGGTAATATTAAATATGCTAGTGTTGTTAAAGATAATAATGGGAAAAGTAAAGGAATTGGTTTTATTACTTTTTCTAGTTTTGAAGAAACTTCAAAATGTATTTCTAATATTAAAACTAATCAAATTTCTTTTGTTGGTTTACCTCCTCTTTGTGTTAAATATGCAACAAAAAAAGAAGAAAGGGAAAAAAGAGCAATATTTACTTTAAAAAATAATAATTATGGTGAATATAAAATTAAATTTAATTTAATTTACTCTATTAATAAAATTGAAAATGAATTTGATTTAGAAAAAGAAATTAGGTTATTTATTAAAGTAATAATGCTACAAGAATATGTACCAAAAGATGTTACTGTTAATATGGAATTATTTTCTGGAATTGTTACTATAAATAAATTCAAAGATTATGAATTATTTATTCAAAAATATAATGAATTTTGTATGCAAAGAAAACCTGAATTTGAATGTATTCCTATATCATTTGAAGAAAATAAATATCAATTTAGAGAACAGAATCAATATTTCAATAATTATAATAGACAATTAAATCAATTTAATTCAAATTTAAATAATCAAAATCAAAATCATAATAATATAAATTATGATAAAAAAAATAATAATATTTTCCCAAATATGTTATTTATAAATGAACAAGATGATTTGAATTTTAATTCTCAAAACAAAAATTTAAATAATAGTTATAATATAGAAAAAAATATTCCATTTATATTAAATAATAATATTAATAACAGGAGAAAAATTAACAATAATAATAACAATAATAAATTAAAAAAAAATAAAAAATACAATAATCAAAATTTTTACTCACAACAAATAAGAACAAGACCAATAATAGGAAATTTTCCATCAATGCAACCACCAAATTTTTTTATAAATCAAAATGAAAGAAATAATATTCAAAAAAATATAAATGAAAAATATGATGAAATAGATCAGAGAAATTTACAAAATTTAAATCCATTACAATTACAATCTCAATTTAGAGACCCTCCAAATATAGTTTTTAATAGAGAAATGATTGATAGTAAAGAAAATGAAGAAATTTCAAATGAAATTGCAGATTCTATTTATGAAATTGCTTATAAAATTCATCCAAATGAAGCTGCAAAAATTACTGGAATGATTAAAGAAATGGGATATGAAAAAATGAATATGTTATTAAGTAAAAAAGAAGATTTGTTAGTTTTAATCGAAAAAGGTTACGAAATGATTAGAAATGATGAAAATTCTACAATTAAATAAATTTATTATTATTATAAATGTTTTTTTATTTTATTTATAATTATTGGAATTTTTAATTTTATTAATATTTAATACTTTATCAAAAATTAATTTTTTAGTTTTTTCTTTTGTTTTATAATTTATTCATTTTTATATTTTTTTTTAAAATAATTTATTTTTTATAATTCAAAATAAATATAAATTTATAATAAATTACATTTATTCAAATATGCTTTTATTTTTGTTATATTTTATTTTCTTTATAAAAAAAACTTTAAATTATGTAATATTACCATTTAAAACAGGAATTCCAGATTTAGATTCAGATGATTCTCATTTTGTTTTTTTGCTTTCTAATGAAATATATACTACTTTAAAAATTGGTACTCCATCACAAACAATTTCATTGAATATTGAATTTAGATATTATCCATTTTTCATATCAAAATATGATCATAAAACACATTTTAATGAATCAAATTCATATTCTTATAAAAAAACAAAAATATATTCTCCATATATAAGTTCATCAATTTATAATAAAGGAATTTTATCAAATGATAAATTTTCATTAAATATAAATAACACTATTCAATATGTAAATTTACCTTTTTTATTAGCTACTGATTTTAAAGAAAATTATTTAAAAGAAACTGTTCCTCCTGGTGGAATAATAGGAATGAATTTTTTTGATGATTCAGTTGATAAAGATAAAAATCAACATTTTATAAAAATGTTAAAAGAAAATAATATTATATCATCTTATATTTGGTCAATTAAATATAATTCAAAAGATAATGAAGGAGAAATATTAATTGGGAAAAAACCACATGAAATATATCCTAAAATATATAAAGAAAATATAATTAAATGGACTAAAACAGAAATTGATACAGTCTTATTTGGCTGGGAATTAATTTTTGATGAAGTATATTATGGAAAATATGTTGAAAAAGGAGAAGAAAAAAATATTGATTTTAAAAATAAAGATAAATATATATTTGATGAAAATTCCAGAAATGCAAAATTAATTATTGAAAATGGAATGATAAAAGGAAGTGTAAAATATCAAAATTATTTAAAAACTAATTTTATAAAGGATAATAAATGTAAAGAATATAAAGAAGATAGTTTAATATATTATAAATGTGATTTAAATGCAAAAATTGAAAATTTACCTTCTATTTATTTTATTCATAAAGAATTGAATTATACTTTTGTTCTTGATTATAAAGATTTATTCATTAAATATAATAATGAATATTATTTATTAGTATATTTTTACGACAATAATGATAATGATAAATATTGGAATTTTGGAAAACCATTTTTCAAAAAATATCAATTATTATTTGATCATGATAGTAGAAATATTGGAATATATAATGGAATTGAAAAAAAATCATTTAAAGGAATAATAATATTTCTTTTTATTCTTATTATAATTATTTTATTTGGTATCACGTATTATTTATATAAGAGAAAATTTAGAAGAAAAAGATTAAATGAAATTGATGAAGGATATGATTATACTCCAGTTTTTGTTTAAAATAAATTTATTTAATATATAATCTTTAAAATGTTTAATTAATTTATATAATAATATTTAAATTAATTTTTTCTGCCTTTAAATTTAAATTTATACTATAAATGTCTAATATATAAAAATATTAATGTGAAGAATAAAAATTACCTAAAATATATATATTAACATAATAATTATTATGTCATTCATAAATTAATTTGAATCAAAGTTATCTATATAAAACTTTGAATTTATAAAATTATAATTCGAAATAATTGATTTTAGTGAAGAAATTTTTTTTTTTAAAAATTCTATTTTAAATTTTAAAGATTCATTTTCTTCAAAAAGTGTTTTCTCTTTTTCTTTTTTTTTTAATCTAAATTTTTTAGCACTAATGGCATTTTTTTTTCTTAAAATATTTTTCTCTGCTTCTGATTTCAAATTATATCTTTCTTTTCTTTTTTTATTCCTTTCTTTTTCTTTTTTAATTTCCTTATATGTTTTAATTTTATTTCTTGTTTTAGAATTAATTATTTCATTTTCTTTTACATTAGAATTATTTCCCATTGATAAAGTTTCATCTTTAGATATTATATTTTCTATATTGAAAAAGAGATCATTTTCTATCATAAAATTTTCTTCATTTAAATGAAAAGCATATTCCTCCATTTAAAATAGTAATAAAACTAACATTTTAACCTCAAATTATATAAGATATTAATTATATTAAAAAAAAAATAAACATGAAATAAATATTTAATTCATTTAAAATATTAAAAAATATATTATAAAAGAAGTAAATATCTATTTTTTTAAATTTAGTAAAATAAAAAAAAAATCTCTTCAAAATAAAAATTTAATTAAGTTTTATTTTTAATATATAAATAATAAAATAATTAAAAATGCTAAAAAATGAATTCCAGGAATTACTAAACCAAATAACTCCTGAGATTGAACCTGGATTATATTCAACAATAAATGAAATAAATAATTTTTTATCAAATAATAAAGAATTAAAACAAAGACATGATAATCATTTATTACCAATAGAGGCATATTTATATTTTCCAAAAAAAGAAGAACAAATTCAAATAAATCCAAAAGATAAAAAGGATATATTAAGATTAATTTTCAAAAATGTAGAATTCATAGATTATGAAAAAAAAAAATTAAAAGAATTATATAACAATATAAAAGAATTAAATATAAAAAATAAAGGATTTTCCTTTCCTTTATGGTGGGATGATTCAGAATCAATTAGATTTTTACAAGCATCTGAATTTAATATAAAAAAAACAATAACAACAATATCATCTCAAATTAATTGGATAGAAAATTTTTATCCTTTAACATTTTCAAATAATATAAAAATAATATTAAATTCTGGATTAATGTATATGAGTGGAAGAGATAATTTTTTTAGACCAATTATTATTGTTAATGCTTGTAAAATTTCATATTTAATTCAAAAATTAAATATTGATATGGAAGATATACAAAAAGCAGTTGCCTTTTTTATTAATTATATTATTAATTTTCAAATGATTCCTGGTCAAATAGAAAATTGGTTAATTATTTCTGATATTAATAGAGTTGGAATTACTGAATTTGGTTATTTTAAAAAATTAATGGATATTTTATCTAAATTCAGAGGAAGAGTTTTTAAAAATTTTATTATTGGAATGAATTTAATATTAAGATCTTGTGCAAAAGGGGTTTTGACAATTTTTGGTTCTTCTTCAAAGAAAAAAATTAAATTTGTTGATAAAAATGAAATTTTTGAAGAATTAAAAAAATATGTTGATATTGATTATATTCCTCAAATTTATGGAGGAAATCAAATTCAATTAGAATTTATAGATAATAATTTATTTCCTCCTAATTTTAATATTATAAATTTAAATAATAGTCCAAAAGATATTATGTCTGAAGAAGAATATAAAAATTTATGTTATCATTCATCTAAATCTTTAATCGTTTGTCCTCAATTAAAACAAAAATGGAATAATGAAGAAAATATGAAAAAAAAAAAAGAAGAAAAACAAAAATTAATTGAAAATAAAAAAAAGGAAATAAAAGAAACTGATGAAACTTCTTATGTTGATGATATTGATACTTGGAATAAAATTGTAAAAGAATTTCAAACTAATTTATTAATTCCTGATGAAGGAAAATATATAAATAAATATAAACCTTTTAACAATAATGATAATGATTTGAATCATAGTTTTAAAATTAAACATGTTAATTCAGCATATTACTTTGAATAAATAATGCTTTACTGTATATTGTATTATTTGTAGTGTTTTTTTATTTTTAGAATGGTATATCATTTTTATATTTAATTTAAAAAGAATAAAATGTTATTTTTATTTACTTTTAAAATCAATACTAAAAATCTTTATATTTATTTTTATAGAAAATTATATTTATAATAAAATTTAATGATTCTTATTGAATTCTTGTATTTTCAGTTTGTGAATTATATATTTATCATATAAATTATCAACTTTTTTTTTATTTAAGTTAATATCTTTTCTAATTTTTAACCCAAATTTTTCTTTAATATCAATATCTTTAATATTTTCTTCAAATATATATGAATTATCTAAATATTCATTTGTATCATCAATTTCTGAATTTTTCAAAATTAAAGACTTTTTATCATCATTTTTAATTAAAGAAGTTTCTTTATAAATATCCTCATCTTCTTTTTCATCAAATAAATCATCATCATCATCATATTGAAATAAAGAAGCTAATTTACTTTTTCCAGTAATTCCAGTTTTATTAATATTAATAGAAGAATGAGTTTTATTTAAATTATTTTTATCATGATTTTTTTTTTTACTGAAAAAATTTTTATCAGAAAGATAATTACTTAATAAATTTAAAGTATTAGTCCCAGCAATTTCAGTTTCTGAAACAATTAATGTATTTTTTTTAACTTTTGAAACAGATTCTTGTTTTTGTTTTTTTATTAAAACTGATAAAGGATTTTCTTCAATTTTTGTTTCAGTTCTATTAATTTTTTTTAAAGTTGATTTAAAATCTACTGTCATTTTATTCATATAATTTTGGAATTTTAATTCAAGTGTTGGACCATTTTCATCTTTTGAAAAAGAAACTATTTTTGGTTGTGCATTCCCTTTAATTTGAGTAAGTAAATTTTCATAAAATGAATTATTCAATCCATATACATTTTTAGAAAAATTTTCTTTATTAAATAAATGAAATTGTTTTTTAAAATTTTTAACAAATGCATCATAATCAATTATATTTGGATATATCATATTTGAATCATGAATTTTATCATTTTCATAATTTGGTTTTAATAAACCAAATCTTTTTAAAAAATATTTTTTATCTTCATATAATAAAGGAGGAATTTTAAATGATTTTTTTTTAAATATTTCTTTTCTATTTGCCATTATATTTGGTATTATATTTTTAAATAATTCTTTGTGTTTTCTTTTAATTTTTTTTTCAAATTCTTCAATATCATCTATTCTTGGTATCATTAATTTTACTTTTTTTGATAAATCAATTTTTTCTTGGAATTTTTGATATTTAATATATAATGGAATATCTTTTTCTAATTCTTCGTATTCTTTTTCTTTTTCTTTTTTTTCTAATTCTTTTCTTGTTTCTTCCTCTTTTAATTGTATATCTTCTAATTTTTCACCTATTAAACTTTGAAATAAATTTTCAGATTTATTTGCTTTTAATTCAAAAGGATTTTCTTTATGTTCTATTGGGCTTTTTATTATTGAATTTCTTAAATTTTTATTATCTGATGAAATACTTATAGCACTTTTTCTACTTATAATACTTGATTCTTTATTGTTATGTTTTTTTATTAATCTTTTCTTATTAGGAAGAGGAGGTAATTTAATTTTTTCTAATTTCAATAAAACTGGTTTTCTTAATTTTCTTTTCATTTATTTATAAACCAACATTTAAAAAAAAATTCATTTATTAATTTATAATAATATAAAATCATATTTATTTTATAAATCAATAATACTTATAATTAATAATTGAATTAAAAAAATTTTTACACATTATCATACTTATAAACATTTTCATAAAAAAATTATAATCTAATTATTTGGGCTTAAAAACTTACCTAAAAAAATTACTTAAACTAAAACAAATATAAAAATTAATGAATTCCAGAAATCCCAATATTCGATTTAGTTAAATAATTACTACTTCCAGCAATACTAGAAGGAGCATTTTTTTTATTAAAATTAATACTAACTCCTCTTTCATGAGTAGGAAGATTTAATTGTTCAGTATCATATCTACTATCATTCATAAACTCACTTTTTTCAGAAACAATATGATCCTCACTTTCTTCTTCTTCTTCATCATCAAAATATTCAACTTTATGTTCTTGTTGTTTAAATATTTCTGAATTATCTTTATAATAATTAATAAATGTTTTAAGGTAAAGATATGATATTTTGAAATAAAGATGTGATGTAAGTGGATTAAATGTTGTAAAGGGATTTTTATCATTTTTTCTTACAATTTTGTGAGATTTAATATATTTTGATATCATTTCTTTTATATATTCTCCTACTTTTTTTTCAGTTTTTATTATTAAGGCATTATCTGGATTTGTTTTATCTACACTTCCTCCCATTTGCTTTACTACTATTTTATATAATACATCATGGAAATATACATAATTTTCTGGATCACTTCGTAATTTTAAATCTAATACATATTTTTTAATATATTCTAATTTATTAACATCTGGGAAATTTAATTTTTTCCAACTAAAATCAGAAAAAAAATTTGATATTAAATTCTTTTTAATTCTATAACCCTTATCTTGTTCATTTGAATATTTATTCCAAGCTCTTTTAAATTCCTCACAAAAACCTTCAAATTTATCAATGGGATTATATGATTTAGTAGTAAAATCATCATATTGTTGTAAAATAACCATAAGGAATAAATTAAGCATAATTACAACAGATATAAAATTCATAATTAACATATAAACATATGCAACTGGTTCTGAAAATTTATCTTCATCAATAAATGCAAGTTCTTCCATTATATTAGGCCATTCTTCTCCTGTTGCAGATTTAAAAACAAGTAAAAATCCATTATAAAAATTATCTAAATTATAAAATTGATCCATATAATACATTTTTTCTTGATATTTTTTATAAGTTAAACCATCATAAAGATAACAACCTAAGATTGAAAAAATACAAAAAATAAGAAACATTAAAAGAAATACATTTGCCAAAGCAGAAATTGACCAACTTAAAGTTTGTAATAATTTTTCTAATCCTTTTAATGCTTTTACCAATCTTAAAACTCTAGTTACTCTCAAAACTCTTAAAACTCTAATAATTTGAAATGATTTTAAAAATGCTGCATCAATACCATCAATATTAGCAATTACAATATCAGCAATTGATGCAATTACAACAAAGAAATCAAATTTATTCCATCCATAATAAAAATATCCTCCAACTCCATATGCAATTATTTTTAATATACATTCTAGAATAAAAATCCCAGTAAAAACCCAATTTGCAACTTTTAAAATATATTCATATTCTGATGGCGAATCATCATAACTGCAAGCCATTGAAATCATATTTAAAAAAATAATACCCATAATAAAATTATCAAAAGCAGTACTATCTACAAAATTTCTTAAGGAATATCTAAAAGAATATTCTGGTGGTTTAACATAAGTTATATAATCTGGTTTAGTATATTCAATTTGTGTTAAGAAATCATAATATTTTGCAGCTTTTTTATCACCTTCAGCAACTTTTTGTTCTCTAGTCCATGCATCATTAAAATATTTAAACATAATTCCAGTAAATAAATTAAGGAAAAAATATGATACTACTACTAAATAAACTATAAAGAATATACCATAGAATTGATTAAAAACTGTATATGATTCCATTATATCAGGCCATCCTTCTGTATTACTTAAAACATATGCTGTGATTAATGATATTAATATATTTGAAAATTTAAATGTTGGTCCTGTATCCATTATTCCATTATATCTTTCTGCACAAAAATTACTAAAGTCTGGCATTGATTTTTTTATATTATTTTCTATTAATAATGTACTAAATCGATTATCTGCTATTGTGAATAATGTTTTTGTATTATTAAAAACAAAACAATTATGATATAAACTATAAAATAAACTAATTCCTACTATACTAAACATGAAAAATACTACTAAGACAATAAATAATGCATTACATATTGGTAATATTGAATCAAATAAAGATGATATTATTAATTTTAATTCTCCATTATGAGATATGAATCTTAAAGGACGAAGTATTCTTAATAATCTTAAAACTTTTAAAAAATGAAGACTTGAACCTCCTTTTGATGGTGTTAAATATTTAAGATATAGACTATAAAAATCTAAAAGAGAAAATAACACAATAATCAAATCAATTTTATTCCAATTATCTCTTACATAAGAACCTTCATCCATAACAAATCCTAAAGCGATAATTTTAGCAATACATTCCAATAGGAAAACTAAATTAAAGAAAAAATCACACAAATCAAAAATTAAAACTGATAAATAACCACCCACAAAAGTATCAATTATTAACCTTGCAGTAGACAAAAGAATCATAATTAAAATAATAGTATCAAATAATTTATGACCAATAATAGACATACACCAAATTCTAAATTTATTAGTTTGAGGAATTAAATAAAGTGAATTTTCACATTCGTTTTTTCTAAATAATATATTAACTTTTTCCCATTCTCTAATACTTTTATCAACTCCAGTATAAATATTTAAATCATCTTTTGAATTTTCTCTTATATTATCAGTATCATTAAAATGAGAAGAAGAAAATCCAATATTTGAATTACTTGAATTTAATTGAGATGATTTTATTTCACTTTTATTTGATAATCCATTATGATTACTTCCTGAAATTGATGAATTTGGACTATGATAATTTACATTTTTAGTTTTAATTCCTTTTAATCTATTTTTATGTTCTTTTTCTTTTAATTTTATTTCATTTAAATAATCTGGTAATGCATACATTTTTTCTATTTTTTCATCTTCTGTTTCGTCATCATCATCTTTTGATGAATCATGACTAAATGATTGAAGAAGAATTGAAATGAATAAATTAAATATTATATAATTTCCTATGAATATCCAAATCATTAAGTAAAAAAATGAAAATGGTGATAAACAGAATAAATCATATAATATTTGATTCCAATTTTCAATAGTTAAAATTTGAAATGTAGTATAAAATGCTACAATGAAACTTTGATATTTTTTACTTCCATTAAGTAGTGACATACCTAAAAGTTCAAAAATTAAAATAAACATTAAAAGAATGCAAATAATATAAGTTACATTAGCTAAAGCTCTTTTAATAGAAACAATAATTAATCTCATAGATTTCATTCTTCTTAAAACTTTTGTTAATCTCAAAACTCTAAAAATTCTAAAAACTCTTAAAAAACTTAAATTAGCAACTCCAATTTTTTTAGAACCTATTTCATAATCAGAAGAAGAAGTAGGATTAGCCATATCAACAATAGCAAATGCGATAATAAGAACATCTAAATAAGTAAAAGCATCTGAGAAATAAACAATAGGACCTAAACCAATAAATTTTAAAATAAATTCAACAATGAATATACTATTAAAAACATAATTTGAAATAGATAAATCAGTAAATTGTTCAGGTCTATATAAATTACCATCTAAAGACATGAAAATAGCATTAATAACAACAACTAATAATATTATATAATCAAACCATTGATTTGTTGCTATTAAATAAAATGCATAACGAACTTTTTGCCATCTTTTAATTCCTGGATTTGAATTCCATATTATTATATTAAAATTTTCTAAATTATCAATCATTTGATTCCATTTTTCTCTATTTTCTTCTATTGTTTCTTTATATAAAACATCTCCACCACTCCATTGAATATATCTATGTGAATTTGTTTTTAAATCATATATATTTATATTTTTTATTTCACTTTTTACTTCTATTTTAAATTCTTTATTTTGATTTTTTTCTTTTTTTTTTTCTTCTTTTCTTTTATCATCAGTTAATTTATAATATAAACTTTCTTCATCATTAAAATAATGTGATAATGTTCTATAATTAAAATCATCAATTTTTTTATATATTTTATCATAAAATCCTTTTTTATATTTTAAATCATCTTGAATTTTATGATAATTACTAAAAGCACTTCCTAAAATAATAGAGCTTTTACTTCTAGTTCCAACACTTTTATTTCTATTAGTATTAATAGTTTTAGTAACAATATTAGTTGAAGTACCTTTTGATGATAAAGTACCTAAATTAATATCTTTACCAACTGCATACCTTCCATAATCTCTCATTCTCGGTGGCATAATTTCTAATATTTGAATTGGTAAATTTTTTAAAGAATGAGTTAAATATGCACATTCACTATCTAAATAATCGAAATGTTTTAATTTTTCATATTTATATTTTTTTAAATTTAATTTTTTGTCATTGAAAAAGAAATATGCTTCTGTTGATTCTGGTAATTGTTTTTTATGTATATATTTTATTTGTTTTCCTAAAACTTCTCCTTTCCAATGATCAACTTTAAATTGATCTTTCACTTTTAAATCTTTATCAATTATATTATTCATATAATTCATATAATATTTTTTTCCTCTTAAATTTAATGGAACCATTTCTTGTTGAAGTGTTAATGGATCAGTATATAATTTATTTTCATCTAATACTATTAATTCTTTTGAATTAAATTTAGGAAATTTATTTATATTTTTTTCTATTGATGGACTCTTATAAATATATGATGTAATTTCTTTATGTTTATTAATATTATGATTAATACTTTTATTATTTTTATTATTGTCTAAATTATATAAATTATGTTGGGAATTATTTAAAATATTCCTTGTTTCATCATTTAAACTTTTATTATTATTATCATTTTCAACATGATAAATAAAAGATTTATTTTTATATTTATCTTCATTTTTTTCAATTTCTTCATTTTCATGATGCTCAATATTTAAAAAAACATGACTTCTATTCAATGCCTTATTATCTCTTCCTCTAGGTGGTTTAACATCAATTACAATATTTTTATTTAAATTATAATTTAAATTCTTATAAAATTTCCTTATTTCTTTTGAAGTTAAATTAATATGTTCTTTTCTATCTCCTTTATCTAATATTGATTTTTTAGCAATTGATACATATTTATTTGATTCAAGTTTTTTATTTATTTCATCAATATTAACATTTTCAGTATAATTTTTAAAATTTTGAGGAATTTTTTTTGGTAACATTTCAATTTCATCTATTGAAATATCAGAAATTGAAATATCATCATTATTAAATAAAGATATATCTAATTTATTATGTTCAGTTTCATTTTCAATTTCTTTAAGTCCATTTTTTATTTCATCTATATTGTTTTTTTCTTGAGTATATTTTAAAAAATTTAAATAAGATCTTCTTTTTCCTAAAGTTGAAATAGGAACTCCTTTCAAAGATTCTTTTTGTAAAAAGTTATTTAAATTAAAATGATCTCTCATTTTTTGTAATTTATCTTTTATCATTTGATCATTTTTTAACTTAATAATTTCAGGTAAAATTGTTTTAGGTCTTCTAAAAGTAATATCATTATAAATATTTTCATCATCAAGATTAAGTTTTTTATCAGCAATAATTGAATTACTTTCACTTATAATTGAAGAATTATTAATTTTTCTTTTTGTATTATATTGACTTGCTGAATCAAACATACTATATTCAACTGATAAATCAATTTTATTATCATCAATTGAATTATCACGATTTGATAAAGATAAATCAGTCATAAAAGATAATTCATTATTAATATAATTTTTATATTTTTTAGTTTTATAAATTTCCTTTAACATATTTCTATTTATTAAACTATTCAATCTTTGAAATCCTTTTGTTTTAACTTTCCTAATTGGACTTTGTGAATGAGTATTTTTTTTTTTTAATTCTTCCTGAATTTTATTTTGTTTTTCATTTTTTATTTTTTCTTTAATATCAATTTCATAAGATAAATCAGGTTTAGTAATTAATTGTCCTTGCATAAATTTTTCCATTTCTTTTTTTTCTATTTTTTGTTTTAAATTATTTAAACTATCATTATTACTTATTAATTTCTGAAAATTTATCATTTCATCTTTTAAATATTTTTGAGTTGCAATAATTGATATTTCAATTGCATCATTATATATTTTTTCAAGTGGTTTTGGAATTTCTTTTTCACTTACTTTTCTTTGTGGTTCTTCTTTTTCCTTTTTTTCATCTTGTGTATTTGTTGCTTTATAAATATGTTTATGATTTATTATTATTGTACTTGTTTTTCTTCCATTATTTACTATTTTTTTTTCTTTTGTTTTTTTTAATGATTTTCTTTCTTCTTTTTTCTTCTCATCAATTAATCTATCAATTTCTTTTTGTTGTTTTTTTATATCTTTACATAAATGAGTTTCTTCATCATCAATCATTTCTCCTATTATATATAATTCTTCTGGATTATTATTTGTCATTATATACATATCTTTTACTGTTTGATATATTATTGGGATATCTCTTTTATTCTTTTTTATATGATATGATTCATCATCGACTTTAAAATATAATTCTCTTAAACTTTCTACACTTTTTGTTAAATTTTTATTTTTTAATTCTCTTTCTTTTTTTTTCTTTTCTTGTTTTTCTTTTTCTTTTAAATCATATCTACTTTTTATTAATTGATAAAAGCTTTTTTTCCCTATTAATTCTTTTCTAGTAACTTCAACTTTTTCAAATTCTGAATTAGTAACAGCAAGAAATAAATTAATTAAATAAAACCCTCCAATAATAACAAACCCATGAAAATATAAAAAAATAATAATAGGATTTAATTTAATCTTATCTTTAAAAGTCCTAGAAATAAAATTATAAATATTAGTCCATCCTTCAAGAGTAACCATAATAAAAATAGTAACGAAACCATATAAAACATTATCAAAATTAACAACACCGTTCCTTGGATTTCTATAACCTTTAACACAAATATATTGACTTCCTCTTCTGTTAAATTTATGACAATCATTGTCGTTTGAACACATAGATTGTTTATTTTCCAAAGACATTAAATAACCATAATTTAAACTCATACATCTTTTCAAAAATAAACCTTGCCACATTTGAACACCAGCAATTGCAAATATTAAAAAAAAGAAAAATAATACTATTGTAGTTTCAGCTAAATGACTTATTGACGCTAATAATGCTATTACTAATTTACGTAGTCCTTTTACTGATTTTACTGTTTTTAAAGGTCGAAGAATACGAAAAGCTCTTAATCCAGCTAAACCTGATATTTTTGTACCATTCATTGTCTTTTCTAAAATCCATGATATCCATCCTACAAAAACAACAAAAAAATCAAGACAATTCCAATAATCTTTTAAATAAGCATTTTCTGTTAATACAAAACCATAAGCAATTATTTTTAAAATACATTCTAATGTATACCAATAAAGGAAATATTCATCTGTTTTATTTGCAATATTATTATTATCTTTTGGGTCTGATATTAAAATAAATATTGTATTTAAGATAATAATTAATAAAGAGAAATTATCAAAAATTTGATTATCTACTAAAAATAAACACCAAAATCTAGCATAAACTAAACGTTTATTAAAATTTTTTCTACATTTTAAACAACAACATCTATCATAATATCTTCTTGCTTGCTCTTCTTTTCTTAAAGGTTTAAAATCTATTATTTCTTTTGCTCCTTTATCAGCTTCACTTACATATGAAAAATGAGGAATTCCTTTTTCATTTTTTTTATCATTGAAATAATTATTTAATAATCTTCCTTTATATAATAAAGTTTCTGTATTATTCATTATTAAATTTATTTTTTCTGATTGGGAATTTTTTAATTTATCATATTCTTGTTTTATTGTATCAATTTCTTTTTGAAGTTCTGTTGTGTTTAATCCTTTTAAAATATTTACTTCTTTTAATTTTCTTTTTTCTTTTAATTTTTTTTTAAATTCCATTTTTTTAACTTCTTTTTTTATATCTTCATCTTCTTTATCATGTTCTTCATCATAATCTAAATCAAAAACATCATTTTTGAAAAATTGTTCTTTGTAAAATTTATCATATTCCATTAATTGACTTTTATCAGCTTCAACTTCTTCTTCATTATTTAAATCAGAATCAGAATCAATAACATATTGTTCATCTAAAGCAATAATTAAACTTTCATTTGAATTTTCATTACTTTTTTTATCAATATTTGTGTTTTTTTTTCTATCTGAATCTATATGATCATCTTTAATAGTTTTATTTCTCATTGTAATTTTTTTTACAAAATTTTTTCTTATTTTATTTTTATCTTTATTTGAATTATCTGAATTATTATCATCAATTCTAAATTTCCTTAATGAATCATTTAATCTTTCAGTTTTTTTTTTTGTTGTTTTTCTAATTTTGAAATTTTCATTTAAATCATATAAAGCTTCATTTTCTCTTAATTTATTCATATTTAAATTATCTAAAATCATACTTCCTTTTTTATGATGTTCATTTTTATGATTAATAGGTTTTTTATTGTTTTGAAATGAAAAACCTAAGTTAATTAATGAATTTTCAAATTTTTCATCATTTTCTAAATCTGAATCTACAAAAGAATCAGTTTTTGAAACATTTAAACCATTTTTTAATTTCTTTTGTTTTTTTATATGTTCATCAA
>Ga0256407_10004347_pt1 | contig 23796 bp, 27 predicted proteins | sample RumenRJG_04DNA_FD_193489 | JGI IMG/M metagenome (GOLD analysis project Ga0256407, IMG submission 193489) | Bovine rumen microbial communities from Lethbridge, Alberta, Canada - RJG_04 | ecosystem: Host-associated > Mammals > Digestive system > Stomach > Rumen | place: Canada: Alberta... | reverse complement strand
TATCCTGTTTTATTCAGGTCCTAAAGTTCTTCGTATCTCTTCAAAAGAAGTTCCATATTTAAAGAGATCTACAAAGGGTAATAGAGTATCTACTGCTAATACTCTCATAGATGGTATGAACTTTGCAATGCCTATGAGCACAGAGCTTGTTATTGTGACAAAGCTTGGCTTTATCAATAAGATCCCTCTCAATATAGTAGAGAGGTCTAATAGAGGTAAAGCAGGAGTTAGAGTAATAAGACTCAATAAAGCAAATAGAAAACATCCAGATGATACCATTCTGTCTATTTGGCCTTGTAGAGATGAGGATGTAATAGCTATTAATGAGGGTAGAAAAACAGAGCATATCCCAGTAGCAGATATTCCTCAGGGTACCACTGTAAGTACTGGTAAGCAGATGGTGCAAAATCCAATAAGAGTAACGTTACAGAAATAACGGAGATATGATAGAGTGGGATTATTCCCACTCTATTTTTTTTTTGTAATATTCGATATTCATGGTTGTGTAATATATCAGTGAAATAGGAAAATAATCCGTTATATATATGATATGGAGGTAGCAATCATGAACAAAGAAAGATTATTTACGAAAGAGAGCATCGCTCTAACGAGCGAAGTGCTCAAAATCAAAACTAGTTTAAAACAAATTACGTTCCAGCGCAAACTACTGGACGCAAAAGAAAGAGAGCTTCGTATGAGGCTCTCCAAAATCGCCTATGTGCGGTAGGCATAAGCATCACATACTATGAAATAGCATAGTATGTGATGAAAGGAAGTCGAGGATGACTTCCTTTTTTTTTATTAATAGGAAAAATACCCCACTGACATTGTATGCCCAAAACATCAAGGTAATTTTAAGGCTTGAGGTGAGAATATGGCCATAACAAGAAAAGGATTTAATACTAGTGCGGTATTAAAGAATGTATACCCATTAGTAGAAAAAGCGATGAACACTCATAAGAATCAATGGCTGAAATGCATGTCTAAGTTTATGAGTGCTAGATCAGAGATGCTATTTGATACTATGCCATGTGATAGAATAGTATTCTCTAAAGATGATGAAGATGAGCTATTTAAAGCTCTTAATCTTAGCCAAAGAGAAGTAGAGAATGGATTACATGATACTTACTATTGGAATATAACACCATTCAAACCATCATCTGCTAAAGATCCACTTACTATAGTAGCATTATGCATCATTAGATACTTTCTCATTAAAAATGATAAGAAGAATTTATCACTAGCATTAGTCTATAATTCATTCTCTGGAAAGTATTATCCATCTATACATTATGGATTCTTCCAAGTAGTTACTCCTGCTAAGTATAGACACATAATGGAATATGTAGTAAACTATAAACTTACTCAGAAATTTGAGCTAAAGTCTACTGGTTCTGTTATAGGAGCAATTACTGTAACACATAATACCTGGCTCAATTCATATAAGAAGATGATACTTTCATTTGATGATGAAGATATCACATATGTTATACAGCAGCTTCATAATCGTATTAAGTCTTTTATGAAAAACATAGCAGCTGTTTATTATAAAACGTATGAAAACAAAGATTATATCTCCTATGATAAAGATGAAATACCAGAAGAGGAAGGTGGATCTGGTAATTATCATCTTGCCGATAATGATGCATTCAAATTGCAGAGATATGTAGAAAACACAATGAATCGTCTATCTGTATCGCAGATAGATTATAAGACTTGCAAAATGTGTGCAGATGCCAATGTTAAAACAGAAGAGGTGCGGTCTATATTTGAGGCTATTTTTAATGATCAAAAGAACAATGCTGATCTTATAAAAGAATATGTAACTGATATGATAGCATCTTATATGGCACAGGCTACTGGGAATAAAGATGTCGCTAGCATAGCATTCTTTAAGTTCTCCACTTCTGTTAAGCCAAATACAAAAGATCCTGTTATCATACGTATGAAAGAGATTATAGAAAAGCTATTGGATTCTGCTTCTGTGAGATATAGAAAGAGAAAACATCGTATAGCTACTAAGTCTTCATACCATAAAGCATTTGCTTCATATTTTGCTATATCTATCATCAATGCTAACAAGTAATATGGTGGAGGTGATATACTGTGGAAAATTTATGTGATGACGTATTAATGGAAGATGGAAGATATGTTCCACTTAATGAGATTTTCTTTGGAAAGAGCAATTCTTTGGTAACCATAGAAGATCTATTTGAAAAAGTAAGAGCCACCTATAGTAGTTATAATATAAACACAATGTCGGATATTGGATTGATAAACAAGGTTAAGAAAGATCCAACATTCAGTACTATTGCAGATCTTATAAAGAGACAATTCAATCTTGCTAATGTGATGGTAATAGCAGTTGCTAGTGATGTAGAAAATTGCTATGTTATGAAATATTACGTTGCTCAAAAGGGCGATGTAATGCAGGATATCTCTTTTAAAGATGCCGAAAAATCTTATGCGGTTACTAATAAAGGATTGAAGTTTAAAGATGATGAGATGAAACCATCTATCCTTATCATGGTAACTACTCCTTTATTGTTTAATGGAAAACTATCTCCACGAGAGTTAGTGGCTGTAATACTGCATGAGATAGGGCATTCTTTCTCCAAGCCAGTATTAAATAAAGATTCTTTTACAGATAGAGCTAATGAAAGATTTGCTGATAGTTTCGCATCGATGTACGGATACTCAGAAGAGCTTGTGTCCGCTTTATCTAAGCTCACATATTCGAAGAGAGATAAGAGTCTTCCATTAAGAGACGTTCCTATACTGAATATATTGAATGGATTAACAGCTATTGCTGGAGATATATATGCAAGACAATTCAAAGGAGTCGCCCATCCTCAATTAGAGGATAGACAGAATATGATATTAGACCAATTATATTCAGACTTGAAGAATACTCCAGATTTAAGTGATGCTAATAGAAAAGAACTGCTAAGACAAATAGATGCATGTAAGGCATGTATGCAGAATAATGAAAACAATAATTCTGATATATCGAATAAGATGTATAGATTCTATTCCAAGAACATCTCTAAATACTTTGGATCAGAGAAGAGAAGAAATAATAATCTCATAGATTCGGATTCCATCAATAATAAATTGATCAATAAGCTAAAAGGATGAGGTGTTTATATAAATGGCTAACTTTAAGCAAATAAGAGACCAAGTAGAAGCTCTTGTATATAAAGTAATGGATGGATTGGATAAGACAGGGCAGAATAAAGAATTCTATAAGAAGAAGTTTGCATCTATGAATGATGCACAGTTCAAAAAATTCTTCTCTCAGGATTTTCCTCTCAAATTCCAAACTAAGATATTTGAGATAGATCCTACTATGGATCAAGTGGTAAAGACTCTCCATATATTAAACGTTCCTATTACAGAGAGACTTAATATGCCTTTCTTGTATAAGAATTCAAATGGGGAAGCAGTTGAAACAAAGCCTGTTCTTATCACATACCTTCCATTAAAGAGAATGAAACAGATGGTACAAAAGAAGACAGGTTATTCTGTTAATATCGCAAAGAGAGATTATAGAACTGGTTTGCTCATAGATGTGGATAAGAACGGTAACTCCACAGATAGAGAGTTTGAATCCATGGCCATATATGGATTGGATAATACTATGAAAGAGTTATCCACTTATAGAGCGGATGCTATGAATGCTAAATCCAAGTTCTATAATGAGATCAATTCTAAGGGAATGGTGTCACAGACTGAAGTAGATGTAAGCAATGATGATTCTATTGCTAGAAATCTGATTTCTTCTTATCTTCTTGGGTGTCATATAAATAGCAACCTTATAAATTTAGATTGTTATTTGCCAAGAACATTAAAGAAACGCAATACAGCTCAATCTGGACTCTCAAGATCTGATTCATAAAATAATCTAAACCAATATACTATAAAAGTGTAATGGGTTAAAGTATAATAGCATTGTTTACAATCAATTAAGAGGAGGTGAATGCTATGATTGACAATGAAGAAGAACTCAAGTATTCAGTTATCACTGAACAGGGTGATTATGGCCTTGGAGCAAAAGAAGTATCCAAGGAAGAACAGAAGAAGGTCGAAGAGCAGCTTAAGAAGCAGCACGACCATCATTAATTCATTTTAAAGCCTCTTAGCTCTTTGCTAAGAGGCTATTTCCTGCGCAAATTATATGCCACTTGTGTAGGGGAGACTGAAAACAAACTTAGAGACCTGAAAGGAGAAGTAATATGCTTAACCAGAAACAATCCAATCAGGTAGAGGCTTGGTATAAGTCTACTACCGCACGCGTGCATAAAAATGTGCTTGTGACAATTGTGATATTAATCGCTCTTGTTATTTGCAATGCATTTTTGTACGTGAAGATCGGACACCAAGAAAATGAGATTAAAGATATTAAAAATGAGGTGGCTTTGTCTCGATCTGCTAACGAAGAAGTGCTGAATATGTTGACTGATATGAGAGACCGTCAGCAAAAGATTGAGGAAGCTGAGCAGAAAAGGATTGAACAAGAGAAAGAAGCTAAGCGTCTCAATCAAGAATCTATCATGAAACTCAAATATGTTGGGTATAGTAGATATACTGATATAGGAGAGAAAACAAATCTGACCTCTAAGGATATGGATCGTATTATCAATTATTACGATTCAATGATTAAAGGTGGAACAAGATTTAAAGGTAAAGGAAAAGCCTTTATCGAAGCTAGTAAGATTACTGGATTAAATCCAATCTATCTCTTTGCTCATGCAGCAACAGAGAGTTGTTATGGAAACAGTAATATTGCTAGGAGCCGGAATAACTATTTTGGAATTAATGCAGTAGACTCTAATCCTGGAAGAGCATCTAATATGGGAAATTCTGTTGATGATGGTATCATTAGTGGAGCTATTTGGATAAAGAAAAATTTCTATGAGAATGGTTATACCACTCTTGACCAAATGCAGAAAGCAGGATATGCATCCGATAAGGATTGGGCTAGAACAATCACTTCAATAGCTAATACAGCTATAGAAGTTTTATAATAGATACATGGTATAGAGATAGACCCTTCTTTTCTATACTTTCAATTTGATTTAAAAGAAAGATAAATTCTTTCTTTTGAATATGCCGTATTAATTCAAAGAGTAGTGTAAAGGAGAAATGAACATGGCTCAAAGTGCAAAAGTAATTGGAATTGGTGCTGCTGGTAATAAGGCAGCGATCGCATTGGTAGAGAATCAGATCGTTGATTCTCAGAAAGTGTTGCTCTTGAACAGCACGCTTAAGGATGTTCCTCAGAAGTATAAGGAATATGCTATTGAATTTGGTGATGTTAGGGGGTGTGGTAAAGAACGTAATTTGGCAAAGCAAATGATCCTCAAAGCACTCCAGAGTGGCCAGGTTAATCTGGATTCTTTCATGGATCCTGAAGATGTGATGTGCATTATTGTAACCTCATCTGAAGGTGGTACTGGTTGCGGTGCTTCCAGCATTATTGCTGAGTATCTCAATTCTATCGGTGTATGCGTTCACATGTTCGTATTCACTGGATTCGAGGACGATGTTCGGGGGTTAAAGAATACTGTGGATTGGTTCAACGATCTCAGTGACAATTATGTTGTTGAAGCAATCTCCAATAAGAAGTTCCTCGATTCTGTTGATAATAACAGAGCAAAGGCAGAACTGGCAGCAAACCAGGAGTTCTGCAATCGCATTGGTATCCTTCTTGGCAATGAGATCTATGAGTCTGAGAATAATATCGATGATACTGATCTCAAGAAACTTACCCAGACTCCTGGGTATATGGATATCGAGACTTGCCATCTCACAAAGCTCAAGGATACTGAGCAGTTTAATGCTCTTATCCAGACAATGATTGATGACAGCAAAGCTCTGGAAACGGAACAGTCTGCTAAGCGCATTGGTATCATTTTCAATGGTACTGATAAGACAAAGGCTGCTATTGATATGAGCTTTGATCTCATTAAGAAGCAGTACGGTTTCCCGATGGAGCTCTTCCAGCACTATCAGAATGTGCAGGATGAAGAATTCATCAATGTCATCGTCGCTGGTATGAAGCTCCCTATCGATGATATCAATGCTGCTTATAAGCGCTATAAAGATCAGATGGCAATGGTCGATAAGGCCAAAGACTCCTTCTTCGATAAGAAGTTTGATACCGAAGAGGGAGATGAATTCGATGTAGCTGGGCATGATAAGTCCATGGATCAGAAGAAGCTTAGTGAAGCAAAGAATAACTTCTTCGCTAAGTATGGAATGGGAAATGCAGCTGCTGCAAAATCGGATGATAAATCATCTGGATTCTCGAATACGACTAAGAATGAACTCTAATTATTGACCCAGTAAGGGAAAATAGAGACTCCATCTTTTGGTGGAGTCTCTATTATTTTTTATTTTATAACTTTTTTTCTTATCACTTACTATTCACTAATTAGTAGTATATGATGAGGTGAAGCCAAATATGATGACAGTGATGTACAAACTAGATCCAGATAAGGTGGTAGAAGGGCCAGCTCCATTGGCAGAGAAGCTGAAGTCTATGGACTTTATGCAAGATTCTGATGTATATGAAATAATAAAGAATGGTCTTCCTATACTCTTATCTGTAGAAGTAGATAACCCATGTTTTGATGAGCTAAAGAAATCTCCAAGATTTATTAGCATACTTACAGTGGTATGCGCAGAGCAAGATCTCACTTATGATCAAAGAATCTATTGCAATTCCATGCTATATAAGATTCTTGCAGATAGTACAGAAGATCTTTATATGCAAAAAGTATGCTATATGCTAGGAGCAGTAGTAAATAGATCCATGGTAGATAAGATAGAAGCATGCGGATTAGAAAGAATCTATTCTACTTATCTTGCTATAGCAAGGAAGTCTTCTTTTGATGCCAAAGATAATATCACGAGAATGAACTTTGTCATTATGTGTGGGGATCCTACTATAATGACAGTACAGAGAATAACAGATGTATATTGCTCTGTTTTCAATTCATTAGAAGAGATAAAGAATCTATTTTTGCTCACCATAAGAGATACTTATGTGCTCAATTCTGATGAAGATTGGATAACTGATGATATAATCACAGTATCCCATAGAATAGACAGTTCTGTTATCAGTATACTGGATTCTCTGTCGTATAACAATCTTTATACTATACTATCAGAATTTGCTAAGATGTGCTTAATAGAAGATCTTGATTCTGCTGATGTGAGATTCTCTTTTCATGAGATAGATATATCTAAGTTCAAGAATATAGGAGCAGTATTATCACAACTCAACAGAGATGAAATTGATATCTTATAAAATACAAGAAGAGTCTTTATGACTCTTCTTTTTTTTTAATCTTAGATATTGTGATATATTATAAAAATGGAGTGTGTAAGAGTATAGCAATAAACTGCTATAGCTTATTGGTACATACCTTATACATTTTTTTTTAGATATCCTTTGACAAGGTATTACTGTAAGTTTTAAATGGGAGGAATAGCGTAATGGAACAACCATCAATTCTGGCATCTGTATTTCGTAAAAAGATGGCAGAAACCAAAGACTATAGTATGACTTCAGAAGCCACAGAAGTTACATTGTACCCAACACAGTTTCTCAATGTAGATTTTCTCAATGGGTTTAAAACTCAGGAGATGAATCCACAGACTGGTACAAATGATGAGTATTATGCCATTGGTATTCCTGATGGCAGTTACATCACATTTATTGCCAATGCAAATACAGGTAAAACTACATTTGTATGCCAATTGGCTGCAAATATAGTAAGAAGATTTAAAACGTCCACTATCTTTGAGGATAGCATTGAAGCCGGTCTTACTCCAGAAAGAAGAAGAGCTTTGTCCCGCTTTACAAAAGAGCAATATAAGACCAGATATATTATTAGGGATAGTGGAGTAACAGCAGAGAACATTTATCAGAGAATCAAAGCAATTCATGATATCAAAACAGGAGATAAGGAAACTTATCTCTATGACACTGGTCACAAAGATATGTATGGCGATCCCATTGTTAAAATGGAACCCACTGTATATATTATTGATTCACTTGCTATGCTTATGCCAGAGAAGTATGTAGAAAGTGATGAGATGGCTGGTAAATCTATGGGTGCTGCATCAGCATTGGTAATCTCCAATGTATTCAAATCTTTGTTCCCAATGCTCAAAGAAGCCAATATCATTCTCATTGGCATTAATCATATTCTTGAAGATGTGAATATGAGCATGATGCCAAAGAAGACATCATTGCCTGGTCTTAAACAGGGAGAGAGAGTTCCTAAAGGTAGAACTGCTACATATCTTGCTGGTACCATGTTCCGTATGGATTATATGGGTAAACTGAAGCCAGACGAAACTTATCATGTAGAAGGATCTATGGTGGATATTTCTCTTATCAAGTCAAGAACTTCTGGTAAGAAAGTATCTACTAGGTTGATCTATGATTTCAGCAATGGATTTGATCCGTGGCTTAGTCTTCTTAGATACATGCAAGATAGAAAACTGTTGTTTGGTGGAGGAGGTTCTTTGTATTTTGAGCCTGAGAAAAAGTATAGATTCTCTTATGGCAATTTCAGAGAGCAGATTCTTTCAAATAAAGAATTCAGAGATGCGTTCATCAATGTAGTTGTATCGTATCTCAAGCAAGATGTGGAGCAAAGAGATAGAACTGTTGATGATCTTCACTTGGATGATCTCATGAATAGTGAAGCCATCACTTCTATTCTATAAATAATGGAAATAAGATAGAGGTATTAACCTCTACCTTATTTTATAAAGATTCATGCCAGTGTATGAGGATTAATAAGGAGTGTAACTTATGCAATCGATTATTGTAGACACAATGCCGCTAGACTCATTAAGAAAACAGATAAAAGAGTCTAATGTGGAATCTAGAATGGTTGACTCAGAAAGAGATAGTCTTAAAAATCCAGATTTGGAAGCATTCATTATCCCAGATATTTTTGGCAATGATGAAGACTACGAGGATACGGATGTTCTAATACTAGGTATTGGAAAGAGCACTAAAGAGGTAACGTATTCTTCGATTAATCTCGCATTGGATAAACTCAATGAGGTACTGCGTCTTTGTTACAAAGATGAAAGGGATCTTTATATCGAGGTACGGTATCCAAAAGATATCATGGTAGAATATTGTCCTCTTAAGCATTTTACCATTAGTGCTCTTAAGCTAAAACCAACTTGGAGGATTGAATTGAAGATTGAGTAAAACCTGTATATTTAGCGTTTAGGAGGGTTCTTTATGGCAGGAGTGCAAAATACAATACTTAATCTGGAAGATGAAGTAAATAAAATTGCTTCAAGACTTCCCAGTCAAGAGTATACTCTTTGTAAGGGATTGAAACAGCCTTTCAATAACACAAACTCTGGGTCTAGAAAGATTATGCAGGCTACTCAGACAGAGCAGGCTACACAGCTTCTCAATCCAGAAGTCCCAATTATCACAACTGGATATGAGAATCAATTTGCCCAGTTCAATTCAAATTTTATCCAGGCTAAAGATAATTACACAGTTATTGATAAGATACCAAAATTTGAGAAATACCCAGATATTCATTATTGGTTGATTCTGGAAAATAAGTCCACTGGAGAATTGACTTGCATTGAGAGAATCAGTTATACTCATATTACAGAGTTCTATGGGTATCTGTTCAATAATGATTATCTCGATAGCCTTGTACCAGGATCTGAAATTCATAAGGGAGATGTAGTAAAGAATACAATCTCCTCAGATGAGTATAATAACAGGGCAGAGGGATTGAACTTAACCACAATGTATATTGCATGTGAGGATGTTAAGGAAGATCCTATTGTTATCTCCGAATCTGCATCTAAGAGATTCTCTACTCCTATGATTGATAAGATTGAGGTTAGGATCAATGATAATGATATCCTTCTCAATCTTTATGGTGATGATCATCAAACCAGAGTAACAGCAGATGATCTTACAAAGGCCTATAAGACATTCCCTGATATTGGGGAAGATGTGAAGGGCAGTATTCTTTGTGCAGTAAGAAGAGAGCTTAAAGATGAAGAAGCGCTATTCTCTCAGTCTTGGTCTAGATTGAAAACACAGTCTATGTCTGATAAGCCTTATATTGCAGAAGGCAAGGTTATTGATATAGATGTGTATTGCAATAACCCAGACAAACTAAACTCAGTAATGTATAATAATCAGATCAAGAAGTATTATGATCAGACTATTGTATTTGCTAAGAAGTTTATTTCTGCAGTGGATAATTACAGGAATATCAGAACAGACGTTAAGATGAGCTACGATCTAGACAAGATGTATGCTAGATGTAAAGACGTAGTTCAGGGAGTGCAGTATATGCAGGACAGGGTATTCAACAATATTGTCATGAATATCTATGTGCAGCGCAATCGTACTCTTAAACGTGGAGATAAGATCACAGATAGATATGGCGGTAAAGGTGTTGTATCTCGTGTACGCCCTGATAATGCTATGCCTCATTTTCTCAAGAATGGTAAATGGGTGCCAGTTGATGTATTGTATTCTAAGTTCACCTGCATCAATAGATTGAATGATGGACAGCTGTTTGAGGTTTCTATTACTTATCAGGGATGGCAGTTATTGGAAGCTATCAGAGAAAAGATTAATTCTGGAGAGATAGATTACAATACCGCTTTCGACTGGATTTGTAAATATGTAGAGGCTTATAATCCGCAGCAAGCAGAAGAAGAGAGGCATCTCTTCGATAATACAAATCCTGTAGACAGAGATACAAATCTGCAGATGTATGTGGAGCAGATTATCCATGAGGGTTGCATTATGCTCTCTCTAGAACCACTGTCTTCCAATATTACTATTGATAAGGTAGCAGCAGTATATAACATGTTTCCATTCATTAAGAAGCATTGTCAGATTTGTGTTCCTCAGCAAGATTCTAATGGAAACTATCGTATGGTAGTTGCTAGCCATCCATGTGTTATTGGATACAAATACATCTTTAGATTAAAGCAGTTTGCTATAGAGAAGTTCTCTGTCGTATCTCTCGCTTCTACTAATATACGTAATGAGAACTCTAAGTCCCGTATGTTTAAGACGCATAATGCTAAATTTGCGTCCACTCCAGTACGTATCTTTGGTGAGATGGAATCATCTACCATTGGTGCCCATATCGGAACGGAAATCTTCTACGAAGAATTCATGCTGGCATCTTCATCTCCTGAGGGAAGAAGGTCTCATGAAAAGCTGTTAACAGGAGATCCATTTGAATTCAATATCACATTGGATAAAGATTGCACTTCTCTTACAGCAGATATTGGTCAGGCTTATTTGAAGACTCTTGGAGAAAGGCTCAGATTTATTAAGCTTAAGAAGTTCATTCGTCATCCTATTATCAAGGAAGTAATGTCATTAGCTCCTATGAGAAAGAAGAATGTCATGTATTTCATTGATAAGAATGCTAGTGATGAAGAAGTAGAAAAGAAAGTAAGAAATCTTAGAGCCGAAGATGAAGAGAATGATCGTAAGCCTCGCAAAGACGTTATGGAGATTATTCCAGGAGTAATGGAAGAAAGGCTCAGGGAAGAAGAGTATGAAGCTAAGTTGAAGAAGCTTGGATTGAAGAAACCAAGGTAATTTAATCTGCATATGATATAAGTTTAGAGTAGTCCGTATGGGCTACTCTTTTTTTTTTGTTTTAATGACGATATTGAGTTATATATCATATATATGATAGAAGATCTTAAGCTATTAGCGTAAAAAAAGGAGGAATTTACCATGCTTAAGAAGATCATTGCCGTCATATTTGCTGTCATGCTTATGATGGCTCCGCAGTACACAAGTGCACAAAAAGTTCTTGTGTACACAGAAGACCAGATTAGTCTGTATCTGGAAACAGACGAATCTGGCAAGTATGGTTGCTATGATTTGGCAACCACTTACAAATATTACCCAGATGGGGACGTGATCATTAATAAATACCAGTTTGGATATGATGATCACGTTTTTGGGTATGAGAAGTTCGATAAGAACTTCCATTACCAAGTTAGTGGTAACATGGACGATGACACCTTCGATGCAGAGCTTGCCAGGATGATCTGGACAAAGTACTGCCAATATGTACTTGACTAAGGAGGGATTGACAATGTATGTTGTGGTAGAAGTAGAAAGTGGAAAAAAGAAGGGGCAATTCTCCAGCTTTCTTAACGCAAGAAAGCGGAAGAATAACCTTGAGTCCAATAACAAAGACAAGAAATACGAGATCAAGGAGGTGAAGTAATTCATATGTATATGGAGAGAGGATAATCTTCTCTCTCTTTTTTTTTTATTTCTCCATAAAGTAATATACTATAACAGTGTGGTTCTATATATAATAAAGGAGGAGTGTATATGTATACGATCTTAAAGTATGAAATATCATTTTATACTAATAAAGTGAGAGAAAGTACAATATTAGGATCATTTGATGATGTTGCCGAAGAAACATGGAAATGCATCCTAAATAAAGATTGCGATCTCATTTCAGTAACGATTAACTTTTTGTGCTATCCTAAGGGAGAGACATCTGGAATTCCCAAATCGGCAATTCTATTTGTCTTGCCACCAGGAAAAGATGATTTTGAAAAATTCAAAAAAGAATTAGAAGAATCTATCAATGGTGCATTAGAAACGGTAGAAGCTAAAACAGAAGGTGAATATAAGAACCACAAATTTTATATGCATCTTCATATTTACGATTATGGTGAGAACAAAGCATTTCTATCAACACAGTATCCTGTTTCTGATATTTCTACCTGTATTTCTTATATACAAGAACAGAAAAAGAAATACAATTCAGATCTTGTATATCAGTTTGTACTAAAAGACGGTGATAGAGAATGTTCCCGTGTTGAAACTAAGCTTAAGTATATCGATTCAAATTTTTGGAGTAATATTATTCCAGAGATGATCGATATGTGTATTAATGAAAATCAAGATGACAATGAAGAGTTAATGAAACTTAAATCATTTATGGAGGATAATTATGAAAACTAACAAATCGAAATTATACGTCTATTCTACCAATAAGACTGTTGGCAATATCGAAGATATGAAATTCTTTGTTATGCCTACAGAGGTTACGGTAGATGATATGTACAGACAGCAAATTATGTATCATCCCAATGCTAAGTATAAACTCTGCTACACAAAAGTACAAAATGATACTGGAGAGTATTATCGATTTGGATGTATTGATAGAGAGGATGCCGTATGGCAATATAAGGATCTGTTTGAGACAAAAGATATAGATATTCAAGATCATTATATTGAGGAAAGTGATTTGCCAAGTATTGGATATCATTATCTTTATGAAAAGTCTAATGGCAAATCATATACACTCACAGATCATAATTTTGATATTAGTGCATCATTAAACTCTTCCATCTCAATTCCACGTTTCACTAAGTTGGTGATGGTGACAAAGAGCCTTCAGGTGTATTTGTTAGGAGATTTCTATTATAGGAAACCTCAACATGGTAAAGAGGAATACTCATTCAACATTCTTGATTATTTCTCTGGTATCACTGAAGCTATTAAAGCTAAAGAGAGTATGTCGAAGGCATATAAGAGAGTAAGCAAATTGTGTCACCATACATTATCTGTTATCTGTGTTCAGTATGGATCTATAACAGATGAGAGCTTTCAGATACAATTATATGCAGAGCGTGCTAGGAACAAGAAAAAATTCCATCACGAAGTATCCGATATTCCGATGATATACTTCGATAAATCTGGGGAGATTACGAAATCTGTTTTATGCGCTGATGAGAAATTAGATGATTTCGAGCCATGATGGCGAATCATCTAATATGATAAAGGGAGGTACAAATCCTCCTTTTTATTTTTACTAACAAGGTATTAGGTTGCATATTATAAAAATGAGGAGGCGTATATTGGATATGATCTACAAGAATCTTCTAGATTATGAAATTAGCATGAAGGAGGAATTGCAGTCTTATGATAAATTTAAAAATAACTTATAAGAGACTTCTCACTGGAGATGCGAGAATGTCTCCAAATGAAGTAAACTTCATAAATCTAACAATAGATAATATACTTCGTAAGAAGTATATTGATTCTTGTGAGTTAGAAGACGTTACAAACATAATCAAGATTTCAAATCTGCTTTATAATAATGGGGCTAATGCAGCATTACCATTAGCCGATGCGAAGTATGATGCCTTATTGGTTCTTTGTAGAAAACAGCAAATTCCATATCCTGTTGGAGCTCCTCCAGTTAAATTATTTAATGTGGAAGAAGTATCAAGATTGGAACCATCAAGCGGAGGATTAAAGGAGGTGATGTCAGTAGTAAGAGACAAAGATGATATGTTGTTCTTCCAGAATATTGTTGATGATACAGTACCACCAAGAAGAGAAGATTTCGTTGCAAAAGAAAATCTCGATGAATATGAGATTGGCCGCAAAATGAGAAACGTCCACCATGCATATGATATGTGTGGTACTCTTTCAAAATGCAAGTTTGTTTTAAATAATGATGCTCGTGCTGTTGGATCATTTACAGATCCAACCGTGCAGATATTTGAAAGAGACTTTCTTGGTAGTTTTATACAGAGAGGGATTATAAATCAGAACAATATCAATTTGGTATTGAGTCTAAAATATGATGGAATCTCTGTAGAGGCAACAGTAAAGGGAGACACAATTGTCTATGCTTGCACCAGAGGAGATACAGCAAATAATGAAGCATCTGATCTGACTCCATTCTTAGGAGGAAAGAAATTCATAAGAGCTACTGGTAATGTAGATGATACCGAAACATTTGGTATCAAGTTTGAGATGATCATAACATATGAGAATCTAGACAAGCTATCTATGATTACTGGCAAATCTTATGCCAATGCAAGAAATGCTGTTATTGGAATTGCTGGTGCTAAAAATGCAAGAAGATATAGAGACTTTGTCACATTAGTACCATTGGAGTCATCCCTAAACATACCGAGAGAGGCAGAGATAGAGTTCTTGAATAAGTATTATTCAAGCGGAATCACTATGCGGTGTGTAGGAGTACATGGTACATATGCTGAAGCGCTATATCAGGTAAAACGATTTGTAGACGAGAGTAATCGCCTTAGAGGTTTCATGAACTTCCAGTATGATGGAGTAGTTGCAGAATTTGCTGATGATGGATTGAGAAAGGCATTGGGAAAGAAGAATGCAATTCCTAATTATGCAATTGCTATTAAATTCCCTCCATTGAGAAGAAGATCTGTATTTACTCATTATACATTCACTGTTGGTAAAACCGGTGTGATTACTCCAATGGCTCATTTCGAACCAGTGGAGTTCTTAGGGGCTATTCATGATAAGACCACTATCCATTCTTATAGAAGATTTAAAGATCTCGATCTTCGTCCAGGAGATATGGTAGATCTTACATTGAATAATGATGTGATTGTGTATCTCACTAAAGATGAATCGCAGCCAAAGAATTCCAATCCACCAGAAGAGTTTCCAACAGTATGCCCATCTTGTGGCAAGCCATTAATGATGAGCGATTCTGGAGATACTGTATTTTGTAACAATATTGTTTGTCCAGAAAGAGAGATAAACAGAGTATCTGATATGCTGGCAAAACTGAATATCAAAGATTTCTCTGTTGAAAGCATTAGAGCTTTAGGAGTTAAATCCCTTACAGATCTGCTAAATATTGGCAAGGAGAAAGTAAAGTCTATTCTTGGTCCAACAGAAGCAGATAATCTAGAGATTAGGCTCAATGAATTGAGAACCAATGTGTATCCTGATTTTCGTATCATGGGTGCTATAGGATTCCCAAATATTGGAGTGGAGACTTGGAAGAAGATACTAACCAAGATTAAGTTCGAAGATATTATTAAATCGAGTGATGATGATCTTGAAATGTATCTTAGCGGTATAGCTGGAATTGGTCCAAAGACTAGAGATATCATTCTCAAGTATAGGCCATATTTCATGAAAGATATGCAAACCGCATTTAATTGCCTTCACTATAAATCTTATAGTAATACATACAGATACGAGATAAGAATCACAGGATTCAGAGATCAAGCACTGTTGGATAAATTCAATAATGCTCCAACTCAAGAGTTCAATGCTACGGATGGATCTGTCACAAACTCTATCTTCATGCTCATAGTTCCATATGAAGGATTTGTATCTTCTAAGGTTGAAAGAGTATTCAGAATACTGGATAACAAACTTACAAAATTGGAAGCAGACCATCCTACTATAAATTGGAATACTGTCCATGATATTGACAGCAGCAGAATCTATCCTATCATCATGACTCCAGATAAAGCATTGGAATGGCTGGACAATTATATCCAGAATAAGGTGCAGCTGAAGAACATGTATAAATTTTAACAATGGGAGTTACCATAAAATAACTTTTGCCATGTAAAATAGGTAAAAGATTTTATGGGCACATACCATAGAAGTGTAGTTTACCAATCTGGGAATATCATCAACTAAAAGAATGGAGACATTCTAATGCTGATGATATTCCTACTATTTATCTAAGGAGGATTTTTTTATGAAGGACTTTAAGGAAACAAATATCTGCATGGAGCTCAACAAGATCATGAGTGCTCGTCAGTATGGCTATGATGATGAATGCACTCTGAGGAATGTGGGTATTCTTTTCCAGGGTATGGCAGTGTATCTTGGCAGGGCAAAGTCTAAGGATAATCCTGTTGCAGTAATTCTTACGGATTATCAGGGCAATTTCCATTTTGGTGCATATGTTCAGTATCTTAAGCCGGATGATTCCGATGAGGGTTCTTGGACTCTGAACTATACTTTCAATGAAGATGATATCGATAAGGACAACTGGAAGGTTGTAAATCTTACTGAGGATAATGAAGCATTCGATATGATGAATCGTCTTGCTCAGACTCAGTTTGGTGTTCGTTATAAGTTCAATCCTCGTGACGATAACAATCGTGTCAATGAGGGCAGTGCTCAGGAGCTTCTTTGCACGACTATCGATGTTGTAAAGAACTATATGAAGGCAAATGTAACTATCGATCCTGATATGCAGTTTGATCGGTATTTCACGATGTCTGCTAAGCTCGAATCTGATAATAGTGTATATATCGGCGTTTTCCATCCGCGCTCATGAAGCAGTATGTCAAGGACGATGCAGCAGAAAACTAATAGCTGCCAATAAAAGATAACCAAAATAAAGTGGTCAGATTCCTGGCCACTTTTTATTTTTATTATTTCTAGCGTAAAAGGAAAGAGGAGAAACAATATAATGAGGAAATCTAGGATCGGAAAGAAAATCTATGATGTTGTTACTCCAGAGGAATATATAGAGGCAGATAAGGCCAATCCTGAAGCATCTCAAAATCTTATGGATGATACTGCCATTATGGATAATGGGTATGTGTATCCATTAAACAAACAATACAGCAAAAACAATCCAGGAGTCACTGATTGTGGCCCAATGCTTGTATTCTCTCATCCAGATAGCATGAATACAGATGGGGATTATAAAGCAGATCATATCATTGATTTTAATGACGTAAATGGTATTAGAGATTCCATTAGAAAACAGGCAGAATTGGAGAGAGAAGAAGCGTCTATTCTTGTATCTCCAGATAATATCTTCACTCCCGTTATTAAAGAGACTGATACTCCGGAGATGAAGCTGCTCAAAGAAGCTATCAGTAGAAAGAGGATTGACCTTGATAGTTATAAGCAGAGATTTGGTTCTGATTATAACAATGATAAGAGATTGTTCGACCAAAGTAGCATTACATTCTTCAAGCTTAAGAGACTCTGTGATATCATGGATATTAAAGTTACTCTTAAATTAGAGGATGAGCCAGGAGCAGTTAATCCTATTGGGGAAGCATTGGAAACCCAGATCACTACAGATAGCGGTAACGATAAAAGTGAGGATCAAACATGAACCAAAGACAATTCATTCATGACTTTAGTGCTAAACATCGCCCAAAGTTTAACCCTAAGTTATTCACAAGATCGGATCAAGAGATCATATTCCATTTAGAGAATATAATCAAATCGGTAGAAAGAGAAATAGGAATGGGCTCCTATTTCACTATAAGAATTGAGAACTTCCAAGTGATAGAGGATTATAATCAGATTAGAGAGATTATGAAGAACTATCAGGAAGCCACTATCAATCATTCATCTAAACTAAAAGGTATTACTGATAATCGCTATGATCATATTGATCTGAAAGAATCAGATCTTAAGCTGCTTATAGTAACTTATTTCATCGAAGCAGCTGATGGGAAAGATATGTTCGATGTTATCATAGCAGTACCAAGAGTAATAGACAAGTTCTATTTCCGTATCAATGGTAACATCAGATCTGCTATGTATCAGATTGTGGATGCCAGTACGTATAATAATGGAACCTCTTCATCTAAGAAGCAGATGAATGTATTCAAGACCATCTTTCAACCCATAAGAGTCTATCGCAATCTTACTACTGAGAGAGATATCAATGGAGAAGAGATTCCATTAGTAACTTATGATGCGGTAATCTTCAAGAAGTCTGTTGAGCTCTGCAAGTATATCTTTGCCAAGATGGGATTAATAGATGGATTAAGATTCTTGGGATTATCGGATGTAATTACGATTACAGATCAGGAAGTAAAGTCTGATGATATGTATACTTTCCTTCCTAAGAAATCTTCTGGAATCTATATCGTAGTTCCTAAGTATTATTTGCAGAATAGCCTGCCAATACAACATGTAGTAGCTACTCTGTTCGATGAGTTTAAGAGAAAGTTCGCTGTAGTACCATTCATCTTTAGTAGAGAATATTGGTTGGACGCATTGGGAAGACACTTCAATCTTGCCACTCCAAGAGATAAAGCTCTGTCTGTTCTTTCTTCTCTTGAATTCATCTATGATATTGGGACAAGAGCTCAATTAAGATTACCAGAAGAGGAAAAGAAAAATATTTATACCATTCTCAGATGGATACTGTTTGAGTTCAATGCTCTTTATAAGAAGAGCAATCTTGATACTACAGTTAAGAGAATGAGAGTATCAGAATATATAGCTGCTCTATATGCTCCTAGATTGTCCAAGGGTATCTATGCTCTTTCTGATATGGGAGATAAGGTAGATCTTCGTTCTATAAAGAGAAGATTGATGATAGATCCTATGCATCTCATCAATATGATTACCAAAGATTCCCTTATTAACTTTAGAGATATGATGACAGATAATGACTCATATCTTGCTCTCAAGTTCACCTATAAGGGTGTATCTGGGATAGGAGAATCTGGATCTTCGGCGATACCAGATATCTATAAATACGTACATGTTAGCAATCTTGGTATCATCGATTTGGATAGTTCTTCTCCATCAGATCCAGGCGTATCTGGCAGTGTAGTGCCATTGTTGAAGCTGTATGATAATGACTACTTTACTGATTTCCAAGAGCCTAATACATGGAGAGATGAACTCTTCCGTATGAAAGATGAGTACAGAAAGAAAGTAAATACAATCCAGGTAATGGAATTCCAGCATACTATCCTTGAGGATAGTGATCAAGCTCATAAGCTCAGAACGTCTGAACAAGCTGCAGCAGAGCTAGAATCTATATTTGGAAAGAAAGATGATACGAAATGATTGTAGCTATAACTTTTGTAGACGCGTCTGAAGAGAAGATAATTCATAATGCAGAAAATGTATACACTAAGGGCAAAATGCTCGTAGTAAGACAACAAGATTGGCTATGGAAATACCCTCTGGTGAATGTGTCTATGGTTCGTCGTAGTATAGATGGGGATCATGAATACATTGCTAAGAAAGAAGCAAATATTGAAATAAGGGTAATTCCTCTTCATTCTGCAGCAGAGAAGATTTTCACTAATGCACAGGATGTTGGCACAAAAGGAGATATGATCTATATCCAACGGGGAGACTGGATGTATGGATTCCCTCTTTGCAATGTATTTTCTGTTTGCCATAAGCATGGTGCCCATTGGGGGAGCAGAGCTATGAAGAAACAGGATAATATAGAAGATTAATAAGTAACAGTGGGATAGTAGTCTTAAGATGAGGCTACTATCTTTTTTTTTTTGGAGCGATGTATAAATGGAAGATGATTTTGTTAAAAGAGTATTTCTTGGTGGTACTTGCGGGAAATATGGATCACAATGGAGAAATGAAGTAATCAAATATCTTGATAAAGATATTCAATATTTCAATCCATTGGTTCCAGTATGGGATGATGAAGCAATTGCTAATGAGGAAAAAGAAAAGCAAAGATGCAATATTCATCTTTACGTTCTTACTCCTTGTAATAATTGGTATAGTGTAGTAGAAGCTTGTACAAGTACATACGAAATCAATCACGATGTAGTAACCGTTATTTGCTTATTACGTTCTTATGGGGACAAGATCTTTTCTGATTCTGAATGGAAATCTGCTACTAAAGCAATGGATCTCATCAAATCTAATGCATTCTCTCCAGTGAAGGTTATATATGACCTATATGGAACTATAAAGTTTATCAATGATCTAAAAGACTGTGACTTCTATAAAATGGATCTTCTCACATGGCAAAATAGGAAAGGGGATTAACAATGGCTGATCCAAGCTCAATTTATATGAGATACTTTATTTATTCTCCAACACAGGCAGAACAAAAGAAACGTATAGAATCTGGTATTAGCACTGCTAGAGTAAAGATGCCAAAGATTCTTCATAATGGAGTATACAGAGTATATACGGATATCGTAAGAGATTTTAATCAGGCTAGAGCTGCATATGGGGATGCTAGAATCGTATGCCAGCAAGACATAAGAACTGCTGTATTAAGAGACACTGATTAATAAAAGAGATGCATTGGCATATGCCAATGCATTTTTTTTTATTAAGTATGCATATGGTGGAGTACTTTTTAATAAGTTTAACTGTTGTATATTATATCTATGAAGGAGGAATTTACATGGAAGAGAAAGACAAGAAAAAGAAAGAAGTGATGGAGAAGGATCACTTCGGAATATGCTACAAATGCGGTTCTCCGATGCTTCTTTTAACGTCTACATATCTGTTGTTTACTGTAGCGCCACATGGAAAGTTTCCAAATGGATTGCTTCAATCTGATAAGGATATGACCTTAGTATGTCCTAAATGTGGAACCAAGATTCCTATGGTAAATACAGTAGATGGTATGTATCCAAGGGATTATTTTAAAGTAACTGATAAGGATAGGGAGGTGGATAAGAAAAAGCATAATATCATCGGGTATATTGATGAAAAGAAAAGAGAGGAATGAACAAAAACATGGGTCAGAGATTGGTAATAACATTGCATGAACATGGCAAGTTGGGTAATACATTTGCTGCATTGTATTATCATTGGAGTGGGTTTACCACTTATTCATTCTGTGAAGCAACTCCAATAGCAAAGATCGAATCCAAAGGCGGAGGATTAGATGGCGGACAAGAGAAATATTTAAGCAAGCATCGTTGGTTCAATCCAGGAAGGATATTTAATGGCGATCCAAACAGGAATGAGGGCTTGCTTGGTTTATCCCCAGAAAGCATTACGAGCATGCTTAATTGGGCGGAAGCATTGATGAAGATCGATGTGGATAATAAAACTTTTGTGGCATATGTAGTATATCCAGATGATGGATATCTTGCAGAAGAAGATCCTGAATTGGACGCACAGATGAAGAGAGACTGTGTTGATCTTCCAGATTTTGTTACACAACCACTGCCAATAAAAGAGATCCCAATTATCTACAACTTGTTATCATCTGCGGATGGATATGCAAGAATCAATGGTGAGTATTACGATAGAATTGAGTAAGGGGTGTTAATACAAGATGAAAATTACTACTAGCTACTTTAAAGTAGCAGATATGTTGGTAAATTTAAGTATGCCACAGAAAGTGCAGAAAGTGGCTGCTGGGGCTATGAAAGAAGCATTGTATACGCTATTTGCCAAATCGACAAGATATAAAGTAATCCCTGATGAATTCGATATGGCAAAGAATAAGAATGATGTGATTACTGTATTTGGAGTAAAAGATGCCCATACTACAGATAATGACAATGCCCCAGAGTGGATCATGTTTGACGATATATCAATACTGTTACCAGATGTATTGATGGAAAGAATATACGATCTCATGAACAAAGAAGATTACAAATATGATATCACTCTGTATGATATTTGTTCATTATGGTACGATCAATCCTTCGGTATGAATGATAACGTTCTGGATTTGTTCATACTGGTAGATTATTTTGAACAAATGAATGGGATTGGTAATAATGGGTATAGTTCCATAGATTCCAAAAAGATCTTTGAAAACTTCTCTGAAAATGCTACCACATTACAGACTGTAGAAGAGGATGGTGATATGGCAAAATCTTTACAAGAGCTGTACAATTCCTACTTGGAGATCAAGGAAGAGAAGACTACCAATCTGATAAAGATGATATCTCTGTATGATTCTTATACAGACAGATTCAAAAATGAATTTTAAGAAAAAAAAAGAGGTTGTATAAATGCAGAAGACAATAATATTGGCTACTAAAAGTGATCACAAGATCAAAGAGATCCAAATGTATATCAAGAGTCATAAAAAATATGATTTTAGAATGTTCCAGTTTGAAACATTGAAAGATGATGGATTTGAAGTAGAAGAAGATGGAGATACCATCTTGGATAACTCCATTAAGAAAGCAGTAGAAACTGCCAAGTATACTGGAATACCATGTTTATCAGATGATTCAGGATTATTTGTTCAAGCTCTTGGTGGTAAACCAGGAGTCATATCAGCAAGATGGTGTGGTATTCATGGAGATGAAAAGAAGAATAATGAGAAACTGCAGAAAGAGATGATAATGAATAACTTCTTCATCTCACCGGCATATTTTGAAGCTGTGATGACTTATTATGATCCAACCACAGATTGCATGTTTAGCACTAATGGTAGGCTGAATGGATTTGTTCATTATTTTGCTAAATATGGAAAAGATGGATATGGGTATGAACCTCATTTCTATATGAAAGATCCAAGGAATGATGATACTGTAAAGAGCTTAGCAGAATATACAGATGGAGAAAAGATGACTTTCAATCATCGCTTTAAAGCATTAGATAAAATGATGAAGTATTTGAAATATGATAAATTCTGAGTATTAATAAAATCTCGGAAGGAAGGCGTTGATGTCCTCCTTCTTTTTTATTTTTAGAATTTGAGGATTGCGGTATGAGATCAGAAATGAAATTTGAGTGTAGAATGGGTAGAAGAATGTATTGGGATGATATTAGTGCACGTAGAAAAATTGGGAAGAAAAGATCATACAAAAACAAGCTTAAAAAACTTAGAAAAATATATGTTATAGCTGAGCATTACACTCATAGTATAGAACTGCATACTATGAAGAATAATTATTACTTCTTAACCAAGAGGCAGATGAAATTTCTTAATATTGCAGGAAAGCATTCCAAAATTAATGATAAGATATGGTTGATTGATGAAGAAATAAATACAAAAATATACGATTATCTCCATTTATATTCTATACCTCGTACATACGGAATCAATAAAATGCGCACATTTCATACTAAATGAAATACAGCAGATGGAATGTATTAGTATTTTAAAAAAAAAAGAGAAAAAACAATGGAAAAAGAAAAAATAGATGAAATACTTCGTAGTCATAAAGAATGGATAGATACAAATGGTAAAAAAGGAAAACGGGCAGACTTTAGCAATAAAGATCTTAGTAATGTAGATC
>Ga0256407_10004344_pt1 | contig 23807 bp, 15 predicted proteins | sample RumenRJG_04DNA_FD_193489 | JGI IMG/M metagenome (GOLD analysis project Ga0256407, IMG submission 193489) | Bovine rumen microbial communities from Lethbridge, Alberta, Canada - RJG_04 | ecosystem: Host-associated > Mammals > Digestive system > Stomach > Rumen | place: Canada: Alberta... | reverse complement strand
ATTTTTCTCAGCCTTGATAAAAAACTGATTAACTGAATAACTGATTACTGATTACATATCACGTTGAGATGGGCTGATTTGTTCCTCGAATCACCCGCTGGAATCGCAGATTAAGCGATTTTTACCTCGCCATCCCCCAATTATAGAAATGGCAGCAACTTTGTAAAGTGCTGATATATAGCGTTTTGCAGAATGTTGACTTTCAACATTCGTTTTTTTTGATTCACTTTTCAAAATTTCTCCGTACCTTTGCAGCCGTCAACGTTGATAAGGCCTGCAGAGGGCTCCGAAAGACAAAGCGCGCTGTCTCGAAGAAATCTCGAAAGACCTTCGGATGAAATTGTTAACTCTTAAACTCGAAAACTATGGCGAAAATTATACCAATCGATGTCATCAAGGGCATCAGCGGAAAATACGGCAGCGGAAGCAACGACTACTTCGTTACCAACAGTTCAAGCAACAAGGTTCACCTTGCCAAACTCGTCAACCCTTACACGGGGCCGGCATCAGAAAAGCAGGTGGCACAGCAGAAAAAATTCGCGGCTCGTCAGGCTGTGGCTACGGCATGACTCAACGCTAACAAACCTAGCGAGCAGAACGGTGCCAAGGGTACCAAGGAGTATCAGTTGGCGCAACGCATCAAGAGGGCCAACGCGCTGTCGTGTGTCACTCAGGTGATCTACAAATACATGGACGGCGACAATACCATCAACTTGCCTAAGGAGGGCTCTGCTGCAAAGCCTTCGGTTTCTCCTCAACCTGAACAGGGCGGAAACGCTGGCGGCAGCGGTAGTTCTCAGGGCTCCGGCTCTGGCGACAATGGAGGCGGCTCTGAGGTGTAACCCTCGGGCGCAGAGTGTAACCTCGGAGGAGGATACCTCTGCAACACCCCCTCGGGGGTATGTATCTCGAGAGCAATGTACTTCCGATATACTCGAGAGCGATGTGCTCGGTCTCTGAGCTATGTCTTATATATTCAAAAAAAACATTAAAACTATAGGAAAATGAAAAAGGAAACTTGGAAAACGATTATCCAACTGGTTGTCTCCATCTTGACGGCCATCGCCACCACCCTCGGCGTCACCAGTTGCATGAGAGGCTGAAGACAGCCATCAACGTGGCAAGGACTTTCGCACGTCATGACAAAAGGAAACACTTCCCAGTAAGCTATTGCAGTCTATTCGTATTTGCTTTATTGACAAATTGACACATCATATTGACAGATTGACACGTTTTCTAATTAGGTACAACCTTTGATAGACGGAGATTAGAAACAATTCATGAAAGAAAGGAGAACGAATATGACATTCGACAAATTTACAATCAAAGCGCAAGAGGCTGTGCAAGAGGCTGTTAACTTAGCTCAAAGAGCTGGTCAGCAGACCATCGAGCCTGTTCACTTGCTGGCTGGTGTTCTTGCCAAAGGTAAGGATGTGGCCAACTTTATATTTCAAAAATTAGGTGTTAATGGAAGTGGTGTCGAGGCTGCTCTTCAACAGGAGATTGCTCACCTTCCGAAAGTACAGGGTGGTCAACCGTATTTCAGCAATGATACAAATCAGGTGTTGCAGAAGACTATGGACATCTCGCAACGCCTCGGTGATGAATTCGTAAGTATCGAACCTATTCTCTTGGCTATCCTATCAACAAACAGTGCGGCTGCCCGAATCCTGAAGGATGCGGGTATGACCGAGAAAGAAGCCATGATGGCGATTCAGGAACTGAGACAGGGACAAAAGGTACAGAGTCAAAGTGGTGACGAAAACTATCAGGCTCTTGATAAGTATGCTAAGAATCTGGTAGAACAGGCGCGCGCCGGAAGACTCGATCCGGTCATCGGACGCGATGAGGAAATAAGACGTGTACTGCAAATTCTGAGTAGACGTACCAAAAACAACCCTATATTAATAGGTGAACCGGGAACTGGTAAAACGGCTATCGTGGAGGGCTTGGCCGAGAGAATCGTCAGAGGTGACGTACCGGAAAACTTAAAGAACAAGCAACTTTATTCGCTCGATATGGGTGCGCTCGTAGCTGGTGCTAAATATAAGGGTGAATTCGAGGAAAGACTGAAGAGTGTCATCAAAGAGGTGACTCATGCTGACGGAAACATCATCCTCTTCATTGATGAAATCCATACTTTGGTGGGGGCCGGAGGTGGCGAGGGGGCCATGGATGCGGCAAACATCCTGAAACCGGCCTTGGCTCGTGGCGAGCTGAGGGCTATCGGTGCTACTACGCTCAATGAATATCAGAAGTATTTCGAAAAGGATAAAGCTCTGGAGCGCAGATTCCAAACGGTCATGGTGAATGAACCTGATGAGGTGGATGCAATATCTATATTGAGAGGTCTGAAGGAAAGATATGAGAATCACCACAAGGTGAGAATACAGGATGATGCCTGTATCGCTGCCGTGAAACTCTCGGAAAGATATATCTCTGACCGTTTCCTTCCCGACAAGGCTATCGACTTGATGGACGAGGCTGCTGCCAAACTGAGAATGGAGCGCGACTCTGTACCGGAGGAGTTGGACGAAATCATTCGTCATCTGAAACAGTTGGAAATTGAGCACGAGGCTATCAAGCGCGAGAATGACACGGAGAAACTGGCGCATCTGGAAAAAGAGATAGCTGAGCAGAAAGACCGTGAGAAGGACTTCCGTGCAAAATGGGAAGGCGAAAAGGCTCTGGTAAATAAGATTCAACAGGATAAACAGGAAATAGAAAATCTGAAATATGAGGCTGAAAAGGCTGAAAGAGAGGGCAACTACGAACGGGTAGCCGAAATCAGATATTCGAAACTGAAACAATTGGAGGATGATATTCTGAATATTCAGTCTCAGTTGAAGAAAACGCAAGGTGGTGAGGCTATGGTGCGCGAGGAGGTAACAGCCGATGACATCGCCGATGTGGTAAGTCGATGGACGGGTATTCCTGTATCGAAGATGATGCAGAGTGAACGCGAAAAGTTACTTCATTTGGAGGATGAGCTCCATCGTAGGGTTATCGGACAAGACGAGGCCATCACGGCTGTTAGTGACGCTGTAAGGCGAAGTCGTGCGGGATTACAAGATCCGAAACGCCCTATCGCAAGTTTCATATTCTTAGGCACCACTGGTGTGGGAAAGACTGAACTGGCTAAGACGCTGGCGGATTATCTCTTTGATGATGAGAACATGATGACGCGAATCGACATGAGTGAATATCAAGAGAAGTTCAGTGTGACCCGACTGATAGGAGCGCCTCCAGGGTATGTGGGCTATGATGAAGGTGGGCAGTTGACCGAGGCTGTGCGTCGCAAGCCATATAGTGTTGTGTTGTTCGATGAAATCGAAAAGGCTCACCCTGATGTCTTCAACACTTTGCTACAGGTGCTCGACGATGGTCGCCTCACCGACAACAAGGGGCGCATGGTGAACTTCAAGAACACGATAATCATCATGACTTCGAATGCTACCCGTGAGCAGTTATCGAAATTGATGCGTCCGGAGTTCTTGAACCGTATCGATGATATCATCACCTTTAAGCCACTCGAAAAGAGTGAGATTGCTCAGGTGGTAGAATTGCAGATGAATCGGGTCAAGAAGATGCTTGAACCTCAAGGGTTTGACTTAGAATGGACACCACAGGCTATAGAATACTTGGCTGACAAGGGCTATGACCCACAATTCGGTGCTCGACCTGTAAAGAGGGCTATTCAGGATTATGTGCTCAACGAACTGAGTAAGAAGTTGTTAAGTGAGGAGGTTTCAAGGGAGAAACCTATCATCATCGATAATTTTGGTGATGGACTTGTGTTTAGAAACTAATATGTCTTATTTATAAGAAAGGCTGTCTCTGCTTATGCACAGACAGCCTTTCTTGTTTTTCTATCAGAAAAGAATGACACCGCCATTCGGTTGAAGGGTCAACTTCACTTTTCCATTTTTATTGATCTTGATCTGTTTGCGAGCGGTTGTCGACTTACCTCCTGGAACGTATGCTTTACTATCGTAATAATAATTGACCGACTGATTTGCAAGCATCGGTATATCAACAGTAAGGGTAATGGCTTTATCCATACCATTGATGCCGCCAACAAACCATTTCCCTGTCGTCTTATCCTGTCGTGCTATAACAGCATAGCGAGTAGGATAGCCGGCTATAAACTTGACATCTTTCCAGTCTGTTGGAATATGTTTGAGGTATTCTAATTCGTCAGTAGAAAGTGTAGGATAAGATTCGGGAGTTATCTCCACACAATTGATACTCGACTGATTGGTGATTGCCGTAGCCATCTCGAAGACATTACTCGTCTTACGGGCATGACGACTCTTGTTATCTTTGTCCATATATTTGTTCATTATGACGCCTCCCCAGTCGAAGCTGGCAACGGCATTGCGAGAGAATGGATGCATACACATCTCGAAACCTTCCTTATCGGCATGATACTCACTGAAATATACATTTTCGCTGGCTAAAGCAGCTTCACTGGCGATATAGTTAGGAAACATCTTCTCCCAACCGCGAGGTAGGGTACATCCATGGAAGATAACACCTATTCCGTAGTCGTTGGCATCAGCAAGAATGTCTTGATAAAGTTGCATCGTTTCTTGCTTATCACCTCCGAAGAAATCTACCTTGATGCCTACGACACCTATGCTCTTCAACCATTTCATCTCACGCTTACGGGCTATGGAATTATTCATAATGTTACGTGGCGTCTGTGGGGCATCATTCTCATATCCGTTGGAACTATACCAAAGCATAAGATGTACGTTTTTGCTCTGAGCATATCGACTGAGTTCTGCCATTCGCTGACGACCGATATTCTGGTCCCACCAGTTATCTACAAGTACATTCTCATAACCCATCTTGGCGGCAAGGTCGATAAACTTTACTTGATCTTCATAGTTTATTGATTTATCTTGCCATACCAACCAGCTCCATGTGTATCGGGCTGGTTTCACATACTCACTGGCTTCGTACTGTTCGCTCACACAATCATAAGGGATTGTGGTTTCCACGATCGGTGCAAGCGTCGAACCTACGGTGATGGTGCGCCAAGGGGTTTTACCAGGAAGTGGGATTCCCGCTGTGGCTGTACCATTCCCATTATTTTCTCCAGGCTGAGGGTAAGCTATCGTATAACCTGTCGCTGCTCGATAATCACTCAGTCTACTTCCACAATATCCGGCATCCACACCGGTCTCACTAATCAATACCCATCCTTCTTTGCCTACACGGAAAAGACATGGGAACGTGTAACCTACGCCAAACTGTGACTTGGTGGAAAGTGAAGCATCTGCCACATACTCTTCTTCATAAGAGGGCTTTGTACGTTCCCATCCCGTCATCGGAGTTATCTGAGGACAGAGGAATGTTGTAGACTGGGCGGGAAGACGGAAGGAGCTAGCCTCGCTCTGCACAACGGCACACTTGGGATTGTCATTTTCCTGACGGGGAATAGAATAGCGGAAGGCTACATCATGATCTTCCACCAGGAAATTGATCGTAAACAGGCGATGCTGAGCATTCTCGAAAGTGAAATCTGCTATTTTTGCTTTCTGCTCTACTTCGGCTTTCTTGGCATGAGCAAGTGAATAATGAATTAGCGTGTCTCGCTCCTCAAAATTCTTAAATCGGAGCGATTGCGTAAAATCTCCAATATCGGCAATGAAGCCTAACTGTGACTTAGAAAGCATCTGCCGGGAATTGAGATGAATCTGATAATATGCTTTCCCATCCTCAAGAGAGACATGTAACTGAAGCGACTTATCGGGAGAAGATACAAGTTGTCCTTCTGAGGACAATACGTTCTGAGCCATCACCATTGCAGACGAAAGCACAAAGAAACAAGAGATAATAATTTTACGCATTTTACTGATATTAAAATATTTAGATGCAAATATACGAAAAAGTTTATTCATACATCTCCCATTAAACATGGTTTTTTAAATATTTAAGGCATACATTGTAATATATGGAGTAATTTTATTAAATTTGCAACCATAATATAAAAGGTATAAATGAAAGAATTTGTAATATCAGAAGCCAAGGCCGAAACTGCCATCCTCGTGGGTTTGATTACTCGCGAACAGGACGAGGCCAAGACCAATGAATATCTCGACGAGTTGGAATTTCTAGCTGACACCGCCGGCGCTGAAACAGTAAAGAGATTTACGCAGAAGGCGGGAGGGCCTAGTCAGACCACTTATGTGGGAAAAGGTAAACTCGAAGAAATCAAACTATATATCAAAGAGCAGGAAGATAACGAAACTCCTATCGGTATGGTGATTTTCGATGATGAGCTTTCTGCTAAACAACTAAAGAATATCGAGGAAGAACTGGGCGTGAAGATTCTAGACCGCACGAGTCTGATTCTCGATATCTTCGCTATGCGTGCTCAGACAGCCAGCGCCAAGACACAAGTGGAGTTGGCACAGTATCGCTATATGCTGCCTCGACTGCAACGACTTTGGACACACTTGGAACGCCAAGGTGGTGGTTCCGGTTCCGGTGGCGGTAAAGGTTCGGTAGGTCTACGTGGACCTGGTGAGACACAGTTGGAAATGGACCGCCGTATCATCTTGAACCGTATGAGCTTATTGAAAAAACGACTCGAGGAAATCGATAAGCAGAAGGTTACTCAGCGCAAAAACCGTGGACGTATGATTCGTGTAGCGCTCGTTGGATATACAAACGTAGGTAAGTCTACCATCATGAACCTTATGTCGAAGAGTGAGGTGTTTGCAGAAAACAAACTCTTCGCCACACTCGATACAACGGTAAGAAAGGTGGTTGTGAGAAATCTTCCTTTCCTACTCGCCGACACGGTAGGTTTCATCCGTAAGTTGCCTACTGACTTGGTAGACTCTTTCAAGTCTACCCTTGATGAGGTGCGCGAAGCTGACTTGCTTTTGCACGTCGTGGATATATCACATCCCGACTTTGAAGAACAGATTCAGGTAGTAGAGCAGACGCTGAAGGAACTGGAAGCCAGCGACAAGCCGAGTATGATTATCTTCAACAAGATAGATAACTATCATTGGACAGAGAAAGAGCCTGACGACTTAACTCCGGAAACTAAAGAGAATATATCTCTCGAGGATCTTAAAAAAACATGGATGGCTCGTCTACATGAGAATTGTCTCTTTATCTCTGCTAAAGATAAGGAAAATATTGATGAGTTCAGAGATGTACTCTACAGAAGAGTACGCGAACTACATGTGCAGAAATATCCATATAATGATTTCTTGTATCCTGAAATCGACGAACTATAAGACTGTTATTAAACCATGGATGATTACAGATCGTTAACCGAAGAGGAAATAGAACAACTGGAAAGGCAAGGTTGCTCGGCTGAAGACTGGACTGCCATCAGCGTATCCGAGGAATTCTGCGCTGAGCACTTGCAACATGTAAGATTCTACGGAAACGTGGAACTTGGTGTATTCGAAAAAAATATAGAGGTAGATGAGGGGTTCGTTAAACACTCCGGTATCTACAATGCTACCTTGAAAGATGTGACGATAGGCGACAATACGCTGATAGAAAATGTGGGCAACTATATCTGCAACTATGAAATCGGTGAAGAATGCTATATCGCCAACATCGGAAAGATGAATACGACAAGTGGGGCTACCTTCGGTGAGGGAAATGTAATCAGTGTGCTTAACGAGGGGGGCGACGGAAATATAATCATCACATCGGCACTAACGTCGCAACTGGCTGCTCTGATTCTGCACAATAAGGGTTCTCTGGAATTTACAGAGGCTATAAATGCGATCTTGAGACAATATATTTCTGGCGTGACACCAGAACATGGACAGATCGGATATCGTGTAAAAATCGTAAATACTACTGAGATTACAAATGCTATCATCAATGATGACTGTGAAATCTCCGGAGCAAGCAGGCTGAGCGAATGTTCTATCTTAAGTAATCCTGACGCCAGTTGCTTCATTGGCAACAACGTGATTCTCGACAACGCAATTGTACAAGCCGGAAGCAGTATTCTCGACGGTGCAAAAGTGGATAACTGTTTCATCGGTGAGGCTTGCCATATCGGGAAAGGTGCTTCTACAGAAGCTACACTTTTCTTTGCCAACAGTTATATCGACAATGGTGAGACATGTGCATCTTTCTGCGGTCCATTCACGGTCAGTCATCACAAGAGTAGTCTACTCATTGGTGGTGAATATAGTTTCTACAATGCTGGTTCGAATACCAATTTCTCTAATCATGCCTATAAGATGGGGCCTATTCATTGGGGTACCATGGCAAGAGGTAGTAAGACGGCTAGTGGTGCCCATATTCTATGGCCTGCAACCATCGGTACGTTCTCTATGTGTATGGGTAAGATTCAAACTCATCCCAAAGTAAGTGATTTGCCTTTCAGTTATCTTTTCGGAAATAACGACGGTACTTATCTTGTACCAGGAATCAACCTTACCACAGTGGGCACTTATCGAGATACTGCTAAGTGGGCTAAAAGGGATATGCGACCACGAAACGGCAGACTCAGTCTCATCAACTATGATTGGCTATCGCCACTTGTCATCTCTGAATGTATTAAAGGTAAAAAGACCTTGGAACGATTACGCAAGGAGATGGGCGAGAATGCTGCCAGCTACAACTATAATGGTGTTATCATCCGTAATCAGAGTTTGCTGCGCGGTATCAAATACTATGATATGGCAATTCATCTGGCTATCGGAAGAAATGTGGAGAATCATAAACTCGTTCTTCCATACAGCAGTATCGGCTCCGGAGACTGGTCTGACTTGGGAGGTCTATTGGTGCCTCAATCTGAAGAAAGTCAACTCGTTGCTGATATCGTTAATGGTGACATCACGGATACGGAAACTATACAAGAGAGATTCCTCGATATGTTCAACAACTATGATGAATATCGATGGACTTGGACTTATCGCGCCATCATGGATTATCATAACTTAGAAACTATTGATGACCAAGACGCTGATGAGATTCTCGAGAAATATGAGGAGATAAAGAAAGAATGGAAAAATGCAATTAGCTACGACGCAGAAAAGGAATTTAAAATGGGCGACGTAGATGAAAAAACTTTGAATAACTTTATAGAAAAAATATGAAAACAAAAATGATGATCACATCACTTCTGATCGCTTTTGGTGCTTTTACGGCACAGGCACAGAAGTATGAGAACGTAAAGGGAGATCCGATGCAGACACGCATCTACACTCTAAACAACGGATTGAAAGTCTACCTGAGTGTAAACAAAGAAAAACCACGTATTCAAACTTACATTGCTGTAAGAACAGGTTCCAGAAATGACCCTGCCGAGACAACCGGTCTGGCTCACTATCTTGAACATTTGATGTTTAAGGGCACAACCCATTTCGGAACCAGTAACCTGAAAGCAGAAGCTCCTCTACTCGACTCTATTCAGAATCGATATGAGGTGTACCGTACCATCACAGACCCTGCAAAGAGAAAGGCTTGGTATCACAAGATCGACTCGCTGTCACAGGTAGCTGCTAAGTATAATATTCCTAATGAATATGACAAGATGATGGCGGCTATCGGTAGCGAAGGTTCTAATGCTTACACTAGCAACGATGTAACATGCTATGTAGAGAATATTCCATCCAACGAGATTGACAACTGGGCAAAGGTTCAGGCTGATCGTTTCCAGAATATGGTAATCCGTGGCTTCCATACTGAGTTAGAGGCCGTATACGAGGAATATAATATGGGATTGACTCAGGATAGTCGCAAGATGTATGAAAAACTTATGGCTGGTCTTTTCCCTAATCATCCTTATGGTACACAAACGACTATCGGTCTTGGCTCTCACCTCAAAAATCCAAGTATCGTAAATATCAAGAATTATTTCAAACGTTACTATGTACCAAACAATGTAGCTATTTGTATGGCTGGTGATTTTGACCCTGACCAGGTGATCGCAATCATCAACAAATATTTCGGTACATGGAAAAAGAGTGAGAATCTTTCTCGCCCTGAATATGCGGCACCAGCAGCAATAACAGCACATAAAGACTACACGGTATTGGGAAAAGAGGCTGAAAGTCTGTATATTGGCTGGCGTTTCCCTGCTCAGCGTGCCTTGTCGAGTGACACTCTTGACATTATCGGTTCATTATTGTATAATGGACGTGCTGGATTGCTTGACCTCGACTTAACTCAGAAGATGAAGACACAAGAGGCTTTTGCCGGTTTCGAAGGCATGAACGATTACTCCATGTTCTTGCTCGGTGGAGCACCTCTGAAAGGTCAGTCGCTTGAGGATGTCAAAGCATTATTACTGGCAGAAATCGGGAAATTGAAGAAAGGTGAGTTCTCTGACGACTTGTTGCCTTCTGTTGTAGCAAACTATAAGAGAGATTATTACAAACAACTGGAAAGCAATGAATTTAGAGCAAACCAATTTGTCGATGCTTTCATCAATGGTGAAGATTGGAAGACAAAAACTGAAAAACTCGACAGAATCTCGAAGATGACAAAGGATGAGATTGTTGCTTTTGCCAATAAATACTTGAACGATAACTATGTCTGTGTCTTCAAGCGCCTTGGAGAGGATACAACTATCGTTAAAGTTGAAAAACCTGCCATCACTCCAATACCAACAAACAATGACAAACATTCTGCATTCCTTCAGGAAATCGTGAATAGTAAGCCTCAGGCCATCCAACCTGTATTCGTTGATTTCAACAAGGATTTGATAAAGGATAGAACTAACAAGGGACTTAACTTGTTGTATAAAAAGAATACATCAGATGATCTTTTCACATTACAGTTCCGCTATCCTGTAGGTTCTGAGACTAGTCCTCTATACGGATATGCCGGAAGTTATCTGGATTATCTTGGAACTAACAAGATGACCAATGAACAGATCAAACAGCTGTTCTACAAACTAGCTTGTGACTATAGTATCAATTCAGGTAGCGATGAGACTACTATCACTCTGACCGGTTTGAACGAGAATATGCCTCAGGCTCTTGCTTTACTTGAGAAGTTGATCAATAACGCAAAGGCTGACCAGGAGACTTACAATAACTACGTGGCTACTGTTCTGAAAGGAAGAGAAGACAACAAGAAAGATCAGAGAATGAACTTCTCTTTCTTGTTCAACTATGGAATATATGGCAAGTATAACCCTAGTCGTAATGTACCAACAGAAAGTGAGCTCAAGAGCATGAAGCCTGAGCAACTTATCAATATGCTCAAGACTTTAAGCAATAGTCGCGATGCACAGATTCTATATTATGGCCCTACAGAACTAAAGGCGCTCAAGAAGGTGATTGCCAAGAACTACGTAATGAGTAAGCAGCCAATGCTTAAACTCCCTACTCGCAAATATGAGGCACAGACCACTCCACAAAATGAAGTCATCATCGCTCCTTTTGATGCCAAGAATATCTATATGGTTCAATACCATAACGAGAACAAGACTTGGACACCTGAACGTGAAGCTATCATCGACTTGTTCAACGAATATTTCGGAGGTGGTATGAACGCAATCGTATTCCAAGAATTACGCGAGGCTCGTGGATTAGCTTACAGCGCCGGTGCAAGATACACACGTCCTTCAAGACCTGGAGACAAAGAGAGCTTCTATACCCAGATCATCACACAGAACGATAAGATGATGGACTGTATCAAGGAGTTCAATACTCTATTGAATAATACTCCGGAGCGCGAGGCTGGTTTCAATCTTGCAAAACAGAGTCTGCTGAAGAGTTTGGCTTCTGGAAGAACCAATAAGTTTGCAGTTCTTTCTGCATACGTAAGAGCACAGAAATTAGGACTAAACGAAGACCTCAACAAGAAAGAATATGAGATGCTTCCTAAGTTGGAACTTAAGGATGTTGTCAACTTCGCAAAAGATAACATACAGAACAAGACTTATAAGTATCTGATACTTGGTAACGAAAAAGAACTCGACATGAAAGCACTCGAAAAGATAGGTACTATCAAACGTGTGTCTACAGAAGAGGTCTTCGGCTATTAAGTTAGTTGGTCTTAAAAAATATAATAATTGAGGTATCTTGAAAGGTATCTCAATTATTTTTTTTATCTTTGCTACATCTTAAAAACGAATAATACATCATTATTAAATATTATCAACATTATGGCAAAAAAAGTAGACTTTAAATATGCCCCAATGTTCCAAGTAGGTAAGGATGATACTGAATATCGTCTCATCTCAAAGGAAGGCATATCTACAGGTGAATTTGAAGGTAAAACAATCCTGAAGGTCAGCAAAGAGGCTTTAACGCTCCTCGCTCAGCAGGCTTTCCACGATGTAGAGTTTATGCTTCGTCGCGAGCATAACTTACAGGTGGCTAAGATTCTGAAAGATCCAGAAGCAAGTGAGAATGATAAATACGTAGCTTTACAGTTCCTTCGTAATGCTGAGACTGCCGTAAAGGGAATACTTCCTTTCTGTCAGGATACTGGTACAGCCATTATTCATGGTGAGAAAGGTCAGCGTGTATGGACAGACTTTGAGGATGAGGAAGCTCTTTCTCTTGGTGTTTTCAATACATATACACAGGATAATCTGCGTTATTCTCAGAATGCACCTCTTAATATGTATGATGAGGTAAACACAAAATGTAACCTTCCTGCACAGATTGACATCGAAGCTACAGAAGGTGACGAATATCGCTTCATCATGGTAGCCAAAGGTGGTGGTTCTGCTAATAAAACTTATTTCTACCCTATGACTAAAGCAACTATCCAAAATGAGGGAACTTTGCTCCCATTCCTCGTTGAAAAGATGAAGAGTCTGGGTACTGCTGCATGTCCTCCTTATCATATCTGCTTTGTAATAGGTGGTACATCTGCTGAAAAGAACTTGCTCACCGTCAAGTTAGGTTCTATCAAATATTATGATAATCTTCCTACTACTGGTGACGAAACCGGTAGAGCTTTCCGCGATATCGATTTAGAGAACAAACTTTTGGAAGAGGCTCATAAGATTGGTCTAGGTGCACAGTTTGGTGGTAAATATCTGGCTCACGATATCCGTGTCATCCGTTTGCCACGCCATGGTGCTAGTTGCCCTATCGGTATGGGTGTAAGTTGCTCTGCTGACCGTAACATCAAAGCAAAGATCAATAAGGACGGTATTTGGTTGGAGAAGATGGATGAGAATCCTTCCGAACTAATCCCGGAGGAATACCGTAACCCTGGTGAAGGTGGCAAAGGTATAGAGATCGACCTCGATAAGGGTATCGATGCTGTACGTGCTGAATTGACAAAATATCCTGTTTCTACTCGCGTAAGTTTGAAAGGTACTATCATCGTGGCTCGTGATATTGCTCACGCCAAACTGAAAGCTCGTTTGGATGCTGGTGAAGACTTACCAGAATACTTCAAGAATCATCCTATCTTATATGCTGGTCCAGCTAAGACTCCGGAAGGATATCCTTGTGGAAGTATGGGCCCAACCACTGCTAACCGCATGGACCCTTACGTAGATGAATTCCAGGATCATGGTGGTTCTCTCGTCATGATTGCCAAGGGTAACCGTACTCAAGTCGTTACAGATGCTTGCAAGAAGCATGGTGGTTTCTATCTCGGTACCATCGGTGGTGTTGCCGCAGTTCTTTCTCAGAGCAGCATCAAGAGCATCGAGTGTGTAGAATATCCAGAACTCGGCATGGAAGCTATCTGGAAGATTAAAGTAGAGGACTTCCCAGCGTTCATCCTCGTAGATGATAAGGGTAATGATTTCTTCAAGCAACTTAAGCCATGGACTCCATGTGCTGCTTGCCAGAAATAAGTCGGTATACACCTTAATATAATATATAGAACTGTGTCAACAGGAGTTGACACAGTTTTTTATTTTCCCTTCTAAGTTATCCACATAAGACTATAAACTTCGACAGATATATACATCAATGATTCTATAAAATATTTGTATATTTCAATTAAATATTGTATTTTTGCAAGCGGTTGACAAAATGCCAACTAAGGGGTGCTAGAGTATTTGCTCATGCTGAGATTAAACCCATCGAACCTGAAACGGGTAATGCCGACGCAGGAAACAGGAAACCCTTAATGTATTAGTATTTTTTAAAAGGTAAACATGAAAAGTAAATTCATGCCATTAGTTGTACTTGCGTGTGCAACTATTCAAACTTACGCCGAGACTAAAGAGCCAGTCGACTCTCTAAAAGTCTACAGTTTACAAGGAGTACAGGTCACCGCTACCCGTGCTAACCAAGAAACACCAATTGCGTTCACATCACTATCGCAACAACAAATCAAAAATGTGAACTTCGGACAGGACATTCCCTATATTCTGTCATTAACTCCATCTATCACAACAACATCAGATGCTGGTAACGGTATAGGATATACTTCTATTCGCGTTCGCGGTATTGACCCTAGTCGCGTGAACATTACCGCTAATGGTATCCCTATGAACGATGCGGAATCCAGTCAGGTATACTGGGTTAACATGGGTGACTTTGCATCTTCTGTTCAGAATATGCAGATTCAACGTGGTGCGGGTACTTCTACCAATGGTTCTGGTGCCTTTGGAGCTAGCCTCAACATGCAGACAGAAAACATCGGTGTCAATCCTTTCTTTGGCATTGACATCTCTGCTGGTTCTTACTATAGCCATAAGGAGACACTGCGCTTTGGAACTGGACTCATAGGTGAACACTGGGGTATTCAAGGTAGACTATCGAATATCGGGTCTAAAGGATATCTCGACAGAGCTTCTACAAAACTGAACAGTTATTTCCTGCAAGGTGGATATTTCAGTGATAATACTATGATTAAATTTATCACATGGAATGGAACCGAGCAAACTTATCATGCTTGGAATTATGCTTCTAAGTATGAACAAAGCCTCTATGGAAGAACTTACAACAGTTGTGGTAAATACAAAGATGAAAATGGTGTCACTCAGTACTACAAAGATCAAAATGATAATTATCATCAACAGAATTATCAACTTATCTGGAATCAAATTCTTAACAACAATTGGAATTTCAGTACTGCACTACATTATACCAAAGGCTTCGGATACTATGATGAGTATAAGAAGGGACAGGATCTAAGAACTTATGGTCTTTCTGACATTGAATACACTACAGACCTCACTCGACAAAAAAAGATGGAAAACGATTTTTATGGTGCTGTGGCTTCTATCAACTATAACAATAATAATGACTTTTCTGCAACTCTTGGAGGTGGATGGAACAAATATGATGGTGACCACTTCGGTATCGTGAAATGGGTTAAGAAGCCAGCTAAGACTTTCTACCCTAACTATGAATATTATCGCAACAATGCACTCAAGAGTGATTTCAATATTTATGGAAAGGCTCAGTGGGAATTCGTCAAAAACCTAAATGCGTATATCGATTTGCAGTATCGCCATGTTGGATACCGTCTACAAGATCCTAAAGAGAATTCATCTGCTGACAAGAGCGGCGCATATAAAATTCACGACGACTTCGACTTCTTTAATCCTAAATTCGGATTGAATTATCAAATCGACAATCACAGCAAGGCTTACTTCAGCTATGCCATCAGCCATAAAGAACCTACTCGTAATGACTATAAGAACAACAAGGTGGAGCATCTTCAGGCTGAAGGTCTACAAGACTTCGAATTAGGTTATAAGTATGAGAATTCTAACTTCTCAGCTGGCATTAATCTATACCATATGTATTATAATCATCAATATGTACTCACTGGTGCACTTAATGAAATAGGTGAAATGATTGCAAGTAACCGTAATTCCGGAAAGAGCTATCGTACTGGTATTGAGATGGAAGCAGCATGGAAACCAGTTAATTGGTTCCGCTGGGATGTTAATGCGACATTGGCAAAGGCTATCAATAAGGATTGGACAATTACTGCTGATAAGTTAGATAAGGACGGTAACTTCATAACATACATTGATACTAATGATGATAACAAAGTAAAGAAAGTTACAGAGACTGTAAATTTGGGGGATACGCACACCACATTTTCTCCAGATTTCATCTTTAATAATATATTCACTTTCACTTATAAGGGATTCAACTTGAATTTGCAAAGTCAATATATTGGCGAACAGTATCTCACAAACTCAGATTTCAAGAGTTATGTCACAACAGATGATGACAACAAAGAGGTAAACGTAGGAATGATGCTTGAGGGTTATTTCAATACAAACATTGATTTGAGCTACAACTTTGGTTTGAAAAAGTTAGGTATCAAGGATGCTAAGATTGGAGTTTCTCTATATAACATTTTCAATACAAAATATGACAACAACGGATGGGCAGATCCCCATTATAAGGTTGCAACAGACGGAAACGTCACAGCATATACAGAAGGCGACCTTTATGAGGCTGGATTCGCTCCTTCTGCACCATTCAATTTTATGGCTCACCTGAGCTTAAACTTCTAATATGATAGAGTTTTTGACCAAAGATTGGTTAGATATACTTGGGACCATTATCGGTCTCATATACATCTATCAAGAATATAAGGCAAGTACTGCATTGTGGATCACTGGCATCATCATGCCAGTGGTCTATATGTTTGTATACTATGATGCAGGATTGTATGCCGATCTTGGCATACAGGTATACTATGCCTTGGCGGCAATATACGGATATATAGCCTGGACTTTCTTCAAGGGGAAAAAAGAAGACGAAAAAAGCATGGAACGCCCTATTACTAGATTCCCAACAAAATACATCATCCCATCCTTATTGGTTTTTCTGATTCTGTGGGGAGGACTATATTGGATACTGGCCAACTTCACCAATTCCACAGTTCCAATATTAGATAGCTGGGGCAATGCACTAAGTGTCATTGGTATGTGGGCTTTAGCAAAAAAGTATATTGAACAATGGTGGATATGGATTGTAGTAGATCTAGAATTAGCAATATTATATGTATACAAAGATATCCCATTCACAGCATGCCTATATGCGATTTACGTAGTAATAGCCTTTGTAGGTTACAGAGAGTGGAATAGAAAAATGAAAGCAACTAAATCATAGAATATGCACAAACTTATTACAGAACTATCTGAATTCGATGCGATCGTACTGGCTAATGGTGAGTATCCTACTCATCATATTCCTTTATCACTATTGGGCCTATGCCATAACGTGGTGTGTTGTGATGGGGCTGGAGCAAAATATATTTCAAATGGCAAGATGCCTTTGGCTATCATTGGAGACGGTGACTCTCTACCATCAGAATTCAAAAAGAAACATCAGGAAATCTTTCATCATATTGCTGAACAAGAAGACAATGATCTGACAAAAGCAACACGCTTTATCATGTCTCAAACTCCAGCAAGATCGATTGCATATCTTGGAGCTACAGGCATGAGAGAAGACCATACTATTGCAAACATTTCATTGATGATGAGATACTACAAGGAATATCATCTCATGCCTGTCATGATAACCGACTATGGATGGTTTATCCCAACATCAGGGAAACAAGTATTTGAAACTTTCCCTAGACAACAGGTCAGCATCTTTAATTTTAGCTGTAAACACCTAAATAGCAAAGGACTGAGATGGAATAGTTATGCTTACCAACAGTTCTGGCAAGGCTCTCTAAATGAGGCTATCGACAAAACGATAGAAATGGATGGGGACGGAGAATACCTCATGTATTTCACTTTTGATGCCAAAAAGTAAGCCTATAATTTATTTTTGTGTGGGAGCACAATGTTAAATAGTTACCAAAGTCACAAATTCATACAAAAAAGACACTTAAATAGTTGTGCAAACGATTGCCAAATATTATATTTGCAACAGAGTCAAGGCAAAACATCAAGCTAAGGCTCTTGGATTTAGAGAATAATTTTCGCATATATTTCTCTCTTTTTGAGAGGTCATTTGGTGGTTTCATTCGCCCGTGAGGGCCAATAAAAACTTGAGTTAATTTATTTTAGTAAGTATAATGTAAAATGCCGGATTCGTGAGAACCCGGCATTTTTGTGTTTAGCTAAAGCCTTGAAATATTATTTCTTCAATTTAAAAGAATTCTCTATACTTGATATTTCCTCAGCAAACTCTTTGTCCACCTTAAGACGTTTCTCCACAGCAGAACAACTATGAATAACGGTAGAATGGTCACGGTTACCAATCAATTTACCGATTCTACTTGCAGGCATACGAGTATACTTCTGAGAAAGATACATTGATACTTGACGAGCAACTACCAAATCACGCTTACGACTCTTACTATTTACAGACGATGCCGACACATCGAAGTGATTACATACAGAGCTGACAATGTCATCAACAGTCAGTGGTTTATTATCAATCTTTACAGCACGCTTGATACAACGTTCTGCAAGTTTAAGATTAATATCACCTCCATAGGTAATACTATATGCCAGCAATCCATTAATAACGCCCTGTAGATCTCTAACACTTCCATCTGCATTCTGCGCAATAAACTCTACGACATCATTAGGTATCTCAAGTCCATTCTTACGAATAAGTTCTTTCAGGATATCCACACAAAGTTGTGTATTAGGATTCTCCAACTCTGCTATCAATCCACAAGAGAATCTGGTAAGAAGACGATCAGGCATATCCTTCAAATCTACCGGAGGACGGTCACTGGCCAAAATTATTCGCTTACCATTCTTAAACAAATGATTAAAAATATGGAAAAAGGTATCAAGAGTCTTACCTTTACCCATCCATTCTTGGATATCATCCACGATCAACATATCAATCGTTTGATAGAATCCGATAAAATCATTTGTTTTATTATTAATCACGGCCTGTACAAATTGTACTTGAAACAATTTGGCACTAATATAGAGGACCCTCTTTTGTGGATACATTTGCTTAGTACGGTTACCGATTGCAGACACGAGATGAGTCTTTCCACAACCAGAAGGACCATAAATAAACAATGGATTAAATTGCGTCGTATTGGGATGTTCTGCGATAGAATAACCAATAGAACGAGGCAACTTATTACTATCACCTTCTATATAATTATTAAAAGTAAGATGAGGATTTAAGTTTGGGTCCAATTCAGGAACGACTTGATCCAAAACCGTCGGTCCTTGATTTGCCTTCACTCTAGGATTCTCCCTAACAGCATCAGTAGGATCAGCTTCTATGTCCTGAGAAATCTTATGTTCCTTATCTGTAACAATACGATAAGTAAGCCTCGTTTGTTCACCGAAGGTATTACGTAAAACCGTACTCAACAAATCTACAAAGTTCTGTTCCAAGTATTCGTACACAAACGGACTTGGAACTTGAACCAATAAAGTTCTCGATGTTTCATCAAACTTTTCGAAAACAATTGGTTTAAACCATGTATTATATTGTTGCTCTGAAACGTTCCCGCGAATGAGCGCAAGACTTTTGTCCCAAAGAGCTTTAGGACTAACTTCCATTCTATAAAATTATATATATTGTATGTCTCCCGACTATGTATAGCCTAAAATGCAACTGCAAAATTATAAAAGTTTTCTTAAATGAGCAAATTCTACTTTTTATACATCTTCAAGCAATAATACGTAACTTCCTAATAATAAAGCATTTAAAGGTTATTCTATATTTATGTAACAACTTTTCTAGTAGAGAAAATTGTAAGGTCTTGATATTTAAGAGAATAGAATAACTTATTCCGACTATTAACAAGATAGTGAAACATAACTATCACACCTTCAAAAAGTCCATAAACACAATATTTAAAGGCAACTTTTCGAAGGTGTGAAACAATTACAGTCTTATTTAGATAGAATTTAAATTAAATATTATTTATCTTTTCTTCCAAATAGTGAGAAATGAACATATCGCTTTGGATGAGCTTTAAGGTCGACGACGAGCGAATCTGCATTCCGAACAGTAGAATTCAAATGATTATAAAGACCAGGATCGTTCATCAACTTACCCAATGTTCCTTCTTTACTATTTAATTTCTCTGTAAATTCATGAGCACTTTCAAGGGTTGCATTAACTTTATTAAGAGTTTCCTGAACATCTAAAGAGGCTAAATTAGAAGTGAAATGATTTGTATTATCAAGAACTCGATTAGCCTTTCCAACGATTCCTGGAATATCTTTGTCAACCTGCGAAAGAATAGAATTCAGCCTTTGGGTAGAAACCGTCAAATTAGCCGTTGTATTTTGGATGTTATGCAATGAAGACGCTATCGCAGGATCCGCAAGCAAGATATTTACACTTGTGAGAATAGAATCTAGTTTAGGCATCATGTTCTCAATATAAGGAACCAGCGTTTTCAATTTTCCTAAGGCTCCATTATTAACATCTCCAACAATTGTCTGTCCTGGTTCTACCCTTTGACGAGGATTGTTCGCCAATAGCAAATTAACTTGCTGATTTCCCATCATGTCGGTAACAATCTCAGCAGAGCTTCCCAAAGGTATTCGCAAGTCTTTACTTATCCCCGCTACAACCTTGATAGGTTCATTCCGTCCATAATCATAAATAATATCCTTGACACTTCCAACGCGGTATCCGTCTGCATAAATTGGAGTAGAAGGTGTAAGCCCGTTTATATTCTTAAAAGTTATATAATAGGTATCATCAGACTGAAAAACATTTATGCCTTTCAGGAAATTGATTCCCAAAAAGAGTATTACAATTCCAACAATTGCAACCAAAGCTATTTTTACTTCTCTTGTAAAGTACTTCATTCTAGTTATTTATTACGATTTGCTTTAAATTCACGTATTGCATCGTTTACATTACACTTCTTACCATCCTTGAATGCAATGATAAAAGACTCTGGGAATTTTTCCAGAAGTGTCTTACGAAGACGATATATTGCATTATAATCTGTAGAAGAACCCAAGGTATATTTGTACAATCCACCTTCTTGGTAAACTTCAAAATTATCTTCACCCTGGAAATGAGCATCACCTTTACTCAACTGTCGACTTGCCGCTAATATCTGTATTTTAAATACAGGAGCCGAAACATCAGCTGTCTTCTTTGCTGGCTGAGTAGCCGGTTTAACTTCTACTTCACTCTTCTTTACTGACGCTACAGGTTTCTTATACTTCTCAAGAACCACTTGTGGCATTTCTACCTTATCGACCTTTTCTACTTTGTAAGGAACCGCAAGATGAGAATCATACTTATTTTTATATCTTACAAAAGCGTTATAGAAACCACGACTATACAAGTCGACAGCCTCATTAGAATTCAAGAACTCCTCTTCGTCTGGAGTAGAAATAAATCCCAATTCCATCAAACAACCTGGCATTGAGGTCAGTCGGAGAACTGCCAGATTATTCTGATGCGCCCCTCCGTTCTGCCGTCCCGTTGCACTTACGATTTCATCTTGTAAGAAGCGAGCCAATTCTGTACTTTGCTCACGATTCTTATCAGCAATGAATTCGAACATGATATCGCTTTCTGGCGAATTAGGATTAAATCCTTTATATGAAGTTTTATAATCTTTCTCAAGATAAATCACAGAATTCTCACGCTTTGCGATTTCCAGATTCATCTTTATTCCTTTATCACCCGTACGAGCTCCCATACCTAGAGTCCATGTCTGATAACCATGGGCATAACTACCAGAACCTATAGAATTGATATGTACAGAAACGAACAAATCTGCATTATTTTTATTTGCATAAGCAGCACGCTCACGTAGCTCAAGGAATTTATCCGTTGTACGGGTATAAAGAACATTTACATCAGGACACTTTCTCTCAATATATTTTCCGAAAGCCAATGCAAATTTCAGAGTCAAATCTTTCTCTTTGGATATCAAGCCTACAGCACCAGCATCATGCCCACCATGTCCTGCATCAATAACCAAAGTAAATCGACGATTGGCAGCATAGTCAACTGTCGAAAATATGATCAGAGTTATTATAGTTAATAGGATACGTTTACCCATATGTGTTGTTTTAATTGCAAAATTAAAAATTTTAAGCAGAAAACTATGAAGATTCTATCAGTTTTTATCATTTATTAAATGAACTTCCACTCCTGCTCCCGTACAATCAGCCCCCATAGGAGGGTTCAATTTGCTAATACTTAAGTCTATGTCTTTGATCTCTGGGAACATATCAAACAAGTGTGCTCCTATTCTTCCTGCAACATGTTCCAGTAAATTACTCGGTATCTTCATCTCACTAGCAATGACTTCGTAAACCGACGCATAATTCAACGTATCTTCAACACAATCCGTATGCATCGCCTTCTCGATAGAATACTTTACCCGTAAGTTTATCAGATAATCATTGCCTGTTAAACGCTCCTGCGGCAACACGCCATGATAGGCATGAAACCGCAGTCCGTTTATCGTAATATAACTACTTCCTAATTTCATCATCCACAGCGACTTGCTCCACAATTAGTACAGATTAGACAGCCCTCTTGGTATACCAGAGTTTCATGTCCGCATACTGGGCATTTCTGTCCCTTTGCTTTTGTACCGTCAACGATATATTTCTTAAGAGCACGCTCTACACCATTCTTCCATGTATTGATACTTTCATCTTTCAACTGAAGAGAGCCCACCAATTTGATGACATGGTCAATAGGCATACGATAGCGCAATACTCCGGAGATAAGTTTTGCATAATTCCAATATTCCGGATTGAATTTCTCACTCAATCCTTCTACCGTAGTCTTATATCCACGTTTATTCTCGAACTGGAAATCATAACGATGAGTACCGTCAGGATTTGTTTGCTTGATAATCTTACCATGTGTTACACTCTTTGGCAACATAATACCCTCGTCATCATCCTGAAGCCCAGTAAAGATTTCATAAGGATGACCATCCAGTAATCCTACAAAGGCAACCCATTTCTCTTTATTATTCTGGAAGCGAACGACATCACACAGGAGTTCTACAGGACGAACCTCCGTCACCTGAGGATGAGCACAAGGAGTTGTTTCCACATTATTTTCATTCGTCGCAGTACCTTGCTTTTGAGCTGTTTTCTTTTCTTTCTTTGATGCTGAGATCATAACACCAGACCGAGATCCATCTCGATAGATGGTACATCCCTTGCATCCACTCTTCCAAGCCTCAACATATAGTTTGTTAACCAATGCCTCGTCTACATCATTTGGAAGGTTTACCGTAACAGAAATGCTATGGTCTACCCATTTCTGGATGGCGCCTTGCATCTTAACCTTCATCAACCAATCTACATCATTTGCCGTTGCCTTATAATATGGTGATTTAGCAACCAACTCATCGATTTCCTCCTGACTGTATTTTTTCTTGGTGTCATAGCCATTGATTTCCATCCAAGTTAGGAACTTACGATGATAAACGATATATTCTTCGAAGCTATCGCCAACCTCATCTACAAAGTCTACATGTACATCAGTATCGTTAGGGTTAACTTTACGACGACGCTTATAGACTGGCATAAATACGGGTTCTATACCAGATGTGGTCTGAGTCATCAGAGAAGTTGTACCAGTTGGAGCGATTGTCAGACAGGCAATATTACGACGACCATACTTTGCCATATCGTTATAAAGTTCAGGATCAGCTTCCTTGATTCTCTGAATAAAAGGATTCTTTTCCTCTCGCTTAGCATCATAGATTTCAAAGGCACCTCTTTCCTGAGCCATCGTTACCGTAGAGCGATAAGCATTCAAAGCCAATGTTTTATGCACTAATACAGAAAAATCGGTGGCTTCCTGAGTGCCATATCTCAACCCTAAGGCTGCGAGCATATCACCTTCTGCCGTAATACCGACACCAGTACGGCGTCCCATACCACTCTTGCGCTTGATTTTCTCCCAAAGATGAAGTTCTGCCTCTTTGACTTCCATATTCTGAGGGTCCTTGTTTATCTTTTC
>Ga0256407_10004341_pt1 | contig 23816 bp, 17 predicted proteins | sample RumenRJG_04DNA_FD_193489 | JGI IMG/M metagenome (GOLD analysis project Ga0256407, IMG submission 193489) | Bovine rumen microbial communities from Lethbridge, Alberta, Canada - RJG_04 | ecosystem: Host-associated > Mammals > Digestive system > Stomach > Rumen | place: Canada: Alberta... | reverse complement strand
TCCTTTTTTCGCGATCAAAAGCGCGTCCCCTGCTACGACGACGACAAGATCGTCGACTCCCGCAAGCGCGACGACTTTAACGCCGGCGTTCGCCCCTGACGCGACTCGAACATAGTTGCCCGTCGCATTATGAACGACGGTCTCAACGGGCGAGGGCGAAGGAATACCAAGGCGGGCAAGCGCGGAAAAGGATCCGACGTCGCTCCATTCAAACGCGTCGCCCGATACGACGCAGACCTTAGGCGCTTTTTGCAAGACCGCGTAATCGAAGGATATCGCGTTTTTATCCGCAACGGAGGTGAACGCGTCGATAAACTCGGGATCGTCCTCCGTTCGAGTTCCTGAAGCGGCGTTCTTCGCGACGATCCGCTCGATTTGGTCGAGCGTCGTCGCAATCGCGGGGTGAAGGTCCCGAAGGAGTTCAAGGTAGCGACGCGCCTTCCAGATTCCTACTCCGGCGTTCCAGAAGGCGCAACCAGTCTTAAGAAATTCTTCAACTTTGTCTTCATCCGGCTTTTCTCCGAATTTCAAGACCTCATAGGCGCCTTGTTCGTCGAGAATCTCCGCGCCGAACCTAATATAACCGTATTCGGTCGACCTCGAGGTCGGTCTGATTCCTATCGTAACAAGTCGTTCGGGATCGTCGGCTACAAGTCGGACGGCTTTCGCAAGCGATTCTCGAAAACTGTCGTCGGAGTTAATCCATGAATCAGACGGCGTCGCTATCAACGTTGGATCAGGGTCGATTTGCAACGCTTCAAACGCCGCCCACGCGACGCAAAGGGCCGTGTCGCGTCCTTTCGGTTCAAGCAGAACCAGACTGGGATTAATGGGAACGCGAGGTTTTGATTCGGCGACGAGTTTTGCGAAACGACGACCGACGACGACAAACCGCGCGTCGGACGAGACGATTCCGTCGAGCCGATCGAGCGTCGCTTCAAAGAGAGTTCGTCCGTCCGTCGAAAGGGTTAAGAAAGGCTTGGGACGCGAGTTGCGGCTCTCTGGCCAGAGACGCGTTCCAGAACCGCCCGCCATAACGACGGCAAAAAGATTTGCGGAAGGACCTGAGGTTGCGCGATTGGACAAATTCATAGCGACGGCTTTCATTTGAGCAGGAAAGGCGTAAAATGAGCGACGCGGACGGCGAATTTCGAATCTTCGCAGTCCGCGCGATTCCCGCGACGCGACTGAACGCGGAAAATAATTCAACGAGGCACAGACGATGGAAACGTACCTGCCCGACGCGACGACGCGCGACGAATGGCGACAACTGGCGGCAAACGAAGCGACGGGGCGGCGCGCCGACTTTTGGCGCGAACTTCCGCCGTTGCCGGAGCGTCCGGCGGACGCGCATAAGGGAACGTTCGGAACGGCGCTGGCGATTGGCGGATCGCGAGGGATGCCGGGCGCGATTGCGCTTACGGGCGCCGCGGCGCTGGTCGCGGGCGCCGGACTTTCCCGCGTCGCGGTTCCCGAGGCGATTCAGGCGACGGTCGCCCAGTTCCAACGCGAATATACGACGATCCCCTGTGTTTGCGATTCAGCGGGACGCTTCGATTACGCCGCGTTAGAGTCGACGCTCGAAGAGTCGCGCCGCGCGACGGCAGTCGCGGTCGGTCCGGGAATGGGACGCTCCGAAGCGCTCGTCCGATTCGTCGCCGAGTTGTTCTTCGAACTTGAAGTTCCCGCGCTTTTCGACGCGGACGCGCTCAACGCGCTGGCGGCGTCGGGAATCTTTGCTAAGGACGGCGTTTCGCGTTTCCGAAGACGCGTTCCTAAAGGTCCGCGAGTTTTTACGCCGCATCCGGGCGAATTTGCGCGACTCACGGGCGTTATGCCGACAGGCGAAGAATCGAATCGCCGCGCCGTCTCAAACGTTTGGCTAAAAAACTATATCGCGACGTTCTACAATTCCGCGTTTGAATTAGAGTCGACGGCGCGGCGCCCCGCGACGTTGCTCCTCAAGGGCGCGAATACGATCATAACGAGTCTCACGTTCCCCAAGGTTGGAGGACACAGGCTCGCGCAAACAGTCAATAGGACGGGCGACGCAAACCTCGCGACAGGCGGAAGCGGCGACGTTCTCACGGGAGTCGTTCTCGGTCTCATGGCGCAAGGCGTCCCCGTCGGCGCGGCGACGCGAATCGGCGCCGCCGTTCATGGAATCGCCGCGGAACTTCGCGCGACGCTCGTAACGAGGGGCGCGCTTGCCGGCGACGTCGTCCGTTTTCTTCCTTCGGCGTTCGATTATTATACCGCCGCGCTAGAAGCGTGTCACTAGCGATCGTTTTCTTCGACGGACAAATCAAAAAAGAAACGCGACTCAGTTCAAAAGTTGAAAAGAGCGCTCGTTCCTTATACAATGAGAGGCGACGACGTCGGGCGATCTTTGGCAAATCGGCGACGTTTTGCGCTAGATAATTTTCGCCGGCGTCGGCTTCCTCCCACGCGTTAGGAACACAATATGAAACGTCTGTTTATCGTCTTTTTCTTCGCCGCGATTGCCGCGTCCGCTCGGATTTCTTCCGTCCAAGCCGCAACTCCCGGCGCTCCTGATCCAAACGTCATGTCTCCCCAGTATTGGGAGTTCTGGAACGACGACGTGCAGCGCGAGATTGACGAACGCATCGAGCGGTATCGAAAGGCCGACGCGACGCTCGCAATCAAGGGCGCGGCTCCCGGCTCTACCATTAAGATCGAGCAACTGACGTCCGATTTTATGTTCGGCGCGCACATCTTTAACTTTAACCAGCTCGGTTCGACGGAATTAAACGCAAAATATAAAGACGTGTATGGGACGCTCTTTAATCAGGCGACCGTCGCGTTCTACTGGAAGACGCTCGAACCGGTTCAAGGCAAGCCGCGATTTGCCGAAGCGCCGGAAGATACCGAAGAGTTTTGGAACGCCGTCGCCGAGCCGAAGAAACAACCCCATTGGCGACGCCCCGCGCCCGATCCCGTCGTCGCGTTCTGTGAAAGCAAGGGGCTGCAAACCACGGGGCACACGATTATCTGGGGGAACCGTCGCTGGCAGCATCCCGATTGGCTCCCGAAAGAGCCGGAAAAAGTCGACGAAATGGCGGCGCTCTTTGAAAAACGCGTCCGCGAACTCGGCGAACGATATCAAGGGCGTCTGAATCGCTGGGACGTCGTCAACGAGAGCAGCGTCGACTTTAAACGCGAGGGAGGAAGCGCCTACGGGCTTATGCCCGAGGATTACGCGTTCAAAGCGTATCAAGTCGCAGACGAAGCGTTCCCGAAATCGGTCGAGTTCAATATCAACGACTATTCCGTCGACGACCGATACGCGGCTCAAATCGCCGATCTTCGAGCGCGCGGCGCCAGAATCGACAACGTCGGGATCCAAATGCACCTCTTCAACCCCGCCGACACGCTCGCCATCGCCGACGGCAAAGCGATTCAAACTCCCGAAGTTCAGAAACAACGGCTGACCGCCGCCGACAAGACGGGACTGCCCCTTATCCTGAGCGAGATCACGATTACCGCGCCCAACGACGACGAACGCGGACGCGCAATCCAGGCGATCGTCGCCCGCAACCTCTATCGGTATTGGTTCAGTTGGCCGTCGATGCGCGGAATTACGTGGTGGAACATCGTCGACGACTGCGGAGCGCCGGGCGAGCCGACGACCTCGGGACTTTTCACGCGCCAAATGGAACCCAAACCATCCTACTATGCGCTTGAACAACTGATTCTCCACGAATGGCGTACCAATCTCGACGTCGAAGCGACCGAGTCGACCTTTGACGTCAAATTTCGAGGTTTCAAAGGAAAATATCGCGCTCAATACGTCGACGAATCGGGGACAGAACGTGAAATTTTCTTTGACGTCAAATGACGATTAAACAACGCGCCGTCTCGTTCAACTACGCTTTTTCGTAAAGGAGCCTAAGATGAAAAAGTCGCTTTTAACGCTTGTCTTTCTTATAAGTTGCGCAGCGTTGACGTCGATCGTCAACATCCCTGAAGTCGCGGCGGAGGAAACGACGACGATCGGTTCGTTTGCGGGCGATCCGACGTCTGAAGAACTCGCGTTCATGCGACAATGGTCGGCGTTTCTCCTTCAAAACGGCGACGCCAACGCCGAAAGATATTCGGCGGACGTTCCTTTCTCCTTCATGTGCGGCGAACGTTCGAGTCGAGAATGGCTTAAACGTGAAAACGCGTCCGTGACGTCGGGCGAATGGTCAAACCAGGGCGAACGCGAAAGCGTCGCGACATGGAAAGACGACGCTACGGGGCTCGTCTGTGAAGCGACGTTCATAGAATATCGGGACTTCCCCGCGATGCAGTGGACGGTGCGGCTCCGAAACGACGGCGCGGAAAACACGGCGCCGATTCACGATTTCAAAGCGCTCGACGTCCAGTGGAACCGCGCCGACGTCGGACTTCCCCTTCTCTATCGAACGCAAGGTTCCGACGGTCGTGAAGACGATTTCCTTTTCGCTGCGGAAGAAATGCGTAAGTCGATGTGGGTTCATAACCGCGACGTGCGAATGGACACGGCGACAAATTCGGCGTTCCGAATCGGTCTCAACTCGTCTCTCTTTGACTCAGACATGCGACCGAGCGCGACGTGGCTCCCCTTCTTTAACTATCAAACGGGGCCCGACGGATTAATCGTCGCCTTAGGTTGGAACGGCGGATGGTTCGCCGAATTCAATCATGACGGAGACGGACGGACGCTGATAACGGCCGGTCAAGAAAAACTCAATACGGTTCTCTATCCGAACGAAACGATTCGATCGCCTCTTATAGGAATCGCGTATTGGCAAGGCGAGGTCGGGCACGCGCAGAACATGTTCCGACGCTTCATGCTCGCGCACAATCATCCGCAGGAAGACGGCAAGCCCGCGCTCACGCCGATATGTCGCAATTCCTGGGGCGGAACGCCGACGGAAGAACACCTCAAGGCGATTCGTCAAATCGCGGAGATGAAATTCGACTACGACTGCTATTGGATCGACGCAGGTTGGTACGGTCAAGGGACGGAACCGTGTCCAAACGTTTTCCAAGGAGATTGGGGAACGACCGTCGGAGACTGGCGCGTCAACCCAACGCGACACCCCGAGACGCTTAAACCAATCGCCGACGCCCTTGACTCGATGGGAATGAAATTCCTCCTCTGGTTTGAAACCGAGCGCGCCGTTTGCGGCGTGCCTGCGACGACGGAACATCCCGAGTGGTTCCTGACGTCGAACGGCCAAGCGCCGACGTCCGGACAGTCGCTGCTGCTTAATTTGGGCGATCCCGACGCGAGGGCCTGGCTTACGAAAACAATCGGCGATATTCTCGAAGAGAATCATATCTCCTGGTATCGCGAAGATTTCAACATGGTCCCGAACCCGTACTGGGAAGCTCATGACGCGCCGAATAGAATCGGCATGACGGAAATGCGATTCGTCGAGGGTCTATACCAATTCTGGGACGACCTCCGCGCCCGGATTCCCAGTCTCATGATCGACAACTGCGCGAGCGGCGGACGACGTCTTGAACTCGAAACCTTAAAGCGCAGCGTCGTTCTTTGGCGCACGGATTACAACTGCTTCCCGTATCTGAGGACGGAAGCGACGCAGTCCCATGGCTTCGGTCTCGCGCATTGGATCCCCGCAAACTCGACTTCGCCGTACGTTACCGACGTCGACGACTACAAATGCCGTAGCGCGCTCTCGAGCGGCGCGGTTCTCTCGTTTGAGACGTTCGGAGCCGGAGAAAAAAGCGCAAACGCCGACGAATGGCTTAAAACCCGCGTCGCGGAGGCCAAACGTTGTCGTCCGTATTTCTACGGCGACTTCTACCCGTTGACGGAAGGCAACCGCGTCGACGACGCGTGGCTCGCCTACTCCATGTTCCTGCCTCAAGAGGACAAAGGGATCGTCGTCGCTTTCCGACGCCCCAAGTCGCCGATCTCCGCGCTGACCGTCGATCTTCAACCAATCGATCCTGCGAAAACATACGAGTTCGAAGACGCCGATTCCGGCGAAAAATGGATTCTCGACGGTAAAACGGTTCGTGAAAACGGCTTCATAATCAAGACGACGGCGCCTCGCCAGAGTAAATTGATCTACTATCGCGCGGTGGGAGAATAAACGCAAAGACGAAGAAATCGGCCGCTTCGCGCGTCCTTGAAATTCCTATTCGACGGTTGAAAAAGGAATCTTTACATACGGCGCAGGGCGTCTGCTAAGGTTCGGATTGCGATAAGCGAAATCCGCGCTCAAAGAAACGCGACGACGTCTTGGAAGAGCGGCCATTTCTCCGGCTCGACGTAAGACGCGCCTTCCGATTTAGAACCGCCGTCAAGCATCGCGGCGAGTTTCACGAGTCGGTCGAACGTCACGTCGTCGGGCTGGATCGCGAAGTCCTGATAGTCGCAGATGTAGTTCCCCGCGTCGGAAACGACTTCGTTGTGGTACGTTTCCCGCTGGATTCGCCAACCGACCGTTTGGAGGAAGAAATTAAGTTGATTCGCGAAATCGCGACATTCGACGAGACGCCCCGTCTCCTCGACTTGAAACGCGCGACGGTAGAAAATAACGCGCATCACAGACTTGCCCTTCGCGGCGGCAAGAAGCGTTTCCAAGTTGACGGCGTGATTTTTCTTTTCCATGACAGTCCTCTCTAAGGCGTTAAAGCAACGCGTCTATTGGAACGCTGTTATCGCTCCTCGTCGGATAAGAGTTTCCGGAGGAGCAATTCTTGCCGTATCGCGGCTTCCTCGCGAAGGATCGCGTTCGTCCGTATCGCTCTTCTTATCCCGAAATAAAAAACAAACGCAACCCCAAGCGCCGTTTCGCGAAACATAAGTTCAGTCCAAGCGCCGGACGAACGCCAGATCGCGCCGACGACGATTGAACCGAGCGCGTACAGGATAACGACAATTCCAGCAGTCAACGCGAGCGTCCGCGAAATCGCGTCGGCGCGAAACCGACCGTCGACGCGTTTAACGGCGAGTCGACGAATCTCCGTTTCGGAAAGTTCGCGGTCGGGATCGTCGGCGGGATCGGGCTCGGGACGCGGCGCCGGTTCAGGCGACGGTTCGCCCACGCGCGGCGGAGTCGGAACGGCGACCGGCTCCTCGTAGCCTAAACGACGAAATATCGGCGCAAGTTCCGAAAGTTCATGGGCGCGCCGCGTAACCCCGTCGACCTCAAGCGTCGTCTCCGGCTCCAGCCGACGCGACTCCGCAAGTTTAACGAGCAGCGCCCTGTCGACCGGCGTCTTGCCGCCGTCTCTGTGAACGATAAAGACGCTCATTTCTTCTCCCGATCAAGAGGCGGTCTTACGCCGACGCCAATCCAAGAAATCGGTCAGCGCGGTCTGCCACGCGGGGACGCGATAGAGTCCGTCGATCTCTTCGTAACGACTTGAACTCAAAACGGTAAAGGACGAATGAGGCGCCGACACGCCGTATTCGGCCGTCGTCACCCCGGAAACGACGCGGTCTGACCACTCCGACTTCGTCAGCAAAAAACGCGCGACGTCTTCCGGCGTTCCACGCGAGCCCCCGGTAAGATGAAAGAGTCCGCGCGCGCCACGACGAATCAACGTCTTCGTCGCGCAAAGAACGTCGATCGCCCACAGCGGTTCCACGACGCGATCGCTAATCGCGCTAACTCGCTTTGAACGACGAAACGCGTTGAGAAGCGACTCGACAAGGTTGCCGCTCGAAAACTGGGTCGATTCGCCAAAGAGCGCGGAAAAGCGTAAAACGAGATAATCGGGCGCCTCCGACGTGACGCGTTCGCTCTCGAGCTTCGTCTTCGCGTAGACGCTCGCGGGGTTCGGAACGGTCGTTTCGTCAAAACCGGGCGCGTCGGGCGAAACGGGAAGATCGAGACGCGATTGATCGTCGAACGCCCGGACGCGCGATCTCGCGTTTTCCGGCGTCTCCGCGCGCTCGCGCTTGTCGACGACGCCCTGCTCAAGACGCGAACGGTAGAAGACCTCGCCGCAACTATACTGGACGAGGAGCGCTCCGCAACGCTTCGCCGCTTCTCGTAAGTTTACCGGCCCTTGCTCATGAAGCGTTCGCGCCGTGTTCGGACGCGACTCAAGCCAGTCAATCAGGTTGACGCCCGCCGCGTTGACGATAACGTCGGGATGAAATTCGCAGATCGTCTCGATAGCCGCCAGACGCGCGCATACGTCAAAATCGGGTAGATTCAACGAGACGATATGATCTTTCTCGGAGTTTGGCGTCTCGCCAAGCTGGGAGGCGATCCGTTCTTCTACGAAAGAATCGTTCCAACTGCGAACAAGTTCATGCCCCAACGTTCCCTGCGAGCCAACGACGACAATCTTCTTCATCTACGATTCCTTCTCTGCGCTTCTCGTGAAGCACACGATGGACAAGTCAAAACTTAAGTCCTGTTCTAGACGCTAAAAACGTCTTTTGCTTCCCGTTAAAAGCGTCGCTCCGCTACGGCGGAGTCTGAAATCAAGGGAGAAACGTTAAACGTTCCCGCCAACCCCTGAAATTCTATCGAAAATCCAAACCGACGACAAGCGTCGTCAAAAATCCCCGACTTAACAAAAACCCCCGTTACTCGACATACGACGACCAACGGGAGTACGAAAGGAACGTTGTAAACGCTGAGAATAGAGTCAGGATTTCTTGCTTGCCACGTTACTTTTCGCAGCGCCTGCGCTTCTACGTCTCGGCTTCGCGGCGACGTTTGTTTTTTCAACGTCTCCAATCTCCTCAGACAAGTCGCCGGGAATCTCGCGTTTTGGGGATTCTTTAGCGCCCGACTTATCGCCGACGCCAAGGAAAAGCTCGCGTCCCGGTCGGGGAATAACGGCGGAGTCGACCAGAAAACCGCCGTCTTGAATCGCGTCGATTCCGGCGGCGACCGCCGCTTGAACGTCGGAAAGCGCGCCGTTCATAAGGAGCAGTCCTTTGCCATTAAGCTCCGTGTTAAACGCGAGTTTAAAGAGCGTGACAGACGCGGCTTTACACGCCGCGTCGGCCGCGACCATCGCGGAAACCGCGGTTCGAGTCTCTACGACGCCCAACGCTCCGAGCTTTTCCGGATCGAGAACGACTTCCTCCGCCATCGCGGGAAAAAGCGCCGGATGAATATTGGCGACAGTCAAAAAATCGACGACCTGCGATCCGCCGACCTGCCGCGCCGTCTCCATCGCCATATTGATATCGCCGACAGAGCCGGAGAAAACGACAAGAAAATTCCCCGGACTTACGGAACGAGCGACGTGTAGCGTCGTCGTCGCGCTTTTCATGAGAGCGTCGAGCGCCTGATAACCGGCGACGACGCTTGCAAATTCAATCGCGCCTACAGATATGACTTCGCCCATTCTATTGCCTCAAAACACCGTTTCGCCGTCAGTAAAAAAGTCGACGTCTCGAAGAGGCGCGACTCGATTGATTTTAAGCGCTCGCACAACGGAGGTCAAGCGCCGGAGAGTTTTCATCGTTTGTTCCGATTCTCGTACCAGAGAGCGACGCGCGCGATTTTCTCCTCAAGCTCGGGTGAAATCGTCGCGCCAAGTTGTTCCGCAGCCTTGACGCCGGAGCATATCCACGGTCCTCGCAGCGCTTCGATCGCTTTGTTGAAATCCATCGCAAATCCGCCGCCCCTGAGCGATTTATATATTTCACCGTAAACGCCGGCGCCCAAAACCCCCATCGGCGGAACGCGAAAGACGCGCGTACGTTTTCGACCGTAGGCCCTGCCGATCATGCGTCCAAACTCGGAAAAAAGAATCGGCTCCGGCGCCGTCGCGAAGTAGATTCCCTTACCGGAACAAAACTTAGCGCGCGCGCCGGATTCTTGCGTCGGAACGAGACTCGTCGGAGTAAGGCGTTCTCCGTTCTTCATCGCCGCAATGAGAACGTCTATTAAGTCCTCGACGTATACGAAAGAAAAATAATGGTCCTTCCATCCGGGATTCACAAAATTTCCGCGTCGCTTCGCCATCGTAAAAAGAGGTTCCGACGCCATGTCGCGTTCGCCAAAAACATAAGGAGGACGCACGATCGTAATCGGAAGTTTCGCGGCATAATCCTGAAGGTTTTGTTCCGCCGCAAACTTACTGCGACCATAAGGCGAAATCGGTCGAGGATAGTCGGTCTCGCGCTTACGACGGCAAAGGTCGTAGAGACGTTCGCCGGTTTGACCGCTGAGAACGTCGCCTTTTGGGGCGATTCCCGCCGCGGAAAGAGACGAGACAAAGACAAAAGTCGGGTTATTCCCAGAACGAACGCAATACCTTACAAGATCAAGAGTTCCGCCGCAATTGACTTCCATAAACTCGCCGGAACGTCTCTCACGAGTGAGACCGGCGAGATGGAAAACGCCCGAGACTCCGGCGACGCCCGCCGCAAGCGCGGCGCCGTCTTTGAGATCGCCCTCGATAAACTCGACGTCGCCTAACCGTCGCAACTCGTCGCGATTCGAGGTCGGACGAACAAGGCACTTCACACGAGCCCCTAGCCCCACGAGTTTTCTCGCCAGACAACTGCCGATGAACCCCGTGGCGCCTGTTATAAAATAGGTCTCGCTCATGACGAATCTCCTCGCCCAAATTGCAAAAAACAGACGTCAGTCGTCGCTCTTGGTTTCGTCCGTTTTACGCGAAAAATTACGAATCCACTCAGGAACGGGGACAATTTTCCCGCGATTATCCACGCAGACAAGCGTCGTTTCGCCTTTTACAAGGAGTTCGCCGTCGCGGTAGATTTCATAATCGTGAACCAAAGACGCCGCCGTAACGTTGGCGACGCGCGTCCGTAACGTCAACATGTCGTCGTAACGAGCGGGCTTCAGATAGCGACAACGCGCCTCGGAGACGACCATCATAACGCCGCTCTCCTCGACGTCGCGATAGCTGCGGCCGGTCGCTTCGCGGAGCAATTCCGTCCGTCCCATCTCGAAGAACGCGAAATAATTGCCGTGATAAACGACGCCCATCTGATCCGTTTCTTGATAACGGACGCGAAATTGAATCTCAGACTCGTAGCCTATCGCCGCCGCCGGCTTTCTTCTCGTACTTTTGGCGTTCTGAACGGCGTCTGCTTTTTTCTCCATCGTCGAATCTCCCGTCAAGCGGCGACCGCCGCTCCTTTGGCGTCCTTTTGTTTCTCCTTTTCCTCTTCGCTTTCACGAACGATCGTCGGTCCCGCAAAAGCGTCAAAAATCGCCAACAGGTTCAGAAGACCCGCGGTTATCGTGTAGAGGACGCTAAGATCGAGCCAAGAATGGAGATACGCCGCGACGTCGTTGCTCGACGGCTGATTAGGGCGCGTCGAAGACTCAGACGGCATTCTTGGAGACGCAAACGCGGCGGACCAAAACGATCCGTCGGCGTCGCGAGGCGTACGCGCCTGCATGAGCGCGGGAATCGCCATAACGCCGACGCAGGCTTGAGGCACAAACGCTAAACGACGATCGCCGGGACGCCACGAACAGTAGACGGTTCGCGCGAAAAAAATCGGTTCCGACCCGTCGCTTCCGGCGAGCGGAGCACGATAACTCCCCATCGCTAATCCTGCGACGACAAGGGTCCAGATACTGATTCCGTAAATCGCGGCTTTAAAATAGCGTCGCTGATAAAGATGCCCCGCGCCGGGCAAGAGCCATGCGAGAATCGCCGCAACAGCCGGATTGCGCAAAACAAGAGTCTGTTCCACGCGCTGATTTTTCGCCGTTCGTTTTTGTGTCATACAGTGTTTCTCCATCTTTGGCGGTCTAACGCTCGCCGCAATAATTATACTCTATGTCTTCGACGACGAAAGGACGACGAGAAAAGAAACGTCGTAGGAAAAAGAAGATCGGGATCAACTAGGGCAAAAAAAAAGCGTTCGAAAAACGAACGCTCGAAATTCAGTCGGGGCGACACGATTTGAACGTGCGACCCTCTGCTCCCAAAGCAGATGCGCTAGCCAGGCTGCGCTACGCCCCGATTACGCGAACGACGCGTCGCCGACCGCGTAAGTTCGGCTTATTATAACGCCAAGTCGAGAATCCGAAAGGGGCGGAATCGAAACAAAAACAAAACGGCGACTTCCAGCCCGACGTCGACGCTTCCACGGACGTCGTAAGGCTTCAAAGAAAATCGTCGTGACGAAGAACGCCCGATTCCTCCTCGATCTCCGCATGCGTCTGCCAGCGCCATCGACGGGGCGCCCTTCGACGTTCCTCGCGAACGCCGTAACGAGGTTTAACTTCTAATCCGAGCAATTCTTTGATACGGTCGAGAAAATTACGAGGGAGCTGATACTCGACCTCGACGATTTCGTCGGGCTTTTCGGGTTCGAGATAGAGCTTGCGGACGGAAATCCTGGGACCGTATTCGCCGCCGCAAATCTTACAAGGCAGTTCGTTCTTCGGTTCGCGCACAGCATGGCCGCAACTCTTACAGATATAGCGATATTCCCAGGGGCCGTAGCCGTATCGTTTCTCTTTCATAATAGCGTCCTCAAAATGCACGAACGAACGTCGCAACAGTCGGCGTGTCCCTTACTATTATATTGTGAAAAAGCCGCTCTGTCGAGTCTTTCTCCTATCTTTCCTAAAATTATCGCAAAGAGGGGAAACGATTACGCGCCCTGCCAATTGACGACGCACTCCTGACGCGCCCTCGTCGAGGCGTCCAATTCGTCAAAAGCGAAAACGGTCAGATCGATTCCGCTCGACTGCGCAAAACAATGCAGAGCGTATCGTATTTCGCTATCGACCAGAATCGTCGGCGCAAATCCTTCGTCGCGCATCTCCTCAGCCGTCGTACGTAGCGCGGCGGCAAACGACGCGCGTCCTTCCGACGACAACGAGAACGAAGGTTCGCCGCTTTCCGCCTTTTCAAGCGCGTCGCGAAGCGCGTCTTCTCCGGCGGGATCAAGAAACGCCACATGAAGCGCCCCGTCTTCGTCACGACGCCGATTGACGACAATCCGCGCCAGTCGTTCTCGAACCGCCTCTAAGGCGCGCCATGCGTCCGCGTCAGGGTAGCGTAAGGTCAGATCGTCGACAGCTTCGAGAATTATGTCGAGTCGGAAAATCGAAACGCCCTCCGCGAGCAAAAGCCGCAGGACTTGTTGAATTCTGGCAAGTTTACGAGGCTCAAGTCCGGCGCCGCCGTCGCCCAGCGCTTCTTCGACAAGCGCGGGATGCGTTTCGCGGAGTCGTTCGACGAGGCGTTTTGTCGCGTCGCGCGACAGAAACGCCGCCGCCTCGCGACGCGCGACCTCGAGCGTCTTCTGTTCGACAACGTCGCCCGGCGACATAAGTTCGTAACCTTCTTCCGTAGCCTTCGCCTCGTCGTCCGTCGCGATCCAGAACGAACGCGCGCCGCCCGGTCCTACCGCGCTGAGTCCCTGAAGATCAGACGCCGCGTAGCCGGAATCAACCGCGAGCGTCATCTGAGGATAAACGACGCCCGACGCGACTTCAACGCCGTTCACTCGCAAAGAATACTGATTTTCGTCGAGCGTCTTATCGTCGCGAACGCTCGTTTTAGGAAGGACGACGCCGAGTTCCGAGGCCAGCGTCAGTCGAACGCGTTTAACCCGATCGAGCAACGTCGGACCGTTCTCCGGAATCGCGACGTTTGACAAGCCGGCGCCGATAGCGATTTCAAACGGCTCCACTTTAAGAGCGCGTTCGAGTTCCGCGTCGTCTTCCTCCGCCTCTCGTTTAGCGTTCGAACTAGAGGACTTTGAAGAGCCGCCGACAGTCTCAAGCGCGGGGGTCGCGACGGGACGGCGCGCCATAACCCACGCAAGAACGATAAATCCCGCGGCAAGCGTCGAAAGCGGAAGAACCGGAAGCCCGGTAAACGCTAAAAACAGAAGGAAAACGCCGGTCGTCGCCAACGCGATCGGCCGTCCAAACGTCTGCGCCAACGCGACGCTCGAAATATTCTGAGAACGCGACGTCCTTGCGACGAGCAGTCCCGTCGCTATCGAAATCAGGAACGCGGGGAGCTGCGACACCAGACCGTCGCCAATCGTCAGCTTCGAATAGAGCGAGACGGCGTCGCCGATCGACATATGACGCTGAAAGACCCCGACGCAAAGCCCGCCGATCAAGTTGACGAGCACAATCGCCAGTCCCGCGATCGCGTCGCCGCGGACGAATTTACTCGCGCCGTCCATCGCGCCGAAGAAATCAGACTGTTCGCCGAGCTCGGCGCGCGCTATTTTCGCTTCTTCTTCTGTGATATTGCCCGCGTTTAGATCGAAATCGATCGCCGCCTGCCGGCCGGGGAGCGCGTCGAGCGTAAAGCGCGCCGTAACCTCGCTGATTCGCGTCGCGCCCTTCGTGATTACGACGAACTGAATGATGACAAAAATCAGAAAAACGACGGCGCCGACGACGACGCTGTCCCCCGCGACGAATCGACTGAACGCGTCGACGACCTGACCCGCGTTCCCTTGCGTCAGAATGAGGCGCGTCGTCGAAACGTTAAGAACGAGTCGATAGAGCGTCGTCGTAAGGAGAATCGTCGGAAACGCGCTGAATTCGAGCGGTTTGCTTATAAAGAACGTCGCCAGAAAGATCGTCGCAGAAATCGCGAGATTAATCGACAGCGCCATGTCCATGAGACCGACAGGCAGTCGGAACAGCAACGCAAGGACGCTGACCGCGGCAAAGATCGGCAACGCCGCGTCCTGCCACTGAAAATTCCGCTTTCTGCCCATTCTTCCCGACGTCCTTGTCGTCCCTTGTCGTCGCCGAACTCCCTGCGCCTCGCCGCAAGACGCAAAGTTCAGACGTTGCCGGTAGGGAGTATAGGAAGAAAGAACGAATTATGCAAGCGCGATTCCGTTTTTTTTCAACTCTCGTTGCGCTGTGAATCGCCGGAACGCAAAAGAATCGCCGAAGCGCACAGCAACATGAGAATGACGCTAAAAAGCGCGTAAGCCTGAAGCTGAGTAATATTGACGATATCGTCGCGACTTTGCACGGGAGGCGCCGTCGCCGCAGTAATCGCGTCGGGATCGGAATCGGCGCCCCCTGGCGCCGGCGACGCTTCGGACGCGTCCGTCGCCTGCGCGGCGTAAGGACGATGAGCAGAGGTCTTTTGAAACTCCGCGCCCTGTTTAGTCCCATCCCAATCGTCCAACGGCGACGCGCCGGGAATCTTCGGTCGTCGTCCGTTTTCGGCGAGGCGAAGCGCTCTGGCGTCGAGCGCGTCAAAGGAATCTTCGGCGACGAGTTCAGGTCGATCCCTGTCGAAAATCGTCTGCAATCCCAGATAACCGGGCGAATAGATCGGCGGCGACGGAGGAAGACCGCCGGGATTGCGCCGCCAATATTCCGCGGCGACCGTGCGGACGTGCCGCATCTTCATCTGTCCGAGTTTTCTGAGAGACTCGGGCGTGTCGACTCCGTTGCCGGAAACATACAGCGAACTCGTCGACGTTGGATAGAGTCGTGTTTCAATCCCAGCGACGTCAAAATCTTTATAGAAATCACGGACCTTTCCCGCAAGATCGTCCTTCGTCAGTTGACGAATAATCGCAAACGCGTCTTCTTCGGCGTACGACGAGAGTTTCACGTTCGCTTTTACGCAAACGTTCGGCGCCTGACCAATGGTGAGAACGACGTCAGGATTCTCTTGAGTCGTCTCCGCGTCGAGAGTTTTCTGCGCATGCAAGATCGCAGCTTCCTGAATCGCCTCCATAACGAAGATCAACATTCGAGGCCCGTTCGTCCCCATCGAACTTTTCTTATCGGACCCCCAAAGACATCCGGCGAGTTCGCCAAATTCGTTAAAGATCGGACCGCCGGAATCGCCGGAACGGACGCCGACGTTGATCATTTCCGTTTCATACAACGCGCCGTCGTCTTCAAGGACCGTTTCGCCTTCTTTTTTCAGGTTACGCGGAAGATCGAGAGAAACGTAGTTGGTCAATCGACCTTCGTGAAGTTCAAAATCGTCCAGCCCCTCCGTCGGACCGTAGCCGCCCGCCCAGAGTCGATCTTGAAAATAGGGCACGTTCAAAGAAATTGGAATCGGGATAATATTCTCGGGTTTAGGAATAATAAGCGCGGCAAGGTCCCATTTTTCGTCGCGCAAAACGACGCGACCCGGGTAAGTTTTACTCGGAAAACAAACCTCGATCGATTTATTCGACTCGCTCACGACGTGCCAGTTCGTTAGGACGATTCCCCACGGTCCATACTGCGCGACGTACTCGCCCGTGCCGTAGAAAAGCGGAACCGTCGCATAAGAGTCGTCGACCATCTGAGACTCGGCGCGCCCTACGATTTTAGCGACGGCAGGAAAGCGCGTCTGAACGCCGTTCGCGTCGACCATGAGCTGCTTGCGCATGAACTCGCGTTTCTCGTCCTCGGAAGAGGTTTGCCGCGATTTTTCAGACGTCGCGGGAACATACGAAGACGTCTGCGCGACGACTGCGGCGTCGTACGATAAAAAGAACGCGCAACAAAGAATCGACGCCAACCAGACGCGACGCGCGACGCTTCCAAAACGTTCCTCGAGGAAACGCCAAACGAGATAAGACTGTCGATTCCGATAAGGGGTGAAGTTCAAGTTCCGTCTTCTCGATCAACAAATGATTTTAAAACGCGCGACGCCATGCGCCGCCAAATCTCCTTAACTCCGTCGCAATCCTCCTCAAGGCGAATCGCAACGCCCCTATTCTACTTCCGATTGGAAGTTCGGACCCCCGAAAACGCAAAAACCAATCAAAAGATTCGACGTTGAAACGAACACATTTCGATTTTTTTCACCCTTTTGCTTTCCCTCGCGTCTTTAACTAAACCGCAAAACACAGATATTCGTCGCAACAGAAACTTGTCAAATGAAAAACGCCGCGAAAAGGCGTCGGATCACGCGTCCCGAAAGTTCAAGAGGAGCGCCGAAAGAAAGCTTGGAAACGTTTTTTAAGGGCGCGCCAAAGGTCTCGAAAATAGAGCGCGATCCCGAAAATAAGGTCGTATGTTTCGATTTCGAGAGGAACGTACCAGAAAGGATCAGACGGGAGAACGAAGGGAAACGGCGACGTCTTCGGCGAAGCGACGCCAAGCGTCCATACTTCTTCGCCGGCTGCCAGTCCATCTCCGCCGACCGTCAATCCCGCCGCGATTAACGCGCCGCCAATGAAACCAATCAAGCTTCTTCGACGTAACGCGAGACGGATGTTCAAGATAAAGAGAGCGACGCCTAACGCGACGAAAAGATAGCCAAGCGCGGGCAATATGTCGACGCCTATTTCTACCGAGAGAATCGACCCTATCACTCGGGTGGGAAACGCCAAAACGACGCAACTGATAAGAGGAAGAAATTCCAGCGCCAAAAAAATCAGGACAATAGCGAACGCCTTACTAAGAAACTGACCGCGTTCTTCGGCGCCGTCCTCTTTTGACGAATCAGTTTCTTGGGACAAGCTCATCTTCGTTCCCTGATCGATCGCGACGCCCCAAGCCGTCGGCGTTCTTTGAATGTTTCAACAGGAGCGAAACAAACGTCGCCGCCGTCATGCGGCGACCTGTAGAACTCCGCGTTCGGCAAGCGCCAAATTATTTCGCCTGTTCCGGCGCGGTTCCGGAATTCAACGCCCGAGCGTTGACCTTGTCCGCCGGCTTATAGGTAGGAACCATTTCGGCGACAATATCGCGGATTCCCGGCGTGTTCGTATAGGCCGCGTTCATCAACTTGCCCAAATTTGACAGGAAGGAATCGACGTCGATCGGAATCGGACGCCCGATATGGATGAGTTCGTTCTCCGTCTTCATCAACCCCTCTTCCGCCATTAGTTTTTCTTCGTAGAGCTTTTCGCCCGGTCGCAACCCGGTGTATTCGATTTTGATTTCGACGTCGGGCCTGAACCCCGACTGTTTGATAAGGCTTCTCGCAAGCGTGTCGACTTTCATCGGGCTGCCCATATCCAGAACGAAGATTTCGCCGCCCTTCGCGTATGTTCCGGCGAGCATAACGAGCGAGACCGCCTCCGGAATCGTCATGAAATACCGAATGATATCGGGATGCGTTACCGTAACGGGACCGCCCTTGAGAATTTGTTTCTTGAAGACCGGAATCACGGAGCCGTTGCTTCCGAGAACGTTTCCAAACCGAACCGCGACAAACTCCGTCGACGTCGTTCTCAAAGCTTCCGGCGGGAAATTCTCTTCTGCGTCCTTCGCCGCAAAGTGCGTGAAAAGTTGCGGGATTTCCGCCGCTTTACCCGCCTTAATCCGCGAGTCGAAGCTCTGAATAATCATTTCGCAAAGGCGTTTGCTCGCGCCCATGACGTTCGTCGGATTGACCGCCTTATCCGTCGAAATCAGCACAAAACGTTTACAGCCGTGAATCATCGCCGCGTACGCGGTTTTGTACGTGCCGATCGCGTTGTTCTTAATCGCCTCGCAAGGGCTGACTTCCATAAGCGGCACATGTTTGTGAGCCGCGGCATGGTAGACGACCTCAGGACGATACTTGCGGAAGACTTCGAAAAGACGGCGACTGTCGCGCACGGAGCCAATCAAGACGTGCAAATCCAAATGCGGGAATTTTTCACGAAGCTCAAGTTCGATATCGTACGCGTTGTTCTCGTAGATATCAAGAATAATCAGCGTCTTGGGATCGTGTTGCGCAATCTGGCGACAAAGTTCGCTTCCGATCGAACCGCCGCCGCCCGTAACGAGAATCGTTTTGCCGTTAATGAAGTTAAAAACTCCCGTCATGTCGGCCTTAATCGGTTCGCGCCCTAGAAGGTCTTCGACCGAAACGTCTTTCATCACGCCGAGCGAAACCTGACCGAGCGCGACCTGGAAGAGTCCGGGAAGCTGTTTAATCCTGCAGTTCGTTTCGTTGCAGATCGTGAGAATTTCACGTTTACTCTCCGCCGACAGTCGCGGGATCGCGATGAAGATTTTGTCGACGTTGTATTTGGCGACGTTTGGCAGAATTTCTTCGCGACCGCCGACAACGGGCGTTCCGTCGATATAGCGGTTCCATTTATTCGGATTGTCGTCGATGAAGCAGACGACCTCGTCGTTCGTCTCGCGCGTCAATTCCCGAAGAAGCGTCTGACCCGCGGCTCCCGCGCCAATGAGCATGACTTTATCGCCCGTCTTTTCGCCCCGGCGTCGGTACCGAGACGCCAGAAGGAAGAATCGATAGGAAAACCTCACGCCCGTGACGAGAACCAACTGTAACATCCCGCCCCAGAGGTAGTAGGTCAGCGGCATCCTTCCAAACATCGTCGGCACGACGAGCGCTTGAACGACCGACGTTAAGACGGACGCCTCGACAATCCTCGTCAACTCGTTGTAACTCGCAAAGCGCCATACGCTGTTGTATAGACGGAAGAACCAGAAAACGACGGCGGCGAAGAGAGCGTATACGGTAATGACGCGCGTGTAGATGGAGAAGTAAGGCGCGGGAATCTGGGAATAGAGGAAATCGAATCTTCCCCAAAGAGCGATGAAATAAGCGGCGTGAATCGCGAAAATATCGTACGACGTCATGAGAAACGCGACGAACTGCCAATGTTTAACCCCAGGGAGCGGGTACGCTTTCTTCATAAAATCGTCTTGAGTTCGTCTATTGTCGGTCATTAACGTATTTCTCTATCGCCGCAGAAGTCTTCGTTAACGGAAAAAGCATTCCTCACGCGCACGTCGACGACTACGTCGTCTGAAACGTCGTCGAATCGCTCGCGTGCGTTCGAACGTCTGCGCCGCCCGTCAAAGGACGACGCAGCGTTTAAGATCGTTCAAAAGACCGTCGATCGTCAGTCTTTTTTCTTACCCTGATTCGCAACGGCTTCCATCTTCGCCTTCAACGCGTCTTGGTCGCCGAGGTAGTAATGACGAATAACGTTGAAATCGTCGTCAAACTCATAGACGAGCGGAACGCCGGTCGGGATATTGACGCCGATGATTTCGTCCGGGGTAAGGTTGTCAAAGTACTTCACGAGAGCGCGCAAAGAGTTGCCATGGGCGGCGATGATGACGCGTTTGCCGGCTTTCATGTCCGCTTTAACGACTTCGTTGAAGAACGGAACGGCGCGTTCGACGGTCGTCTCAAGGCTTTCGTTGTTCGGCAACAGCGCGGGATCGACGTCGCGATACATCGGCTGAAGTTTCGCGTTGCGCTCGTCGTCGTCCGCCAATGCGGGCGGCTTGACGTCGTAGGAGCGGCGCCAGATTTTAACCTGGTCTTCGCCGTATTTCGCGGCCGTCTCCGCCTTGTTGAGCCCTTGGAGGGCGCCGTAATGGCGCTCGTTGAGTTTCCACGTCTTTATGACGGGCAGCCACTCGCGATCCATTTCCTCGAGAACGTGGTTAAGGGTATGGATCGCTCTCTTGAGATAGGAGGTGTAGGCGACGTCGAAATCGTAGCCTTCCTTCTTCAGCAGGACGCCCGCCTGCTTCGCTTCTTCATGTCCCTTTTCGGAAAGATCGACGTCCGTCCAGCCGGTGAACAGATTGAGCTTGTTCCATTCGCTCTCGCCATGTCTAACCAAAACCAGTTTCATCATGATGTTAAATATTCCTTTCCGCAGCGCAGGGACCGTCGTCCCGCGTGGCTAACACGACGTATAAACAGTATAAAAAGCGACGTCGAAAACGACTCTCGCTCGCAAGACGGCGTAACGTCCCGCCGCGCTTAACTCTTTGTCAAGGGAAATCGACGTCGGCGACGGATTGAAACAACCTCGTCGCCCATTTTCGACGGCTCTTGCCCAAATTGTCATTGTACCACTATTTCCACCCTTCTCAAAGTGGGGGGACGTCGCGGTTTCTCCAGAAAGAAGGATCGGGCGTCGTCGCTTCTGCAATATCCTCAAAAAAGTTAGGATATGTTTTAGCGACGCAACCGGGGTTTTCAATCACGACGCCGGGCGTTCGGAGTCCTGCAAGCGCAAAACTCATCGCCATGCGATGGTCGTCGTAAGTCGCGATCGTCGCGCCGTGGAGACGCGCCGGCGGGACGACGACGAGTCCGTCGGCGTTCTCCTGAACCGTCGCGCCAAGTTTACGCAGTTCCGTAACGACGGCGGCGAGCCGATCCGTCTCTTTCACGCGAATATTAGCGACGTTGCGGATCGTCGTCGGAGAATCCGCAAAGAGCGCGACGACGGAGAGCGTCTGCACGAGGTCGCTGCAGGCGTTCATGTCGACGTCGATTCCATGCAGGGGCGCAAGGGCGCCGTCCGCCAAGCGCGGACGTTCGACCGTTATAGAATCGTCGCGCCAAATAGCGACGCAGCCCATTTTCTCGAGAATCGCGGCAAACTCGACGTCGCCCTGCAGCGCGTTACGCGAAAGGCCGCGAATCGTCATGGAACCGCCTAGAATTGCGGGCAGCGCGAAGAAATAACTCGCCGCCGACGCGTCCGGTTCTATCTGATATTCTCGACCTACGTACGCTCCGTTCGTAAAGCCGGAAAAGACGCGAAAATCAGCGTCCGCCCGCGCGGCGACGCCAAAGGCGCGCATCGTCGCCAGCGTGATTTTCACATAGGGTTTCGACGCGAGAGGCCCGTCGACGGCAATCTCAAAATCTCGGGCCGCGAGTGGCGCCGCCATAAGTAGACCGCTGAGAAACTGGCTGGAAACGTCCGCCGCGATCGTCGCGCGCTCGGGAAATTCCGGCATTGCGCCGATATGACGCCCTTGAATCTTAAGCGGCGGGCAGTCGTTCCCATTTTCCGAGACGACGTCCGCGCCAAGCGAACGAAGCGTTTTAAGCAAGTCGCCGATTGGACGCTCCCGCATGCGCGGCTTCCCGTCGATTCGATATTCGCCGTCTCTTGCGAAGGCGAGCGCGGCGGTAAGAAAACGCGCCGTCGTTCCGCTGTTTCCGACGTAAAGGTCGGCGCGGCGATTCGGAAACGCGCCGCTCGCGCCCGTAACGGTCGCCACGCGCGTATTCGCGTCGAGCGTCGCGGCGACGCCAAGCGCGTTGAGCGCGTCGAGCATGATTCGCGAATCTTCCGCGTCAAGCGCGCCGACGAGGGTCGATTTTCCCTCCGCGAGCGCCGCGACGAGCAGCACGCGATTCGTTATGCTCTTCGACCCGGGAGGACGTCCTTCGGTCGCGGTCAATCGCGAAACGGGGACGGCAAAGGCAGACGCGTCGATCATTTCTCAATCCTTTCCGAGAAGTGAAAAGTAACGACCAGTATTATACCGAGTTCCGAGCCGCCGTAGAGGCGCCGTCCGCCCGCGAACTGTTTTTAACGAACCGGCGAGCGCGGCAAGTAAAATCTTGACGCGCTAGGCTTTTTGGTCGACGCGTTTTCCTGCGACGATTCGTCGGGCGCGTAGAACGACGGACGCGGCGCGCGACGGTCGCGATTCCTCGACGCGTTATAACCGTCGCCCGTATTGCCCGTATAGAGCGTCAAGTGAAGCGACAGCAGATTCTTGACTTGATTAATCGTGTCGAAATGCGTATGGACGACGGTGTGAAACGCGGGCGTTTCCGTCTCGGACTCGACGTCGTCGCGGTGCGCGCTTTTGAAATTGACGACTCCGTCGCTCAACATCGGCTGAATCGTTCGGTTCTTAATGTGCGGTTCGACGCCGACGATATTGTCGAGCGCGACGTCGTCTGGAATCGGGAGTTCGTCGAGAACCTTAAAAATAGGGCAGTCTGGATCAAGGGATTGGACGCTTGTCGAGATCTTCAAGAGGGTCGAATCGAAGTCGACGTTCTTCTCCTCTTTCTTTGACATGAAGGCGACGCTCGCGGCTGAAGAAAAGACGGAAACAACCGCCTGCGGAGCCGAAATCGCGCAGTCGGCAAGCCATTTGGTGAACGAATTGGCAAATTTACTGCCTCGGAACGGGGTCGCGATCGTAATCACGCGCCTGACGGACGGGTTCGGTTCGAAGAAAAACCAATCCTGCATCTTCTGCCGCGCGTCGGAGTCGAAATCAAAAGAATCGATCGGTTGCGACGACACGAGGTTCCATATTCTATCGCCGCTCTCCTGAACTTGCATTCTCGAAATGAGTCCGCCCATACTGTGTCCGATAAGAACGATCGCGTCGAGCGACGCGTCGGAATGTCCTGGATCGACCGTCTCTCGAAATTCGCGTAGTTCCCGACGAAAAACCGCGGCGGACGCCCAAAAAGGCTGTCCCGTCGGATAGAAGAAAAACATGAACTGGTAGCCGCTCTGAAAACCTTTAATGCTTCTGAGAGCGTTGTACATCTCCATCCACGTCACAGGCGACGAACCGAGTCCGTGCGTCATAATGATCGGAATTTTATTCGGATCGTACGGCTCAAGGAGATACAAACCTTGCAGTTGGCGTTCCTCTTGCGTTTCGGCGACGCGTTCCGTCTGCTGAAGATCGTCGGGACGGATCAGCCCTTTCCATGCGGCGCGGCTATAGAGTTTGCCGTTCGTCGAGAGGAAGTAGGCGAGAGGCGTCGTCAGGTCGGTTTCTAGCGGAAACGCGGAGCCGCTCTGAACGAAGTCGCTCGTCGTGAGCGGATCGAAAACGTCAAGCGTAAAATCAGGCTCGTCGAACGTCGCGCTCGCGGTCGGTTCAAGCGCCGGGAGCGTTCCGAAAGGACGCGCGGGATTCGGGCGCAAAACGGCGGTCGCAGGAAAGAAAATCGACGGCGGGTAATATTTTTCTTCGGTACGCGGCGAATAGTCCCCGGCGCGACGCTCGACGACCAGCGGAACGCCGAAGCCTGACTGACGACAGTTAAGATGGAGCGCGTCCACGTCGCAGTCCGCGGCGACGTAAAAATCGCCGTACTCGTCAGAACGCCACCCTCCAGGTTCGACGCTGTATTTGACGCGAACGGCGTCGGAATCCGTCTGAACCGACGTC
>Ga0256407_10004340_pt1 | contig 23820 bp, 19 predicted proteins | sample RumenRJG_04DNA_FD_193489 | JGI IMG/M metagenome (GOLD analysis project Ga0256407, IMG submission 193489) | Bovine rumen microbial communities from Lethbridge, Alberta, Canada - RJG_04 | ecosystem: Host-associated > Mammals > Digestive system > Stomach > Rumen | place: Canada: Alberta... | reverse complement strand
TTTGATACAACAAATCTTTATAAGGTGTAACGGTTTGAGTGAGTTCGCCGGTCTGAGGATCTTTTGTGGTTTTCTTTTCCTCATGGTCGCCGATTTCCAACGATGTACAATCGGCTGTAAGACCGCATCTCAACGCCGAAGCAACTCTTGGAGCCAGGTCTCGTCCGATACTTGTTGCGCCGAAAAGCATAATTTGCGGTTGCTCTTGTTTAACGAGGTCGCAAATAATTTTCTGAGTTGGAAGTGTCTGATACGGAGCGAGTTTTCTGTCGTCTGCAACGTGAATGACATCAACGCCGTATTTATAAATTTGTCTTCCGATATTATATAAATTGTAGTCAACGGCAACGGCTTCGAGTTTGCAACCAAGGGTTTGGGCAAGTTTTTTGCCTTTTGAGAGGAGTTCGAGGCTGACATCTGCCACAACGCCGTTTTCTGTTTCGCAAAATACAAATAAATTATTCATTTTCAATATTATCCCAAAATGTGGTTAGACAATAAATCTTTAATTAAAACGTCGATGTCGCCATCAGAATCAGTGAGTTTTTTTGATTCTTTTGCTTGAAGGACAACTGAATCGATTTTTTTAACGGTGGTCGGCGAACCGGCCTTTCCTACTTTGTCATCTTCGACTTTAATATCGTCAGCACCCCAAGTTATGATTTTGCTTTCGTCGTTTTTGTTTTTCATATAGAATTTGGCGTTGCGAGTCCTGCACGCAGCGGCCGAGCCGTGAACCGTTATCAAAACGGGGAACGGACATTTTACGGTTTCGATACCGGATTCCAAACGTCTGCGTACTGTGATTGAACTTTCCGTTAAGTTTTCGATTTCTTCTGCGTAAGTGATTTGCGGGATTGAGAGTTTTTCAGCCGCCTGAGGGCCAACCTGAGCAGTGTCGCCGTCAATAGCCTGACGACCGCAAAGAACCATATCGTAATCGCCGACGTTTTTTATTGCCTGAGCGATTGCATAACTTGTTGCCAAGGTGTCAGAGCCGCCTAACTTTCTGTCGGTTAAGAGGATACCTTTGTCAGCACCTCTATAAAGGCCTTCTTTTAAGACTTCTGCGGCTTTTGGCAGACCCATTGTTAATACTGTGATTTGCGTATTTGGGTAATTGTCTTTGATTCTAAGGGCTTGTTCAAGAGCGTTCAAGTCCTCAGGATTTATGATTGCGGGAAGGGCGGCGCGGTTCATTGTACCGTCTTCTTTCATAGCATCTTTGCCGACATTGTGGGTGTCTGGCACTTGCTTCATTAAAACAATAATTTTAAATCCTTTCATTGTATATATTTTCTTAATAATAGGTTTAAAAATTTTTTCGCAAGGTAGACATTTTTATTCAAACGGGCAAATTTTTTTGGAAATTTAGGTTTTTCTGGATATTTTTGCCAAACAAACAAAAATCATAAAATGAATCCCATTGTACAATTAGATCAAGACATTACTCTTGCCATAAACGGCTTCAACTCAGAGAGTTTCGATCCGTTTTTCTATTATGTATCCTCCAAATACGTTTGGTTTGTAATCGGAGCACTGCTTATTTTTTATGTTTTCAAAAAGGCACGTCCCGAATATAGAAAAGCCATAATTTTTATGATATTTTTAGCACTGGCAATTCTGTGCGCAGACCAGATTTGCAACCTTTTTAAATACACGGTTCAAAGATTCCGTCCCTGTCATGACGATACGATTAAAGATATTGTTCATATCGTAAACGGCGACCGCGGTGGAAAATACGGATTTTTCTCGGCTCATGCCGCAGTATTTTTCACGATAGCTTTTATGACCAAGAAATATTTCTCCAACAAATATTATACTTTTGGTGTTTACTTTGCTGCCGTATTAGTTTCATATTCAAGAATTTATCTGGGACGACATTTCTTGGGCGATATAATTTGCGGCGCATTGGAAGGTACTTTAATCGCATGGGGCGTTTACTATTTTTATGAAAAATTTTTAACAAAATACACAGCGAAGAAAAGCACAAAAAAAGTTTTCGATTTCAAATAAAAAAGTATTATTTTTACGGCGATAATAAAAAAATAACAATGGCAGATTTTAAAAACCATATATCGGTCGGTGCTGCAACAGGTTTCGCAGTTGCAATTATTTCATATAATTGGAATTTGATACCTAATGCGTACATGGCGATTATAGTATTTTTTGCGACGGTTTTGGGTTCGTTTTTACCCGACATGGACTCACCACCGGGTATCCCGTTAAAAATAGTTTTCGGCGTTAATGCTTATTTTTTAGCAGCAATGTCGCTTTATTGGATGCACGTTGCGGGTGCGGTGTTAGCACTTAAAATTTTCGTGCCATTGGCTGTTTTTGTCTTTGTAATAAAGTACGTTAAAGATTTTTTCGCAAAAACTACAACGCATAGAGGAATCATTCATTCGATTCCGGCATGGATTTTAAGTTACTTAATTTCGCTTTGGCTCGCCTCAACGACCAAACTCAATATCAGAGAACAATTCGTAATCGCCTTTGCAGTAAGTTGCGGTTATTTAAGTCATTTGATTTTGGACGAATTATGGTCGATGAATATGGTCAGCGAAGGATTTTTCGGGAAAAACGATTTTTCGTTAAGCAAAATCTTCAAAAAAAAGTGGGGATTAAAAAAATCCTCAGGTACGGCCTTAGATTTGGGTTTCAATCAAAAAGAGCGTTATCCGGGAGTTATTGCATGGATTCTCGTCATAGTATTTTTCTTGTTGAACCAAAAAACTATTTTCTTATTGTTCAAGGAAATAGGAGTTAATTAAAAACACTATGAGCAACAAAATTTTATCACCGTTTGCAGCAATAGCGTTAATTTTTGTAGCAATAGCGTTTGCTGTTACTATCTTTGGTGTATTTGTAACAAAAGGAAAATCAGAGTTTTGGATTGACAAGAAACTAAAACTCGGCGGAATAGTTTTGACACTAATATCAATAGTCTCTTGTACGTCTTCAGGAATAGGCTGTCATACAACGTGTTACGAGGTAGCAAGAGAACCTGAACAAGTTTCGTGTTATGACATGCCTTGCTCCGACGTGCTCAATTTGGAACAAGACAGCATTGAAATATCTAAAACTCAAGAACTTAAAGGCAATATTTATGATTGCACCAAAGAAAAATATAGTTTTGCATTAATCAAAGACCAAGATACCGTACAAAGCGGAGAAATAAAATTTCTTCAAGAAGATTCGTCAAAAACATCAACAAATAGTTTTTCAATTATGCTCGACAAAAAAATATCAGAAGGCGACTATGTGATGATTATTTATGACGAAAATCCAAAAAATGTTATATCCTCTTATAATTTTTCAATCGTAAAATGAAACCAAGACTGCCGTTTGTAAGTTATGAAGTAACAATGAATTGCAATCTAAAATGCAGATTTTGTTACAATCATTTCAAAGGCACGGACTCAACGCCGAAGGAATCATCTTACGTCTTGGCAGACAAAGCGTTACGCAGAATTTTTAAGGTTTTTGACATAGGACAAATCACTTTTACGGGCGGAGAACCTTTTTTAGGCGAAAGGTTTTCGGAATTAGTTTTAACGGCAAGATTAAAAGGTGCTTCGGTAGGAATAATTTCAAACGGAAATTTTGCTGAAAAAGAAAAATATTTTCAGCTTATAAATCTCGGAGTAAAACTTTTTGAATTACCAATTCATAGTTATAATCCTGAAATTCATGATTTTATGACAAGGTGCAAAGCCTCGCATAAAAAAAGTGTCAATATTATTAAGGCACTAAAAGAAAAAGGCATCATGCCAACCGTCGTAATAGTTTTAACAAAATTCAATGCCGAAAATATTGACAAAACGATTCAATACATTTCAAATCTCGGAATCAACAAAATCATGTTAAACCGTTACAATATCGGCGGTAAAGGCGTGTTGAATCCACAAGAAATTCTTCCGAGCAAAACTCAATTAAAAGAGGCCTTCAAGAGAGTTTCCGATGAAGCGTTAAAAAACAAATTAAACGTTTATTCAAGCGTTTGCACACCGGTTTGTATTCTTAACCCGCAGGATTACAAAGGAATACATTTTTCCTTTTGTTCGTTTGAAGTTTCAAAACGTCCCGTTACGATAGATTATTTAGGAAATTTAAGATTCTGCAATCATTCACCCGTTGTTTTGGGAAATATTTTCAAGGATACGCCTCAAGAAATATTTTCAAACCCCAAATCAAGCGAGTGGAAAGCCACAATTCCTGATTTTTGTAAAAATTGCGCAAAATATTCCGTTTGTAAAGCCGGTTGTAGAGCTGCAAGTCAGCAATACGGCTTAGGACTAAACTCACCCGACCCGATTTTGGATTTTTTAAAGAACTAAGAGTAATTTTTTTTCATTTTTTTTTGGTTGATAATAATTTGAAAATCATTTTTTTAAACTTAAAGCATTTTTTAGGCACGGGAAAAAGGCTTTGAATTACAGAAAATTATCTTTAAATTTGCGCACTATCTTTTTTTATTTTAAACGTATAAGTAAAAATATGACAACAACTATTTCATCAGGCTTCTTAGGCGGCCTGTTTGCTACATTCGGTGTCATTCTTGCGATTTTGATTTTAGTGGGCGTTTCGTTCCTGATAAAATCGTATGTAGGCGCAAGAAGAGGCAGAAAGGATTTGCCTAACATTATGTTAGAGTACAGAAAAACTCTACTCAAAAGGGACATGTTTGAAGAATACGTGTTCATCACAAAATTTCTCAAGCAGTTGAAAAAGAACGAAGTACCTAAGGAACTTGCCGATAGGTATATTTTGGACGTAGACTGCAATCTCAGTTGGTTTACCGACAATGACGGAGCAGAAAGATTAGGGTTTAAATATAGTTATACCCTGATTCCCCGTGTGCCGTTCATCAAGAAAAAAGAAAATTTGGAGGACGGAGCAAAAAAACCTGATTCCAAAGAAAACACTGACAAAAAGTAATTTCTAAGGTAAAAAAAACGGCGGTTTCATTAACTTGCCGTTTTTTTATCTTAATATGTTTTTTTTGAAAAACACTCAATGATATATCCGAAAAATTTTGAAATTAAAACCGGTTTCTTAAAAATCAGAAACCTTTTGAAAGATAAATGCTCCTCCCGTTTAGGCGCAGACAAAGTTGAAAAAATGACTTTTTCAACTGATTTCAATTACATCAAAACCCAATTAAATTTAGCAGCGGAGTTCAAGGAAATCTGCGTTATGAACGTTGATTTTCCGCAAGATAATTATTTCGATTCAAGACAAGCACTAAAAAAAATTTCCTTGGAAAACACTTTTTTGACAACACGCGAATTGTTTGAATTGAAACTCTCGTTAGACACGTTAAAAAATATCGTAAAATTTTTCAAGAACAGCGATGAAAGCAAATTCCCGTTTTTAAGGAATTTATGTCAAGAGGTTTTTCTCGATTACGTACTTTTGCAGGCAATCTCAAGAGTTATAGACGAAAGCGGAGAAATCAAAGATTCAGCAAGTCCTGAGTTAAAAAGAATCCGTAGCGAAAAAGCGGCTAAATCAGCTGCCGTTTCAGGAGTTGTTGCAAGACTATTGCGTGAGGCAAAATCTCAAGGTTGGTGCGAAACGGATGCTGAAATTACGATTAGGGACGGTAAAATGTTGATTCCTGTTTCAGCGGGCAACAAACGCAAAATTTCGGGTATTGTCAGCGACGAATCTGCCTCAGGAAAAACAGCTTTCATCGAACCGCTTGAAAGTATCGAACTCAACAATGCCGTCCGCGCTTTAGAATTTGAGGAAAGAAGAGAAATCGTAAAAATTTTAACAGAAATTTCTGACAAGATACGTCCGTATATTCCTGACATTCAAGCCTCTGAAGAAATTCTTGCAGAATTGGATTTTGCAAGAGCAAAAGCACGTTTGGCAATTGATATGAACGCCGTAATACCGCATTTGAACGAAGATGCAATTATGGACATAAGGACGGCACGGCATCCCGTTTTGGAAATGACACTTAAAGCCGAGGGCAAAAAAGTTGTTCCGTTGGACATAGAATTAAATGAAAATCAAAGGATTATAATGATTTCAGGTCCTAATGCGGGAGGAAAATCCGTTTGCCTTAAAACTTCGGGACTTGTTCAATATATGCATCAAAACGGACTTTTAACGCCCGTCAGTTCAAATTCGCATTTAGGAATTTTCCGTGATATTTTCATTGACATCGGCGATGAGCAAAGTATTGAAAATGACCTCAGTACGTATAGTTCGCATTTGTTGAACATGAAAAAATTCGTTAATAACGCCTCTGATAAATCACTTATTTTAATAGATGAGTTCGGCTCGGGAACAGAACCGATTCTCGGCGGTGCTATTGCGGAGGCTGTTTTGGAAAGGCTCAATCACAAAAAGGTAAAAGGCGTTATAACAACGCATTACACCAATCTTAAAAATTTTGCCTCTGTAACGGAAGGCATTATCAACGGTGCAATGCTTTATGATAATACCAATATGAAACCGCTTTTTGAATTGCAAACAGGACAGACAGGAAATTCTTTTGCCTTTCTGCTCGCTAAAAAAATCGGTTTGGACTCAGGAATTTTAAAACACGCTGAAGAAATCGCCGGAAGGGAACATATTGATTATGAACGCCGTATACAAGAACTTCAAGAGGATAGACGCGTTATGAAAATCCGTCTTAAAAATCTTGAAATCAAAGAACAGACTTTGAGCCGTCAAGAAGATTTTTTCCGCACAGAAACCGAATATACGCTTTCACAGCGCAAAAGTATTATTAAAGCCGCTAAAACAAAACTCGAATCGGTTTTAAAAGAGGTTAATAAAAAAATCGAAAATACGATTCTCGAAATCAAAAACGCTCAAGCGGAAAAAGAAAAAACAAAAGAAATCCGTAAGAATTTTAAAAATTTTGCCGAAGAAAAACTTGCCGAAGTCTCTCAAGAAGAGGACGAAATCGACAAAAAAATAGAAAAACTCCGTCAAAAACAGCAAGAAAAAGCCGAACGCAAAGCCCAAAAACGTCTTGAAAGGGAACAACAACTTTCAAAAATTATTCCCGAAAAAGAAAAACCTTTGCAGCCCGGTGATAAAGTTTTTCTTGATAATTCACAAACGGAAATCAAAATTTTGGAAATCAAAGACGGAAAAGCTCTTTTGCAATTAGGACAAATGCAGACCTTTGCCGACTTAAAACGATTAACAAGAGTTAAAAGCAAAAATCAAGAACCTGAAAAACCAAAAGTTAATGTCAGCATTGAAACCGAAACAAAAAAAGGAAGTTTTCTTTTCGGTCTTGATGTCAGAGGTTTAAGAGGAAACGAAGCCGTAGAAAAAGTGGCAAAATATCTCGATGATGCCATTGCAAGCGGACACAACGAAATTAAAATTCTTCACGGTACAGGTACGGGAGCATTAAAATCAATGATTCGGGATTATCTTAATTCCCAACTAATTGTAAAAAAATGTCATGACGAAAAAGTCGAACTCGGAGGCGCTGGCATCACGGTCGCTGAATTGGACTTTTAAAAAAAAACAATACTAAAAATGGACGTAAGTTTTTTTTTCAATTATCAGACGGAATATGACGAAAAATTCCGCAACACTTTCAACGGTTTGAAAAACAGTCAGTTAAGAGATATTAATTTTGATGGTTTTAAATACGTTTTGCAACTCAATCCCATGAGAATAAAATCCTCAACGGCTGATATTACCAAACCGCTTGACAGTTCAAAATGTTTTCTTTGTAAAGAAAATATGCCACAAACTCAATTAGGATTGGATTTAAATACAAAATTTACGCTTTTTGTTAATCCTTTCCCAATTTTTCAAAAACATTTTACGATAGTCTCAAGACTGCACGTTAATCAAACGATTATCGGTAATACGATGATAATGTTGGAGTTAGCAAAAGTTTTGGAAAATCTTGTAGTTTTTTATAACAGTCCTAAAGCCGGTGCTTCAGCTCCTTTTCATTGTCATTTTCAAGCCGGAGGAGAAGATGAAATGCCGCTTTTTTATCAGATAGAAAATCTTAAAAAGCTTTATACGGAAAAATCCGAGAATGGAATTTTTAAGATTAACGACGGGACACGGCGTTTTTTAGTTGTTGAAACCAAAGATATTTTCAAAGCCGATGAAATTTTAAGAAAAATTCTTGACGGCGTTAATGAAATTTATTCAACCCAAGAGCCTGAGGCTAACATCGGCATTATTTTCAAAAACGGATTTTTCCGTGTGATAGTTCTGCCAAGAGAGAAACACCGCCCAAAAGAATACAGCCTTGAAGGTGATAACAGAATACTCGTTTCACCCGGTTTTGCTGACATGGCAGGAATTGTTCCGTGTTCGCTACCATCTGATTATCAGAAAATTACAAAAGAGAACATTCAAAGCATAATGTCGCAGGTTTCGATTGAGGAAGAAAAATTTTCAAGATTATAAGTTTTTGGTTAAATTTGCAAACTTAAAAATATTTCAAAGACATAAAAAAAAATGGAAAACATCACGAAAATAACCTATCCGGGCAGTAAAAAAATTTACATGGAAGGTTCTATTTATCCCGATATAAAAGTCGGCATGAGAGAAGTAACTCTTACTCCGACGGTAACGATAGACAAAAACGGCGAAAAACATTTTCAGCAAAACGCTCCGGTCGTAATTTATGACACGAGCGGTGCCTTCGGTGATGAAAATCAACAGATTGACCTCAAAAAAGGTCTTCCCAGACTGCGTGAAAAATGGATTTTGGACAGAGGCGGCGTTGAAAAACTTCAGGAGGTTTCCTCAGAATACGGCAAAGCCCGTTTGAAAGACAAATCCCTTGACAGTCTTCGTTTTGAACATATTCAAAAACCTTACGTTGCCAAAAAAGGTTCTCAAATCTCGCAAATGTATTATGCCAAAAAAGGAATTATAACGCCCGAAATGGAATATGTCGCAATCCGTGAAAATATGAATTGCGAGGCGTTAGGCATCAAAACTGGCATTACACCAGAATTTGTACGCCAAAAAATTGCCGAAGGACGTGCCGTAATTCCCGCTAACATCAATCACCCCGAAGCAGAACCGATGATTATCGGCAGCGATTTTCTTGTTAAAATCAATACCAATATCGGGAACTCGGCAACTACCTCATCAATAGAAGAAGAGGTTGAAAAAGCCGTTTGGTCTTGCAAATGGGGTGGAGATACGCTTATGGATTTATCCACGGGCGCTAATATTCACGAGACAAGAGAATGGATTATCAGAAACTGCCCCGTACCGGTAGGAACGGTTCCGATTTATCAAGCTCTTGAAAAAACAGGCGGCAATGCCGATGCTCTTTCTTGGGAAATCTACAAAGATACGTTAATAGAACAATGCGAACAAGGCGTGGATTATTTCACCATTCATGCCGGAATCAGACTCAAAAACGTTCATTTGGCTGACAACAGAGTTTGCGGAATAGTTTCAAGAGGCGGTTCTATTATGAGCAAATGGTGTCTTGTTCACAATAAAGAAAGTTTTCTTTATGAACACTTTGACGAAATTTGCGATATTTTAGCAAAATACGACGTTGCTGTTTCGTTAGGCGACGGTTTAAGACCGGGTTGTACTGCCGATGCCTGCGACGAGGCACAATATGCCGAACTCGAAACATTAGGCGAACTCGTTGAAAAAGCATGGAGCAAAAACGTTCAAGCTTTTATCGAAGGTCCGGGTCATGTTCCGATGAACAGAATCAAAGAAAACATGGACAAAGAAATTATTTCTTGTCATAATGCACCTTTCTATACATTAGGACCATTGGTAACGGATATTGCACCCGGTTACGACCATATCACTTCGGCAATCGGTGCTGCTCAAATAGGTTGGGCGGGTACGGCAATGCTTTGTTACGTTACACCGAAAGAACATCTCGCTTTGCCAAACAAAGAAGATGTCAGAACGGGTGTCGTAACTTACAAACTCGCCGCTCATGCCGCTGATTTGGCAAAAGGACACCCCGGAGCTTTTATTAGGGACAATGCTTTGAGCAAAGCACGTTATGATTTTCGTTGGAAAGACCAGTTTAACCTCAGTCTTGATCCCGAAAGAGCATTGGAATATTTTAAATCGGCAGGTCATACGGACGGAGAATATTGCACAATGTGCGGTCCGAATTTCTGTGCAGCAAAACTTTCTCACGATTTAAGAAATTGTAAATGAGAATAAAACACTTTATAATATGGATTTTTGCGCTTCTGCTTTCTACAATTCAGACAAGTTGCGGGAAAAATTATTATATTTATAATCTCGCCACTGATATGATTTACTTGACGGATGTCGTTTATTCAAACGGCTATCCCTCAAGTATTAAATTGGAAGAAATGCAGTATTATGACAGTTCAAGATTGGAATCGGCAGAAATCAGAAGTAAAAATCCGTGTTTTTCATGGATGATACATTCTGACAAAAAAAACACGTACCAATTGCAATACCGCATTTTGGTTGCCTCCTCGTTAAAACTTTTGGAAGAAGGCAAAGCCGATATGTGGGATTCTCAACTCGTTGATGATTCCTCAAATACGGGAATTGTTTACAAAGGGGCAAAACTTAGTCCGTCAAAAATTTATTATTGGAAAGTTAAAATTATTGACAACAAAAAACGCAAATACGATTATTCTGAACCGAAAAGTTTTAAGACTGCTCCGGATTTGGATAATTACACGTCGGTTTTGCCCTTGATGAAAACAGACGAACACCCCAAAAGCATAAGCCATATTTCGGGACATACCGTTATAGATTTCGGCAAAGATGCTTTTTCGCAGATTAAGATTTGTTTCAATTCATTCACGGGCAAAAAAGACAGCGTAAGTGTTCATTTGGGAGAAGCTTTGGATGAGGGTTTAATTGACAGAGAACCTCACGGAACAATACGCTACGCATTATACAAGATTCCGCTGAAAAAAGGTTACCGCCGTTACAAAATAAAATTAGTTCCCGATTCAAGGAACACCGACCCGAATCAAAACGAAATGGGCGTTTCTCCGATTTTAATGCCGGAGATAACGGGAGAGGTTTATCCGTTTAGATATTGCGAAATCGAAAATTATAAAGGCGCAATACTTTATAAAAACATTACGAGAACTATCGTATCATATCCGTTTGATTATAACGAATCTTATTTCAAAAGTTCCGATACGGTTTTGAATCAAATTTATGAATTGTGCAAATGGACAATGAAAGCTACTTCCTTTACGGGGAAATTTATTGACGGCGACCGCGAAAGAATAGCTTACGAGGCTGATGCTTTGATTAATCAGTTATCATATTTTTCGGTTTGCAATCAGTATTCGATTTCAAGAAATACGGTTGAACATTTGATTTTCAATCCGACATGGCCGACGGAATGGCTCTTACAAACTCCTGTCATCGCTTACAACGATTATCTTTACAGTGGAGACGCATCACTTTTGGAAAAGTATTATAACGATTTGAAAGCCAAAACATTGAATTTTTTAAGAAATCCCGACGATTTTTTAATTCACACGGGCGATACGATAACAGACGTTAATATTTTCGATCAGTTGCATTTCAAAGGAAACAATATCCGCAACATTGTGGACTGGCCGCACGGTGAAGAAGATGACGATTACGAATACACAGAGTGTAATACTGTTGTTAATCTTTGGTATTATTATTCGTTAAAATGTATGGAAAAAATAGCCAAGGCACTTTCCAACGATTATGACGAAAAATATTATTCAAAAATTTCCAAAGAGACTTTAGAGTCGATAAATTCTCTTTTGAGGGATTCCACGGGACTTTACATAGACGGATTAAGTTCAGACCACAACTCATTGCACGCCAATATGTTTGCTTTAGCATTCGGCATTGTACCCGAAGAATCGGTTTGGAAGGTTGAAGATTTTGTAGCCTCAAAAAAAATGGGTTGCAGTGTTTACGGCTCTCAATTTCTTTTGGATGCGATTTATGATTCAGGAGACGATTATTACGGTCTTAAACTCCTGACCGATACCACAAAACGTTCATGGTACAACATGATTAGAATGGGTTCAACAATGACTACCGAGGCTTGGGACAACTCGTTAAAATATAATATTGATTGGAATCATGCTTGGGGTGCGGCAGCATTAAATATTATCGTAAGAAAATTAATCGGACTTTCACCCTTAGAACCCGGTTTCAAAAGGGTAAAAATAAATCCGCAACCCGGAACTTTGGAAAACTTGTCAGCAAAAATTCCTTCTCCCAATGGCTTTTTTGTTGTTAGTTTTTCCAACAGAAAAGGCAAACCTTTCAGCATGAACGTTGAAATTCCTTCTAACACGACGGCTGAAATTTATTTACCCGGAAACCCTGTTCCACAAATAGTTGGTTCGGGAAATTGGCATTTTGAAAACTAAAAATGTTTATTCCGATAAAATAAAAAAGGCAAATTTCTGTTTTTATATTTAGAATCACACTTATTTTTTTTTAATAAAATGAAGACAAGAATTATTTGCATATTAATATTGATTTTTTTAGGCTCTGATTTGTCGGCGCAATATAGCAAAACCGTTAAAAACCTTCCGCAATATGACAACAAATTGTGGCATTTCGGCTTTACGGTCGGTTGCAACAATATGGGTTTCAAAATAGACCGCAGCGATGATTTTTTTGCATTGGAAGATATGTATGGCATTGAGGCTGAAAAGTTTACTGGTTTTCACATCGGACCTATTTCCTCGCTTAGAATATGCAAATATCTGGATTTGAGAATGATGTTCAATTTGTCGTTCAATCAAAGAGATTTGGTTTATTATTTTATGGAGGGCGACAAAACCGAAATGAAGAATCACAGAATGTCAATCAACAGCACGATGTTGGAATTTCCCGTTTTGTTTAAATACAAAGCCGAAAGATGGGGAAATTTTTCACCGTATTTAGTTGCAGGAGCTAATTATAAATACGATTTAGCGGCTGACAAAAAGCCCCGCCCTGAGGAAATGCCCAAAATTAAACTTTTAAAACATGACCCTTGTGCAGAATGGGGCGCGGGTTTTGATATTTATCTTCAATATTTCAAATTGTCATTGGAACTCAAATACAGTGTCGGACTTCTTAACACTTTGAAACGTGATAACACGCCTTACACTGATTGTATTAACAAATTGAGTTCCAATGCACTAATTTTTTCAATACATTTTGAATAATTTTTCAACCCGACTTAAAATCCGGCAGGACGCTTAAAAACGAAAATCGAAGGTTTGCAACTGCCTTTTTTCAATCCGATTTTTTCGCCGTATTCAGAAACAAGGTCGTTGTTGTTGTCAAAACCGATAAAAATAGCATCTTTGGTAAGCCACAACGCCTCTGCCATTCCGAAGTCTGCGAGATAATTGTTTTGAACTCTGTCAGTTGAATATTTAACGAAAGATGCGTATTTGCTTTCTTTGGTTTTAACATCCAATCGACGGACAAAACAGTTTTGTCTGTCCAAAATATAAAGATATTTTCCCTCACAACACATATCCGAAATATCACCGTCGCTAGGCAAAATCACATCGTCAAACGGTGCTGAAAGTTGTCCCGTCTTAATATCATAAACAAAAACTCTTCGCGGATCACGCTCTTTAGCGATATAAATCAATTTGTTTTTATTGTCAATCGTCATGCCCTCAATTCCGGCATTCCTCTTTCCCCATAATTTCATATCCTCGCCCAAAACGGTAAAATCTATTTCAAGCGGTTCAAAAAGCTCGGGATTGTTATTGTTTTGAAAATATAACAAATCATGAATTTCGTCCGAAATTACAAAACGGTTGTCATAAACATCAACAACTTCAATATCAAGCTCTGGGGTTTTAATATTAGTTTTAACAGCTCTTGTAATGTAAAAATTACCGTCAGAACAAGTATCAACTTGATAAATATCCGGCGTTTCAACCTTGTCGGCAATGCAGTAAATTTTGCCGTCTTTGCCGGTAAGACCTGAAATATCAAATCTGTGATGAGATTCTTCACATTCGTTTTCACCCAACATATAAATACTTCCGCTGTGATGCAATTCCAATTTTATAGCCTCAGGTTTTTCAGGAAACGCCATGTAAGCCAAATGGTTAACCCAATGCATCGGCAGCTGACAAAAAAATTTGTCAATCAAAAATTCCGTATCTTCGTTTTTTAAATCTACCAACGTTGCGTATTCATCAGGCCAAACAAAAAGCCTTTTTTTGTCCTGACTGTAAAAAAATACGCTTGATATTTTATCGGTATTATTATAAACAAAAGTTACTAAACCACTAATTGTCAATCCTTTAGCATTAGAAGAAGGTTCAACTCTGAATTTAAACAAAGTATCACGCATAATTTGCAAATCGCTAAAAGTTACGGGCGTTTTACTTTTTAAATGTTGAGTATTCACTTGATAACGGTTGTTAATGATTTTTGCTACATTAAAATCCCTAATTGTGTCCATATTGCAAGTAAAGGCTTTTTTGACCTCAAAAAACATTTCCTTTTTACCTCTGTTATTACAACCGGTAAAAAAAACAAAAATTGCAATAATGTTCATTATTAATGCTATTGTTTTCATTTTTTTTATAATTTTGTAAAAAATATTTTAACTATGGATATTGTAACCTTACACGGAAAATACGATATTTACAAAGAAAACGCTTTACCGCAAAGACGGTTCAAATATAATAAATTAAATGAAGTATTGCAGAAACATTTGCATAAAAAAAAATTTAATTTTTTATATTGCGGATACTCGTTTGAAAAACGTCCCATAAATTTGTTAAAGTACGGCAGCGGCCCTACCACCGTGCTTATAATGTCGCAAATGCACGGCAACGAACCCGTTTCAACGCTTGCATTAACCGACGTTATGAATTTTATGGAATCCGAAGAAGAATTAAATCATATAATAAAAGAGAAAATTACGTTTTACGTTTTAGCACTTGTTAATCCCGATGGAAACGAAAAAAACGACCGCCGCAACGCTCAAGGAATTGATATTAACAGAGATGCAAAAAGTTTGATTTCGCCGGAGGCAGTTTTTTTAACAAAAGTTGTCAAAGAAATCAATCCAAAATTTGTGTTAAATTTGCACGATGAGGAATTGTATTATATGACAAAACCTTTACTTTTGCAAACTGCAATTGCGATGTTAGCGCCCGAATGTGAAATTTCACCGAAAGCGTTGAAAGCAAGGAGCAATGCCATGAAACTTATTTCGTGCATTTCTCAAACTTTGGAACCGATTGCAAAAAACAGAATTGCAAGATACGATGACGTTTATACGCCCGAGGCTTTCGGCGATACGTTCATCTCAAACGGCATTTCATCGGTTTTGATAGAGGCGGGCTCTGCGGAGGGCGACAAAGAAAGATGTTTTGCAAGAAAAACCGTATTTTGCGCAATTTTAACGGCATTAGAGTCTGTTGCAAATTCAAGTTACGACTTTTTCTCGGAGGATATTTATCAAAATCTTCCTCTAAACATAAGATACAAATCCTTCGATTTGAAGTTGAAAAATCTTGAAATCAAATCAGAATACGGCTCTTACCGTGTTGATTTGGGCATAAGACGCATAAAACCGACTTTCAACGATGAGGATTTTACTGACGATTTTACGGACTACAGAATTGTAAACATCGGAAAACTTGACAATTACGGAGCATTAAAAACTTTTGACGCCTCAGAATTTTGTCTTAAAGGAAATTATTCCGATATTTACATCGGTAAAAAATCCGATTTCACGATTATTAACAGCTTTGGCATTGAGAAAGAATGTCAGAGTTTATTATTATAAATTAATATGGCAAACGATAATACAGGCGTTTCGACTGAAGAATTAACGGAAGAACAACGCCGTTTTTTTATAACTAACTATTTCAAAGTCACCAAATTGGAACTTCCCTCTTTTACGAGCGGACGTATTTTGCTCGTTTATGCGGGAGTTTTTTTAGGGCTTTTGCTGATGATATATTTAAGACGCGCTATCCCGACTGTAATTTTTAGTTCGGCGTGTTTTATTTTTGCGTTTTGGCAGTTTTATCTTTTTATCGGACCGTATTTTAGGACAAAAAGGCTTTTTTCGCAACGTCCGAGCGAGGAACAAATGATTTCGTGGCTGATAAAGGATTTAAAAAAGACTGTTAAACCGCGAAGTATCACAACATTAGGCTTAAACATGAGCGATGTTAAACCCGAAAATTTCATAATAATTCCTGTTCCGATTTTTTGGCAGGCTCAAGGCTTAGGAGCGGAAGAGGTTTTAAGGTCGCCGCTCTCGGACGGAACTTACATTTATACGGCTTGGAGGGTTCAGATTTTAGTGCTGACAAAATATTACATAAGCCTCTTTAAATGCAATTATAATTGGCTGACTGACAGTATTAATACCGTTTCAACCAATGAATTTTATTTTCAGGACATTACCTCTATCAACAACGACATTCGGGAAATAGAGTTTAGTTTTATTGACAATCCCGAACAGCCGATAGGGGCGGGCAAAGTTTTTCACGTTACGAATTTTTCGGGCGAACATTTAACCGTTATCAACGAAATTCCTTCGCTTGCAAGTCCTAAAAATATTGCCGTTAATTTGGAATATATCGTATCGCTGCTCAGAATGATTTTGCGCAACCGCAGATTCAACATTATGAGGGAAGAATACGTTGAACCTAAACAGGAGGAAACTCCTGAACAAATTGCGGAGAATAAAGAAAAAGAACGTCAGGAAAACGTTGAAGCCATCAATTCGATTGATTATTTGATGCAAAATCCTGATTCTGAAAGCACGCCTGATTCTCAATTCGGAAACGAAACTGCCGTTTCAAGTTTTGAGGATGACATCGAAGTTTCAGAAGGCTCGTTAGAAGATTCAGAATAGAATAAAAAAAACAACTTAATAATTAAACCTTTAAAAAAAATGTGCGTTATGAAATATGCCATTGTTATTATTTTGATGTGGATTTTTCCGTTTTTTAATTGTTCGGCTCAAAACGGGTATCCGCAATTAAAACAAAAATCAGATTCTTTAATCTCACGCTTTGAGAAAGAATTATCCAAGCAGAGTTTTGTTAATACGGAATTGACAAACAATGCTAATAATTTTTTTGCGGATTATAACAACGAACTTACAGGCGATACGGTCTGGCTCGAAAACTATGAAGATTTCAAATTTTACCGTGTTAAACGCAAAGACGGATTTTTTATTGCGGAGTATTATACGGGCAAAATAGGAACGCTCTTCGAATGTGAAAAATACGTTTATTACTTTTATGACGGGAAATTGCAAATGACTCAGTCATTGTTTTTTAAGCACGGTGAGGAATTGGACGATTACGGTTCTAATCTTTACGTAGAGGAAAAGCGTGTTTTGTTTTCGCAAGGAGAGCCTTTACAGTTTTATCTTGTGCGCGACGGAGAGGGTTCGTCCCGTACGTTCGATATTAAAACATTACCTTTCAAAGAGATAGATGTCAAAAAAGTAATTTATGACAAATATGCTTTTGAAACCGTAGGAATTAAAATTTTTAACGGAAAAACTGATTTTTAACAGCAAAAAAATGGAAGTAAAACCATACGCATCTTCTTCTAAAAGCAAACGCGAACAAGTAGAAGAGATGTTTGATAATATTGCCGGCAATTATGACTTTTTGAATCATTCCCTAACTTTCGGAATTGATAAAATTTGGAGGAAAAAAGCCATAAAAGCGGCAGCGGAAAAAAATCCCGCAACAATTCTTGACATTGCAGCCGGAACGGGTGATTTTTCGATTCTTGAGGCAAAAAAAACTTCCGCGAAAATAACGGCAATCGACATTTCACAAAATATGCTCAACATCGCCGTTAAAAAAGCTGAAAGGGAAAATTTATCAGACAGAATAGATTTTCTCAAAGCCGATTCGCTGGATATGCCGTTCAAGGACAATAGTTTTGAAGCTGTTACGGTCGGTTTCGGTGTCAGAAACTTTTCGGATATTCCGAAAGGGCTTTCAGAGATTTTCAGAGTTTTGAAACCCGGTGGAAGGCTTGTGGTTTTGGAATTGTCAGAACCGCCTAATCCCGTAATTAAAGCAGGATATAGTTTTTATTTTCATAAAGTTTTACCGTTTTGGGGCAAAATGGTTTCAAAAGACGGCGAGGCTTATAAGTACCTTCCCAAAAGTGTTGATAATTTTCCCTACGGTGAAAGGTTTTTATCACTCATGGAAAATGCGGGGTTCAAAAACGCGTCTTTAAAATGGCTGTCATTAGGATTGTCAGCCATCTATATCGGCGAAAAAATGACTTAAAACCTTTAAAAAAAATTAAACACTATGAAAGGATTTTTATTTTTGCTATTGATTCTCTCTTGCATTGAGATTCACGCACAGGATACCGTAAAAATTTCAGGCACGGTCTTTACGCTTGACACTTTAACAGTTTCAGGAATATCCATATCAGCGAAAAAAGCCAAAACCTCCGCTGTTACAGATAGTTTAGGCAATTTTACGATTGAATGTTGTAAAAATGACCGATTGCTTTTCAAATCACGCTGTTTCAATACCATGCGGATAAAAATCGATGAAAAAACCGAAAATCCTCTTTCAGTGAAATTACATTTCATTCCCCGCCCTCAAAACGTTGAAATGGCAATCGGTTACGGTTATATCAGCGAAAAAGAGCGCACACAAGCCATAGAATATATCGGAGGCGGCAAAAATTACTGCACTTATCTTAACATTTACGACCTCATCAAGAATAATTTTAACGGTATAAACATTACCTCAAACGGCTGCATAATTGTAAGAGGCATCAGCACTTTGTACTCTTCACCATGTGCAACATACGTTGTTGATGGTTATTATGTTGATTCGATAGATTATATTTCGCCCTGTGATGTCAAAGAAATTTCGCTTCTAAAAGACAGCAGTGCAGCGATTTACGGTAGCAACAGTTCAAACGGTGTTTTCATAATAAATTTAAGGAATCGTTAATTAGCAGGCCTCGCTGTCGATGTGCAAAGAGTAAAAAAAACGTTCTATCATTTTGTGATTTGCATTGTTTTTATAAAAAGAATTGCAACTTTTAGAAAAAATCAATAACTTTGCCGTCAGAAAAATGGACATTATAACACTTTTTACGGATCATATCAGGGTTTTTGTCTGTGAAACCACACCAGATATTAACGCTCAGAGGCAAAAACTTCTCACGGTGCTTTCAAGGGCGCAAATAGAGGCGGTTACAGCCGAGCCAAACGCCACTGAAGATACCGTAAAGGCTCTTATGCAAAGTTGCGAATGTTCGCTGCATATACTCGGCAAGCAAGATTTTTACAATCAAGATGGCGAGGCTTTCACCACCGATGCGGGGCTGCAATACCGCGCTGCACGAAGTTTACGTCAAAAGGATTTCAAGATGTTTTTGTGGAATCCATTTGGCGAGGTCAATCTTGAAAATAAGTACATCAACGACATCCGCCGCGACATCGTAGACAATACAATCTACAATGCCAACCCCTCACCAATATTTTTTGTGGAGGAACTCAGAAGCATGATGAGTTCAAAATCCGTTGCTCAAACCAAAATAGAAGAAAAAGACATATTCTTCATTTACAATTACTTGGACAAAGAAACTGCTGAAGGAATCATAGGAATGACAGAGGACGTGCTGACACTGTCAAAACTTGCAGTTTCCATGGACAACTACACTGACTACACCGACTACATCCAAAAACAACTCCCCGGCTGCAAGGCGTGCATCATCTATTACGACTACGCAAGCGAATGGGCTGTGTCGTTTGCACGTCAGATATGGAAAGACAACGGTGGCAAATCCGCCAAAACTCCGATTTTGCTAATCGGAAATTCAGCCCATGCTACCTCTGAGGCTCACGCAATTTTCAATCATGTGCTAAAGACCGCAATCAGTGAAGTGAGTCTTATACCATTGGAAATCAAAGTGTTCTACGACAAAGTTACCGGCAAGGAATAGCCGCAAGACTATAGGAAAAAAAACGTTAGAAATTTAATAAAAAAATGGGAATTTTCAAGCTTTACAATCTGAATTTTCCAACCACGAAAAACACAGATTATAAAATAATCGGAAGAAATTTCTGTGTTTTCTGTGATTAGTAATTGAATACAAGCAAAAATTGAATAATTTAAAGAAAACTTCATCCATTTCACACAAAAAATTACTATCTTTGTATGCCAAAATGGCATTTATTTTGCAAACTTAAATTTTGCAAACTTTAAAACTCTAATAGAGTATCTACACATTAAGCGCAATGAATAAAGGCATCTGTCCATATCCTGGTCTAAGACCTTTTACCGAAGAAGAGACAATCTTCTTCAAGGGAAGGGACACGCATATCCGAATGTTAGCTAAATTATTGGAAAACAAGAAGATGGCATTCATTACGGGAGCCTCTGGCGATGGTAAATCGTCTTTGGTGTATGCGGGCGTGATACCTTTTATCAGAGCGGGAATGTTGAAGGCGAAGTTCAACAATTGGCTCATATTTGACTTCAAACCGCAACGAAATCCGCTGAAATCTCTGTGCGAATCAATGTCGCAACAGACAGGACTTGATGCGCAATACCTCTACAACGAGTTTGACAACGGATTCTCTTCAATCATAGAAGTTTACAAGAAAAGTGGACTGTATGTCGATAGTGGTGAACTCTCTGTTAACAAAGGGAAAAACCTACTTATAATCGCTGACCAATTTGAGGAAGTTTTCACCAATAAGGAAAATTTTGACAACGGTACGCCAAGTCTTGAAACTTACACTACGGTAAACCTTTTAATCGAGACAGTAAGAATTGCTGTATCTGAAAAACTACCTGTATATGTGATGTTTACGATGCGTAGCGACTTTATTCCGCAATGCACCGTTTTCAAAAATTTGCCTGAATTTATCGCTTATTCGCAATTTTTTGTTCAACAACTCAAACGTGAAGAAATCACTCAGGTAATTCAGGAGCCGGCCGTGCTTGCAGGCTCAAGTGTTTCAAGCCGTCTGACCGATTATCTTGTTAATAATTTAAGTAGTGGTTTTGACCAACTGCCTGTTATTCAGCACGCAATGAATCTTCTTTGGAAAACTGCTAATGACGGTCAGCAGCAGTTGGATTTGATTCATTTGGCTAAAATCGCCGGAATTTCAAAGAACGTTCTTGACCAAAAAGACAGAGAAGAATTTGAAAAATGGTTTTCTCAACTTCCCGATTACGAGAAAAAATATTTTGAAAAACCCGGTCTTAACAACGTTTTGAATGCTCATGCCGGTATTCTTTACGAGTCGGCATACGATTATTATCAGAAAAATGCACCTTGGGCGCAAAAAACAATCACGCGTGAGGAAAGCAAGAAAATCATTGAAGTGGCTTTTAAATCGTTAGTGAAAATTGACAACAACCGCCCTGTCAGAAACCGTTGCTCATTGAATGAAATCACAGGAATTATCAACCGTGAGAATATCACTCCGGCTGTTGTTTGCGGTGTTTTAAATATTTTTAGAAGCCCTGACAACACACTTTTAAGGCCATTTATTGACACTGATAATATTGAAACACAATATCTTAGTGGCGATACTGTGTTTGACATTACGCACGAGGCGTTAATCCGTAACTGGAAAAAACTCGAGGCGTGGAATGCTCAAGATGCCGTTGATATAAAAGACTTTTACGACTTAAAATCACAACTTATGCGTTGGGAAAAGCATGATAGGAAAAAAGGCTTTTTACTTCCGGCCGGAAACCTCGACTTTTTTGAAAACATGTATTCGAGGATTAGACCGAATGCGTTTTGGATTGCAAGATTGGATTCAGAAAAACTATCTCTTGAAAAAAAACTCCAAAAAGCAGACGTTTTAACAAAACAATGTCGTGATTTTATTGTTGAAAGTCGTCAAGCAGTTGAGGCTACTCAAAAAGCAAAAAAACGTAAAAACCGCATAATCGGTGTGTTAATCATAGGTTCGTTGATATTTTTGTCAGGTTTTGCATTTTGGGCGTTGAAAGAAAGAGATACGGCTCAAGCACAGTCTGAACTTGCTGCTCAAAAAACCAAAGAGGCTGAAAATCAAGCCATTATCAACCAATTAGAAAAGGAGCGTGCAGTTGATGCTGAAAAAAGAGCTGACATAGAACGTCAAAAAGCACTTCAAGAGGCGTTGAAAGCGCAAGAGGCTCAAGCAGAGGCGTTAAAGGCATACGAATCGGCAAATGCTGCCCGTATTCTTGCTGACAGCATGAAAAACACAGCGTTACAAAACCTTCAAACCGCAGAAAAAGCCCTTAACGAGGCTCAAGAGGCACGGCTTATCGCTGAAGAACAGACTAAAAAAGCGGACAAAGCCTCTGATTCAGCGGCACGCCTCTATAATATCGCAGTTTCAAACGCTTTGGCAATGAAAGCCAAAAACCGTTATGAAGACAAATCCATGAACCTTAGACTTGCCTGGTCAGCATGGCTTATTAACAAAGAGTTCGCAATAACAGAAAATATGCCCGAACTTTACGAGGCTATGATTAGTGCGATGCGAGAAAATGGCTTTGACAACTCACTAAAAATCAACGATGAAAAGATTTCGGATTTTTATATAAATTCATCTAACAGACTTTTCACCGTAACAGATAGAGGCGAGGTTGCAGCCTATAAAATTGCAGGCGACAAGCCGAAAGAACTTTTTAGAATTAAAAATACAGAGAGTTCAACACCGCTTCAAAAAGCATTTTTCTTGTCAGATAAGTATTTCGTTTACAGCACTTTCGATAAGAAAAATTTTGTAATTGACATTAACGGAAAAACAATTTCGCAGTTAAAACCCTCAGGGTATATTAATTCGGCAGTTTTGTCGGAGGATGGTAGAAAAATTATCGCAGCCTTCGATAACGGAAATATTTTTATTTATGATGCTCAACTTCCCGAAAAAGGTGCCTTTTCTGGTATAGATTTAAAACAAAAAATCATGAGTGTTTGTCTTACCGAAAAACCTGAAGAATATTATGCTCTGACACATTTCGGTACGGTTTTGAAATGTAATTCTGCAACGGGTGAGGTTAAAGAAGTGTTTAAGAAAGATTATCAAAACGCTTTTGCGCTTGCTGATATTCGCGACAAAAATATGTTGGCTGTTTGTTATGGCGACGGAGCGGTTACTTTTATTGACACCAAAACTGAAGAAGTAATAAGTGAGTTTTCAAACGGATTTTCAAAATTTGAACGTGCCGTTTATGACCAAGGAACTGGATTTCTTGCTTTGTCGGGCGGTGATAGAAGAATTTCACTTATTAACACCAAGGATTTAACCTTGCAACCATTTTTAATTGAAGAGCAAAATTTACGCGATGGAAGGGCTAATTCGTTGAAATTCAACGGCAAAGGCATGATTTTCGCTTTAACGGATAAAAACAGTATTTTGTATTGGGACACTGACATCAATCAATACGCTAAAACTCTTCAAACCCTTAATCTTCAACCGCTTACAAGAGATGAAAAGAAAGTGGTTTTGGGACGGGAGTTTGCTGGCGGATTATAAGGGATTGGTTTTTAATTGTCATCAAAAAAAAATATTATTTTGACGGTATGAAAAAATTTTATTTGATAGCAATATTATTTTTAATTTGTTTTGAGGTTCAGGCACAGCAAGATACTTCAAAACCAGAGGGTTATATCCCGCTTTTTGACAATCTGACGTCTCCTGACGAGCCTTTACCCGAGGATTTCAACGGCAAAGTCAGAACCGTTGAAAATGGCTCAGATTCTGTAATGAGCATAAGCAAAGCAGTTGAGGTTCTCAAAACGCTCTATCATTCAGGACGTTTCAGAGATGCTTTCGGTGTCGCCATTTACATAAAACTAAAACAGAACGACAAAGAA
>Ga0256407_10004339_pt1 | contig 23826 bp, 18 predicted proteins | sample RumenRJG_04DNA_FD_193489 | JGI IMG/M metagenome (GOLD analysis project Ga0256407, IMG submission 193489) | Bovine rumen microbial communities from Lethbridge, Alberta, Canada - RJG_04 | ecosystem: Host-associated > Mammals > Digestive system > Stomach > Rumen | place: Canada: Alberta... | reverse complement strand
TTATCAGTTTTTAAGCAAATAAAAACCCTATGTAATATAGGGTTTTATATCCAATTGCCGCAAACTGTTCATAGATCAGTTAAATTAAGAAAAGTTTGGGGATTAATAACGGGGTTTTTATTATAAATATTCAACTATGATCAGACGATTTTAATATGACATTAACCTATAAAACATCTGGATCTATTTCTTCAGTAAATTCCTTCGCTTCAATTGTTACACATTCTCCAGCACCTGTAGGGAAAACCGCAATTTCAATGCTAACTTCATCTAACTTTGGAACCCAATTTGCCATCCATTTAACCAATGATAATTCTTTAGCTTCGCAGTTCGAAATATTATTATCTTTTGTAAACTCCATAGCAAAATCAGGATGCGGCCAAACCGGAATAGTTATAGTCTGAGTTTCTTCATCTTCTGTAAAGATAATATCCTTAGTATCAGCATTACGCACAACCCAAAACTGCAATTCTTGTTTCACTCTTTTAACAAAAAAGTCATACCTAGTCTCAGCATCAGCGTATAAGTATTTCTTAAAATCTTGCTTTGTTAATGGCAAAGGCATACAAACCTACTTATAATCAATTATCTGTTATTTATAATACTTTGGTAAATAAAAAAACCAAACAGTCCATACCATATTTTACTATATTTTAAAGGATCTTATAGGATCTTTATCAAAATATTTTAACTGCTATATACTTTTCCTATTCATAGTGACCTTTTTCTAGTACTGCAGTCAAGTATTGGGCAGTGTAGGATTCTTTTTGATATTTTTGACATATTTCTTCCGGAGTTCCAGTTGCTATTATCAAACCACCGCCGTTTCCACCCTCCGGGCCTAAATCCACAATATAATCTGCTGTTTTAATTACATCCAAATTATGTTCAATGATAACTATCGTATTACCCTTATCTCTTAATTTTTTCAACACACTAAGTAACATGTCAACATCTTGAAAATGCAAGCCCGTGGTAGGTTCATCCAAAATATATAACGTTCTTGATGTTTCCTTTCTCGATAATTCTTTTGCTAATTTTATTCTTTGTGCTTCTCCACCTGAAAGCATTGTGGCAGACTGACCTAGCGATATATATGACAGACCTACATCAACCAAAGTCTGCAACTTGCTTTTCAGTACAGGTATAGAACTGAAAAATTCCAAAGCTTCTTCAACAGACATGTTCAAAATATCATTGATATTCTTACCTTTATACTTAATCTCCAACGTTTCCCTGTTAAATCTTTGTCCATGACATTCATCACAAGGTACATACACATCAGGCAAGAAATTCATTTCGACTTTTATTACACCGTCTCCTTCACAGGCTTCACAACGACCTCCTTTAACATTAAAGGAAAATCTGCTTGATGTGTATCCGCGAGCTCTTGACTCTTCAGTTGCAGCAAATAAATCTCTAATAGTTGTAAAAATTCCAGTATATGTAGCGGGATTAGACCTTGGTGTTCTTCCTATTGGAGACTGATCTATTGCAATTACTTTATCAAAATATTCAATTCCTTCGATTTTATCATATGGAGCAGGTACAGCGTTTTTACCGCCATTCAATTCCATAAAGGCTATTTTATACAAAGTCTCATTTATTAATGTGGATTTACCTGAACCAGAAACTCCCGTAACACAAGTCATTAATCCTACTGGAATTTTTAAATCAACATCTCTTAAATTATTACCTTTAGCACCATAAATAGTTAGCCACTGACCTCTAGGAGGCATTCGATTTTTAGGGATAGCGATGTACTTCCGTCCTGATAAATAAGCCCCAGTTATGGATTTTTCATCTTTCATTACAGAATCAGGAGTACCTGCCGCAATCACCTTGCCGCCATGAACACCAGCACCTGGTCCAATATCAACTAAATAATCAGCCGCACGCATAGCATCTTCATCGTGTTCAACCACAATTACACTATTACCTATATCCCTTAAATGAAATAAAGTATCCAATAGTTTGGAATTATCTCTTTGATGCAAACCAATACTTGGTTCATCCAAAACATACATAACACCTACTAAACCAGCTCCGATCTGACTAGCCAATCTAATTCTCTGAGCCTCTCCACCCGATAGAGTTTCTGCAGTTCTTGCCAAACTCAAATAATTTAGTCCAACATTTTCTAAAAACCCTAAACGTTCTCTGATTTCTTTTAAAACCTTTTCCGCGATCTTCTGTTTTTGTCCGCTGAATTCCAAACCCATGAAAAATGAATGAGCTTCACTGATAGACATGTTAACAACCTTAGGAATATTAACATCATCAATATATACATTGCGAGCAGCCTCATTCAACCTGCTACCTTGACAAGTACTACAGATAGAACTTGTTAAATAACGACTCAAATCATCTCTAATATATGATGATTCTGTTTCCTTATAGCGTCGCGCCATATTATTAATAATACCTTCAAAAGGACGCTTGGCTGTTCGCGTTTCTCCGTTATTTCCCAAAAAAATCATATCAATTTCTTCGGATCCTGTACCATATAAAAGAAGATTTTGTTGTTCCTTTGTTAATTCATTAAAAGGCACATCCAAAGAAAAATTATAATGATTCGCTACACACTGCAATGATTGATAGTAATAATAACATCGCTTATCCCAACCCTTAATAGCACCATTGGATAAGGATATTTCAGGAACTGCAACAATCTTTTTAGGATCAAAACTTTCTCGTGAACCTAAACCATCACAATCCGGGCATGCGCCAGCAGGATTGTTGAACGAAAACATTCTTGGTTCTATCTCTTTTATAGAATAACCACAAATAGGACAGGCAAACTTGTTTGAAAAAATCATCTTATCATTTACAAGTCTATCCTCATCATCCATATAATCAACGTAAACTATGCCATCCGATAAATTCAAAGCGGTTTCAAATGATTCTGCAATGCGTTGCTGAATGCTAGGTTTTACTTTAAATCTATCTATTATCACTTCAATTGTATGTTTTTTACGAAGTTCCAGCTGAGGAGGTTCAGATAAATCATATATGTTTCCATCAATTCTAGCCCTGGTAAAACCACTTGATAATAAATCATTTAGTAACTGCTTATATTCACCTTTGCGATCATTTACCACAGGGGCAAGTATCATTAGTTTTACACCTTCTGTGATTTTCATTACTTGGTCAACCATTTGAGAAATGGTTTGAGCCTTCAAAGGCAATCCATGATTTGGGCATTTTGCTTCACCCACCCTGGCAAACAATAAACGTAAATAATCATAAATTTCAGTAATTGTACCGACAGTCGATCTTGGATTATGAGAAGTTGACTTTTGTTCAATGGAAATAGCAGGAGACAAGCCTTCAATATGATCTACATCAGGTTTTTCCATTAAGGACAAAAATTGACGTGCATAAGGTGACAATGATTCCACATATCTTCTTTGACCTTCGGCATATAGAGTATCAAAAGCCAATGAAGATTTACCAGAACCGGACAATCCCGTAATTACCACCAATTTATCCCTAGGAATAATAAGATCTATATTTTTTAAATTATGAGTTCTTGCACCACGAATTTCTATATGTTCCATTCTTACCTTTTTACCATATTACTAACATTGTTTGTGATAGCGAATAATAAATATTTTAATAAAGCAATAATACAACCGAATATTGCCTTACAACAAAGCATTAAGATAGATAATTAATAACATTAGAGCCTTATGTATAATCATAAGGCTCTAAATAAAACCTAAAATAACAACTTAACAACTACTCGGCATTGAGCATTAAATTTTTTATTTGAATGATTGCTTGATTTTCTAATTGTCTAATTCTTTCAGCAGAGACACCGAAATGATTTGCCAACTCTTGCAAAGTGCCTTTTTCAACATCAAGCCATCTTCTTTGTATTATGTACCTAGACCTTTCGTCCAATTTGTCTAGAGCATCTCTCAATGAATCTTGGGCATTTTCCTGCCAGTTTGCATTCTCCATTTTTGCAGAAAAATTAGAAGTTTTATCTTCCAAGTACAAAACAGGGGCTTTACTTAATCCGTCTTCATCTGGTTCACTGTAATCGTATGATATATCAGAAGCAGCCATACGTGTTTCCATATCTGTTACATCCTTTACTGTAACACCTAACTCCTTGGCAACTTTTGATACATCCTCATTTGATAACCATGCTACATTCTTCTTATATTTTTTTAAATTAAAAAACAACTTTCTCTGAGCTTTAGTCGTAGCAACTTTTACCAATTTCCAGTTTTTAATTACAAATTCATGGATTTCAGATTTTATCCAATGAATAGCGTATGTTGCCAAGCGAACACCACTTGCAGGATTAAAACGCTTTACAGCCTGCATCAAACCTATAGATCCTTCCTGAATCAGATCCTTAAGAGGCAACCCATACCCCAAATATCCGCGGGCTACATGCACAACAAAGCGCATATGAGACATTACCAAACGATAAGCGGCTTCTTTATCACCTGTTTTTTGTAATCTATCAGCCAAATCATGTTCTTCTTCAGCTGACAGCATAGGAAAACCATTAATCTTCTTGATGTAAGCTTCTAATCCATCATACTGAATTAACTGATTACCTGATTTTACTACAGCATCAACCATTTTTAATTTGATAACCTCTTCTTTTACAATGCATAGTCTACAACAAAGACACTACCAGACTTTTCAAAAGTATAGATCAAACAAAAAAAAACTACAACACGGTTCACACAAATATTTTCTTTACTTAAATTAAGTATGCTAAACGTATTATTTACTTGTTTTTTGAATTATTTTTAACAAAATTTATTTCATAATTTTTCGTATTGGAGTAAATTTCATCAACATTCTGATTAACATAATCAACTAATTTAACCGGATCATACAAGTTATTATTCAGTTCAATACCCTTTTTGACCAAATCAAGCAACATATAAGCCAGCATCCCACCTGTGTCTACATCTTTCCCTTTATTCTTCAGCCAGTATTCCTTGAATTCATCATCTACATTTAATCTGATTTCGTAAAACGGGACATACAAACCATATTCATAATTATCGTTTTCAATGTCCTGAACCAAAATTTCATCAGTTGTATAAATAGGAATATTGATTTGAAGCTGCTTTAAAATATTCTTAAAAACATCAAAATCTTTATATTTCCCTGCGAAAAATACTGCGTCAAATTTATAATCTCTTGAATGAAGTTTTAACTGATACTCCAGATCATCATCTAATGCTCCGTTATAATTTATTCTAAAAAGCCACTCGAATGAATTATTCTGATTGTTATAACGTTCCAGAGCAGTACTAAAAATATCCCCATAAGTATTACTGCCTGGGCTAATAATCAATAATTTTTTTATATTTTTTCCTTCTATTTCTTTTAAATACGAAGAAACCCATACATTTAACGGTAAAAATAGCGAACTAAAATTGTCATCATCTAACTTTGGAAGCTTTTCAGACTTTACAGTTAATGGAGAAATCAAAGGTACGCCCGAAAAGTGTGTTAAAGTTCTTACGGAAGGAATAAGTGCAGAACCATAAGGAGCAACGCATACTGCAATATCTTTTTTTGAACAGGAATTTTGAATTTCAGCAAGGTAGGCTTGTTCATCATTATATTTAACTTTTATGGTTTGTAATGAAACTTTCTTGTTTGCAATTCCTCCCTTGTGATTTATATAATCTACAACAATTCCAAATCCTTCTGCCACTTGGTTTTCAACATAATAAGAAACATTATCTTCATATAAGACATTGATCAAGTTAAAAGTTTGAGATTTATTTACAGCTTCAATTCTGTCTGACAATAAACCTTCTCTATATTCATGATTAAATCCTAAATCATAATCAACGATATCCAATTTAACACACAAAACACAGAACAGACTGATTGTTAATGCTGCAATTAATAAATTCTTATACATCAAAATTAATCCTATTATTATCTATAAGCTTAATGTAAAGTAAGCAACTAACTTATTAAACTCTTAAACAATTCTGAATTTTCATAAAGTTCCTTGAATTTGCCTTCGGCAACAATTACGCCTTCCTGCATAACAAAAATATTATCCGCAGCTCTTACTACAGATGAACGATTAGAAACAACAATTCTTGTTAAATTTAATTTTGATATTTTCTCCATAATTATTTTTTGTGAATAATTATCCAGAGAACTTGTTGCCTCATCCATTATAATCAAACTTGGAGTTCCTACTAATGCTTTAGCTATCAACAGTTTTTGCTGCTGCCCTTTGGATAAATTTCTCTTACTAACCAACGTATGAAAGCCCATAGGCAATTTAGATATCTCTTCAGTTAACCCGACGACATCGGAAACTCTTTCAGCTTCATCTAATCCAAAATTCGTACCTTTAACTATATTATCTAAAATTGAAGTTTCTTCAATTTGACTTTTCTGCAGCACAACTCCAATATGATTACGAACTGATGTTTTATTTAATACCTTAAGTTCAAAGTCATCATAATAAATTGCTCCTCGAGAAGGAGCAAAAAATCCTATCAGCAGATCCACCAATGAGGATTTTCCTGCTCCTGATGCACCTACTATCGCAACAAATTCCCCACTTGCTATTTTCAAAGAAATGTTCTTCAATACATCCACATCACTATTTGGATAATGAAAATAAACGTGTGACAATTCTATATTTCCAAGAAACTTATCAAGTGACTCTGTCTTCATGCCACTCTCAACCTGTGCATTAATAATGGGCATTATACTTTTGTAAAACCATCTTACCGGTAATACAGCCCATAGACTAATACACGCGTAAGAAATTCCTATTAGAAAAAAGTAAAAAGCAGTCAGAAAGCCGCAAAGTGATGGGAGCTGTGAGTCACTTGTATTCGTATTAAAAATCAAAAAAAACAGACACAAGCTTAATGGAATCAAACTTATCAATATTCGATGAAACGATGTATAACGCAACAACTGATATTCTTGTAAAACCAATTGAGTATAATTAGACATATACCTTGAAATTATATAACGATCTGTATTAGTAACTTTAATCCTGGTTATCCCTTCTATTATCTGTCTCAATTTTGCATTTAAAATTTCTTTATTGCCGTTATATTTATCTAAACTTTTTAAATTTACAGCAATCAGAATACTGTAAATTACTAGAAAAATCAGCATCACAAACAGTGCAATTTTTGATACATTGCTATCATACAGAATCATGGAAATAAAACTAAAAATTGCCAAATTAGAATATATACAAATTTCAAAGAACTTAACTATAAAATTTTTTATATAATCACTATTTATAATCTTTTTGGATACATCTCCTAATTCAATAGACTTTAGATCTTTTATTGATGTGTTTAAAATCTTATCAAATAAAGCAATTTGAAGTTTTTCGCTTCTAGACGTACTGAATATGTTAATAATTACATTTAAAGATATATTTATACCAACAAAGCCAATGGACAAAAATATTACCAATATTAAAATCTGCGATAATTCTTCAATTAAACCGAAGGGAACAATATTTGCTACAATATACTTAATCATTAATGGAAAAATCAGTCCTAAAATTCCACTGCAAATCATTAAAATCGCCAAAACAGACAATAATGAGCTATTGGTTTTTGAAAAAGCAACTTGAAAAATTGCTTTAAAGCCTTTATTTTCCTGTAACCGACTATAGAAAACTATTGCATCTTTGATAAAAATCTCAGCGTTACCTTTATTTATTGGACACCTTTCTCCGTGATAATTTTCATAATAACTCCCATTGGCATCCAAATACAGTAAAACCGGCATGGACTGATTTATATCTTCGGTATTGTTTTTCTTGGAAATAAATGCAAGAACCGGATCAGTGTACACACTTTTATAGAAATCATCAGTTAAATGAATTTTACGGGCCAAGCAATGATTTGATCTCAAAATATTTTCAACATACATGTCCAATGGTTCATCGCTTACGTTGCTAAAGACATCCGATTGAAATGAATCTTCTTTATAATCATGGTATTTGGCTATTTTTAAAACACATGTTTTCAATGCCAGCAATTCTATCCTTAGAGAATCATCAGTATCTGCCTGAGTTTGCAAAGAATCTTTGAACGATCCGTATTGAGCAACAACATGAACGTGTTCATCGACTTCCTTGGAAACCAGTTTATATGCATTTTTACTTAATTCTTTTACATGCTGTTTTTGCGCAACATCTATTTTTAATAATATACTCAATAATTCATTAAAATTTTTTGTCTGATAAAATTTTTCTTTTAAATTTATATTACGTTCTAATGTTCTACCGTATGTTCTTTCTATTTTATCAATGATAACCCTTGTTAAATCTTGATATGTATTTGAATTAAGAATAGCTACCCCGTGAATATCAGAGGCTTCTGCAACTAATTCGTAGTAATAATTATCCTGTGTAAATGTAACAGTTTGAGGAATATGAACATGGGTTTGCTCACTTAAAGACATCAGAAACATTCTATCTAATAACTGATGAGAATTACGTTTTATTAAATAAAGATTTAGTTCACCTTTATTGACAATAATATCCTTACCTATAATAAATGAGGTCAAAATTTCAGGTTTTACCATAAATTTTCCCCTTCATTTATTAGCATTAAAGACTGATAGTATTTATTATTCTTACTTAATTCCTGATGAGTGCCCCTCCCTACGGTCACTCCATGATCTAAAACTATAATTTCGTCCGCTTTTTTAATAGTATCCAAGTTGTGGGAAATTGTTATAAAAGATCTTACATATCTTCTAATAATGTTATTTATTTCCCTATTTTTCTGTGCATCTAGACAACTTGTAGCCTCATCAAACAATGCTAAAGGTTTTTGGTTTGCCAAAACTCTGGCAATTTCCAGTCTTTGCAACTGTCCTTGTGAAAAATTTGTTCCATTTTCTTCCATGCGCATAGATAGTAAAGATCCATTAATTGACAATTCATCAACCAATCCGACTACTCTTAATGCATCCTGCAAGGATTCATAGTCAAAAGTTTGGGAAAACATTGTTAAATTTTCCTGTATTGTCCCAGCAAAAAAAGTTGGATTTTGTTCAACTATATCAATGTTGCTATAATAAGTTTCCGCCGTTATTTCACGTACATTCTTATTGTTTAGCAAAATTTCGCCATTATCAGGTTTCAGTAAGCCGGACATTATCCTTGCTATAGTTGACTTTCCTGCTCCTGATGCTCCAACTATAGCTACATGCTGACCAGGTTCAATGTGCAACGAAAAATTTTGTATTTCAAAATGCTGTTCATCATCATATTTGAATGATATATTTTTTAAATCAAAAGAGTAAAACTCATCAAAATTACCAGAATCAGTATCATCATGTCTGCATTTATCTAAAAATAATTCTGCATGTTTATAATGGTATAAATCGCTGATTTTTGCTTCATTAATATCAATAAATTTTATTCGTTGGTTATCTTTAATAACCATTGTTAAAGGGAAAATAAATCCAGAAATAATTATTTGAAACGAAAACAAGTTTCCTAAAGAAAGACTTCCAGAAACAACCAACGTTATCCCCAAAATAAAAATACATATATTGCTCAATAATGCAATAAGTATCAGTACTGAATCTAAATAAGCATTGTGTACACTATGCTTTAAAATTTTATTATTAAGGCTGGTTAACTTTTCCGACCATATATTAAAAATTGATTTTTCTCTACCGAGAGCCTTAACGGCATCTATTGAAGATAAATTTGAAACTACAGAACTGAACAAACTGCTCTTTTGCAATTGTACCTGTTGCTGCAACAATGATTCTTTTCCAGCTATATATTGATAAATCCATGTGTAGATTAGGGCACAAAATACAGCAACCAATGCCAACTTATAGCAGTAGCCCAACATCATGCATAAGTAAAATAAAGAAGTCATGAAATAAACACTGTTAATTTTAAATTTCATAACCAATTGATTAATCAAAATTGAATGCAACGACATTTTTGTTTGTATTTCACCATTTGATCGCTGAATAAAAAAGCGCAACGGCAATGCAAACAATAAGTTCAGTGATTTTAAAACGGTATTAACCAACTTTTGCAGTTTCAATCTACGTAGCGATAAATCAATAACATTAAGTAATATGATTTTTATTCCAACCACCAATAAAAACATTAAAACCAAAGAAGTCAACCAATTAGTTTTTTCAATTACAACATAATCTATATATACGGAAAAAATCATTGGAATAGCAACAATTGGCAAAACCAACAAGATACTTGCCCAAAATACCGTTATTAATAAAGTTTGTGAACCGCTGTTAAAAATAGAAAAAATACTATTTTTTCCATTTTTAACTGTAGGTTCAAACCCCTCTTCTTTATTAAAAGTTAAGGCAACCCCACTGAAACCTTTTTCAAACGTTTCCCGATCCAGTGCTAAACGGCCACACTGCGGATCATTAATATAAAAAATATTCCCGTTTTTTCCCTGCCCTTCATAAACAACGTAATGTTCCTGATTCCAGAACAGAATCATAGGTACTTTTAGTTTACTTAATGAATCAACCTTTAATTTGAAACCTTTTGCATTTAATTGATACTTTTGGGCTATTTTTATGATAGTTGATGCTTTTGTTCCATTACGTCCCAAACAAAAATCATCTCTCAACTGCTCAATAGAAATGTCTTTTCCAAAATACTTTAAAATAATAGATAAGCAAGCAATACCACACTCACTTGTTTCCATTTGTAAAACAAGCGGAGTTTTTACCGTTTTTCGCGAATTATCAAATAAAATCATGGTAATTGCTCTTAAAACAATGAATCAATTGCAGAAATAACCAACGATAGAGGTGATTTATAACTAGTGTCTATCACCACAGTACCAACCATACCTCTTGATATAGCCTGATTAAAACCTTGCCTTGATGTCCAACCATATCCATTTTTACTGTCTTTATCAGGAACCATCTCCAGTTCAACTCTTACAACACTATTGGTTCCTATAATCATATTCTGCAATGATTTATTCATTAGTTCGGATTCAATTGCTTCAGGGCTAATTGGCAAATTATTAGTAGAGCGAACTATGCATTTTATAAACCCGTATTTATTTGAAGATACTGAACTAGGAGAAAAATACGCTTTCATGCCGTTTTTTACACGTTGAGCGTACTCAAAAGGGATATAGGCAACAATATATAACCTATAATTTTTTGTAGGAGAAACTATTGCAATCTTATCGCCAATCTTTACATATTCTCCAACATTTTTTAACAGTTCAACAACCTCTCCTTCATATGATGAATGAATCCAGTATTTTTCACCAAATTCTTTCCTATCAAATTCAAATTTTTCTTTTTTTTGCAGAAGTTTTTGGCTGAGCGCCTTTATCTCATTTTGAACTGTTTCTGATAATGTGCCATCAACATTTTTCAAAGTTTCAATATTTTGCTGCATCTCCTTTATAGATAAATACTCTTTATCTAAAAGATCAATCTTATTTGGAAGAGTTGGATTATACAACTGACCTAATACCTGACCAACTCGAATTTTGGAACCAATTTTTATATTGAGATTTGCAAGAACACCATCACCCATAGAAATAATAGGCATTACAGTTCCTTCCTCACTAACCGTAATTCCTGTTCCTTCAACAGTTTCTGACACTCTTCCCTTAAAGGCCCAAACAAAGAAGATCAATACAATTAATGTTATACATAAAAGAAATAAAACAGTATATGGAGCTTTTACACTCGTAATCTGTGAATCTTTGTTTGATTTAAATCCAACTTTTCTTTTATACTCTTCTGGCATAACAATTCTTAATCTTCGCTAACTAGATTTTTAAGATAACTTAAGGAATCGGCTAATTTTTCCTTTGCTCTGTGAATTCTTACTTTTACTAATGATTCTGATATAGATAACTGTTTGGCTATTTCTTTAATACTCATTTCACCTATGTTAAACAATGTATAACATTCTCGCAATTCTTCAGGTAACTCATCCAGAGCCTTTTTTAAACAGTTACGAATGTACTCCAAATATTCTTCCTCTTCTGTAGGATTAATTAAAGTACTTTGATCAACAACAACATCAAATTCCTCTTGTTCAACCATAAATTTATCTCTACGAAATTTATCAATGCGCAGATTTTTGGCAATGGTAAAAGACATCGCAGAAATGTTGTCGTCTAAAGAAAACTGCTCTCGCTTACTCCATAATTTAATAAACGTATCCTGAACTAAATCCTTTGCTGATTCATACGATTCTCCATTAGCAACAAGATAATTTGTTAATCTCGGAGCTATTTCATTGTACAAATCCTTCATTTGCTGAATAGTAAGCATCCTGTTTCGCCTTTTTTAGTATATCTAATCCATGCTATCACACATAAATTCAATCGTCTAACTTGTTTCTTTGAGAATGCGATTTAATGAGAGTTTTGTAGCAATAATGCTTAACAATATACTAATCATAACTGATATAAATGATTCACTGAACGATAATTGAATCATAGTGTAGGAACTGCCATAAATGTTAGCAATATTATCTATAATGGAAATAATGCAAATTATAAAAAATGTATTAAGCCACCATGCAAGGAAACCGCCTATCAAACCAAACCAAAATCCCATATACAAATATGGTCGAGCAACAAATGTATCTGTAGCACCAAAGATTTTCATAATTTCAATTTCATCTCTGTGAGCCAGCAGATTAATTCTGATTGTATTCGAAACCGTCAATATAACACCCAAAGACAGCATAACTCCTACACTTAACGCGATGTTTCTCAAGAATTTAGCTATAGCTTCCAATTTTTGCAACCAGACAAAATCAAACTTTCCCTGTGCAACCTCCGGATATGTTAAAAATTCATTCAACATATTCTCTGCTACAACCTTAGTATTCGATATATCCTCTGAAGGCATTATCTCTATAACATCAGGTAAAGGATTTTTATTAAGAAATTCCAATGGTTCAACAAAGCCCGACATTTTAGAAAACTCAACCAAACCTTGTTCTTTTGAAATAAAGGCCACAGACTTCACATTGGAATTACTTTTAATTTTATTTATAAGATCGTCTATTTGCTGTTGTGTGGTATCCTCTTTCAAATAAAGAGAAATCTGACTGTTATCATTAAGACTGTTGGTAATGGAAACAGCATTGTTATAAAAAACATAAAAAGTCATGGGAACCGCCAAACTTACAGCAATAAGCACGACAGTAACCACAGTACGTATAGGATTACTAATTAACGTGAAAAAAGAACTACGCAATATTTTCCAGTGCGTTGATATTAAATTATCTCTAGTAACTAATTTTTTATTATCAGACATACAATTTTCTCAGGGTATATCACCAACAAGCCTGCCATGATCCAATACCAACTGACGGCAATGTTTCCATGTTAATAACTCATTATCATGAGTTGCCAAAATAATTGTAACTCCCTGCATATTCAAAGTAGAAAACAGTTTTAATATATCGAAGGCACGCTGCCTATCTAAGTTTCCTGTTGGTTCATCTGCCAACAATAACTTTGGAGAATGAACAATTGCTCGAGCAATTCCGACTCTTTGCTGTTCACCGCCCGACAGCATTGGAGGGAAACACTGACGCTTATCCAATAAACCAACGAGATCCAAAGCTGCCATGACTCTTTTTTCTATATTCAATTCATTATAATTTTCGATTTGCAATGGCAATGCAATATTTTCATAAATCGTCTTTCGGTTTATAAGTTGATAATCCTGAAAAATCATTCCGATTTGGCGTCGTAAATAAGGAATATCATTTCTTGAAATATTGGTTATATTCTGGTTATTAAAATATATTCTGCCTAAAGTAGGTCTCTCTATTGCCGCAATCAACTTTAATAGGGAACTTTTCCCCGCACCCGAATGTCCTCTAAGGTAAACCATTTCACCTTGATTTACACGAAATGAAACCTTTTGGATAGCTTGAAATCCACCCAAATAGCTTTTAGATACATCTTCAAACTTTATCATTTGAACTTATTCTTATTCTTGTTCTTTATCAAATAATGCTTCAATAAAATCCTTGGCATCAAAAGTACGAAGATCTTCTATACCCTCACCAACACCTATATATCTAACCGGAATCTTAAATTGATTAGCTATCGCAAAAATAACACCGCCTTTGGCAGTTCCATCCAGTTTTGTTAATGTTATTCCTGTCAAAGGAACTGTTTCATTAAACAACTTTGCCTGACTAATTGCATTTTGACCGGTTCCCGAATCCAGCACCAGCATTACTTCATGAGGAGCATCAGGAGCAACCTTTTTAATAACTCGTACAATTTTACGCAATTCTTCCATCAGATTTGATTTATTCTGTAATCTTCCGGCGGTATCTACCAACAATACATCAATCTTTTTAGCTTTAGCGGAACAATATGCATCATAAATTACCGATGCAGAGTCAGAACCTGTTTGCTGAGCTACAACAGGAATATTGTTTCTATGTCCCCAAACTTGCAATTGTTCAACGGCAGCTGCTCTAAAGGTATCACCTGCGGCCAGCATTACCGATTTACCGTCATTTTGATATTTTTTGGCAAGTTTTCCGATTGTCGTAGTTTTACCAACACCATTAACACCGACCATCAGTACCACAAAAGGTTTTTTATCAGCAATTACCAGCGGAGCCTGAGATTCCTTCAGTGTTTCAAACATTACGCTTTTTAAAATATCGTAAAGAGCTTCCGCATCATGGAGCTGTCTCAATTTTGCCTGTTCGGTAACTTTTTTTATTATATTCTGCGTAGTCTCGATACCTAAATCAGCCATCAATAAATTTGTTTCTAATTCCTCAAACAAATCATCGTCAATTTTTTTACCTTTGAATAACGCGACGAAACCATAGCCAATATTCTGTTTTGTCCTCTTTAATCCTTGCAATAAACGGGAAAAAACACCTTTTCTGATTTCCTCTTGTTTTCTTATCTCACTTGGTCTGAGCTGATTATGCTCATTAAAATCTTCCGCTGAGTTGAGGTCTGAAGATTTCTCCATACGCTCTTCATCAGCAATATCTTCAGATTTCAATGCATTTAACGAAACTTCTTCCTTTTCGATTTCTTCATTAATTATTTTAGAAACTGCTTTTGTTTCATCTAAAAGTTTAACATCATGCTCCGCATTCACCACTCTTTGTTCTTCAGCTTTGGTTGAAATATCTTTTTGAGCATTCAACTCATCTTTCTTATTCTTTTTTCCCCAAGAAAATAATCCCATATTTTTAATCCACAATTTAATTATTTCTATACAAACTATATGATACTTGTCCGGCCGTTTTAGACTTCAACAAAGTCCAATTGCTTGGCATTTCTGCAGTATTTTCAATCTCTTGCTCAACATAAATCAGCGCATTATTGCATAAAAAGGCATTTTTATTCAATAAACTGCAGATTTGCGAAAGGAAACCCTTTCTAAAAGGGGGATCCAAAAAAACAATATTGTATGGTTCATCCTGATTTACACGCTGAACAAACTTTAAGGCATCTCCAACCACAAGTTCTGCATTAGATATTTTTAATAAATCTAAATTCTCCCTGATTAGTTTGGCTGACTGAACGTTCAACTCCACCAATGTAACAAACTTCGCATATCTAGATAACGATTCAAAAGATAAAGATCCAGAGCCGGAAAATAAATCCAAACACCGAGATCCGGCAATATCAAACTGCAGCCAGTTAAACAGTGTTTCTTTAACACGATCCGTGGTTGGACGCAAACCTTCTGCATCATGGACTTTGAGTTTACGCCCACGGTATTGACCACTAATAATTCTAATATTTCCCATTTTATTAATAGAAGGTTGTTGGAATGATGTGTTCTCTTTTATTCTGATAATTTTCAAAATATAACGACGTTTCACATTGAGCATCGTTCAACTGCGTAGTTGTCAAATTTTTGGAAATCTCATCTCTAAACTTTGCAATCTCGCTGTCTCCTTTTCCACATGCAAGCGCTAAAGAACTCCATATGTAAGCTTGCTGATTATCCTGAGGAACTCCGTTGCCAACTGCGTACAGTTTTGCCAATTCATATTGTGCATCCGGATTTCCCGCTTCCGAAGCCAGACTAAACATCAGTACACTCTGAGCAATATTTTTGCTACAGCCAATACCCTTAAGGCACATTAAACCAACCTTAACCATCGAGGCAAAATGCTTATGTTTCGCAGCCAAATCATAGTAGGTAAAAGCTTCAGTATAATCAACTTTAACACCAATACCTTCCTCATACATTTTAGCCAGACAATACATGGCATCAGGGTAATCCTGTTCAACAGCCTGCCTGTACAATTTTATAGCCTGCTCATAACTCTGAGTACAACCTATACCATCTCTATACATCGTGCCTAATTCCGTACAGCCTTTTGCATTAAACAAAGAGGCCGACTTACTAAACCAGTTAAATGCATTTTTTAATGATGATGGAGAATTCACCATATTCAAATACAAATAACCTATACAATTCTGAGCCTCAGCATTACCTTCAATTGCAACGTGTTTATAACAATTTAACGCTTGTGCATAATCGCGCTCTACACCCTGCCCAGATTCATACATATGTCCCAGTTCCAAATATGCGTCATGACAACCGAACATTGCTGCTTTCTGATAGTAATCAACAGCCTTGAAGAAGTCCTGGTTAACGCCTATTCCCCGGCGATACAAATAGCCGAGCTGATACATACTTCCCACATGATTTTTTTCAGCGGCTTTATTGTACCAAACACATGCCTCATAAATATTTCTAGAAACGCCACGACCGCTCTCATAAGCCTTACCTAACGCGTATTGAGCCTCAGGATCACCTGCTTCTGCGCCATATCGATATAATTCTATTGCCTTTAGTTGATCAGGAGCAATTCCCAATCCATCATAATATATTTTTCCCAACAAATAATATGAAGTAGGATCCTTGATCTTAACTAAATCCTGAAGAAGCTGCATTGCCTTATGATAATCCGGTTCAATATCTTCCCCGCTCATGTACGTTTTTACCAACAATCGTTTTGCTTCTAAATGCCCATCATCAGCAGCACGTTTATAGAATTCAACAGCTTTTTGCATATTGTGTGCAACAAGATAACTTGAAGCATATAACTGTCCTAACTTAAATACAGCATCTAAATTTCCAAGATTTGCTGCTTTAGTATAGTAAGTCAAAGCAATTTTATAATCTTGCTTTACTCCTGTACCTTGCTCATACATCCCTCCAAGAGCGTATAATGCTCGAGGATCTGATCTTTCAGCCGCTTGTCGATACCAATATAGTGCCTTTTGTTCATCCTGCTTAACACCGCATCCAGTTTCATAGCTGCGAGCCAGATTATATTGAGCGGTTGGGTTGCCGTGCTCAGCTGCTTTGTTATACCAGTTAAAAGAAGCAACCAGGTCCTGTTTTACACCTATTCCCTGTTCATACATATGAGCAACAGCATACTCACAATCAATATTACCCTGTTCAGCACCTTTGTAATACCAATAAAATGCTTCCTGATCATGCTTTTCAGAATTTGAAGACTGTCGCTTTCCTTTTGTCCAAATAACCTCTTTGTTTCTAGTAGCCAAAAGATTATCTAGCGAATCCAAATCAATCAAATGATTTTCAATAAAATAACCCAGTTTATACTGAGCTTCATCAGAACCATTTTCTGCAGCTTTGCGGTACCATTGATAAGCAGATTTATTGGCATCATTTGTAATGATTTTTCCCTGCTCATACATATGAGCTAAGAATACCTGAGCTTTTAAACTGCCGTTTTCCGCGGCTCTTGTATAATACTCTGTCGCTAAACTGTTACTTTGTGGAATACCATAACCATTTTCATAGAGTTCTCCTAGTTTATACAGAGCAGGATGATATAAATTATCTGCGGCCTTTTTCAACAAATCTATACTTTGTGCATACTTAGGTGGCTGTTCATCAAGCAGCAAACATGCCAATTTATAGCGTGCAGGATCGTAACCACCTTTGACAGCCTCCTCATAGTAATATTTGGCCTTATTAGGATTTTGAACAGTGTTGTATAAACCTTTATTGAATATATCCCCCAAAGCCTTAAGAGAATTTAAATGACCTTGACCAGCAGCCACCTTGATCCAACGAAGTCCTTCATCACAGTCATAGTACCTGCTTTCTTTATCCAGCAACTTCTGAGACAACATAAACTGAGCATCAGTATTTCCTAATTCTGCGCCTTTCTTGAGATATTCAAAACCTAAAATATCAGATTTTTCTACACCATATCCCCAAAAATACAGATTTGCCAAATTGACCACGGCTAAGGTGTAATTATTGCTGGCAGCACGTTCTAACCATTTAACACCAACCGATAAATCACGCTCAATATCATCAGCATAAATGTACATCATTCCAACATGGTACTGAGCAATAATATCACCGGATTCGGCTAATTTTTTTAATGAACTAAATTTACTGTTCAATGAATTTTTGGAAGAAACCCATACAACTTTTTTCTCCAAGTTTTCTTTACTTTGAGGAGTTTTTTCACAGGTTTTCTTCTCATAAAGATAGGCTAAATCAAGACTCCATAAAAACGGTTTTTTCTCTATCTGGACCTTTTCTACAAAAGAATCATCTCCAAGTTTGATTTTTTTTGTCTGAACACCATTTAAATCTTCCTTTAAGTCATTCTCTAAATTCTGTTGGTTCTTTTTAGTTTTCCAAGTTACTGTAGAAGAAGATTCCTTTAAACGGTCATATTCTAAAATTGCTTGTCCATACCCCTGATCAGCTGCTTTCTTAATCCATTCTCGTGCCTGACTGATACTTTTTATTACACCTTTGCCACCGGCATACATTAATCCCAAATAGTACTGGGATTTTGCATCACCCTTTAACGCTTTAGGGCGAAAAACTTCTAAAGCAGTCCTGTAATCACCCACTTCGAATGCCTGAACGCTCGAATCAACATTATCAAATTGTATTATTTGAGTTTTTTCCTCGCGCATATTACGACCTTTACATAAAAAGACAAATCAGTTGAAATATCATTGATTAAATTGCAAGTTTATAGTATAGACAAAAAGCAATAGTTTTAAAACATTTCATTATTTATTTTGCTTGTAGTTTAACGCTCTTATTTTAATTAAAAACACCGATCACACAAAAGAATCAGTTTATTGTTCATTATTAAAAGGAACATAAATATCAAACCGGTGAGATTTTGTTTCAATACTGGATGACGATTTAACATTTGCTAGAAAATCTGCTCCTTTAGGTCTCTTCACGCTAACCCTGTGTCTAGCAATTCTTAAGGCTTTTGACAGCAGCATATCAGAATCAAGATCGAGTCCTACAATATCATGAAAAGCCTGCATATCCTTTTTAACAAGTGCTGTTGAATTGGACTTGGGATACATGGGATCCAAATAAACAACATCACAACTCTTTTCGTCACTTAACTCAAGTATGGACCTATGATCACTTAAAGTTAAATTTTTTCTAAGCATTTCACCAATATCAGAATTTTCGTACCCTCGTCTTAAACCATCTTTAAGCAAAATTCTTACTATTTCATTACGTTCAAACATTGTTACAACACAGTCTAACGATGCAAGAACAAAGGCATCCCTACCCAATCCACCGGTTGCATCATAAACTGCCGGTTTTTCCTTTTTTTTGGAAAAAACAGCCTTGGCAACAGCTTGTCCACTCCCTCCACCGTGTAATCTGCGCCAAGCAAGTTTACCATTTACGAAATCAACAAAAATTCCCTTTTCTTTTGGTTTTACTAAATTTCGTAATTCAATATGCTCATCATGCCATTGCAAGCGGTAAGGAACTTCAAATTCATATGAATTTAACAAATCCTCATTCACACCTAAATCAGTTAAATTAATATTGGCTATCTGTATCTTATACATTAATTCAGACTACTTCTTATTGTTTCAATCAATCCATCTGTAGATGGTTCTATCCTACGCCAAAAATTAAAACTTTCTGCTGCCTGCTCTATAAGCATTCCCAACCCATCATAGGCAACTGCCCCCAGTTCTGACGCAAACTGAACAAAGACCGTTGGTTTGGCACTGTACATTAAATCATAAACAACCACTGATTCATTAATCAAGGAAGTATCTAACGGCGGTAATTCCCCCTTCAATGAACTGGAAGTTGCATTTATAACAACATCAACACCATGAGCAATACAATCTATTTCGGCATAGCACACATTTCCCAAATGTTGAAAATGATTCGCTAATGAAACTGCTTTGGAAATTGTGCGATTGGTAATTATAACCTTTTTAGGACCTTGCATAAGGAGTGAGCCTATTATACCTTTAGCAGCACCTCCCGCTCCTATTACTAAAATAGTTTTATCTTTCAGAACAATATTCTTACCAACAGTTAAATCCTTAACTAATCCGGCTCCGTCCGTATTATCTCCAAAAATAATACCATCTTCATATTTTAATGTGTTTACCGACTGCGCCTGCTTAGCTCTCTCTGTTAACTTATGACACATAGCATATGCCTGCTCTTTAAACGGAACAGTAACATTGCATCCCAAAAAGCCATTAGAAAAAAGGTCTTGTATCGTCTCTTTAAATTTATCAAGTTCAACCAAATGTTTACTATACATTAAATTCTGATTTGTGCTTTTGGCAAAATGATTCTGAATAAAAGGCGATAAACTATGTTCAATCGGGTTTCCAACCACACAATATTGATCCATACATTGTTCCTTAGGATTATTATTTAAAACTCTAACGAATGATTTCCATTCATTTTTTACTCTATTTATCAGGAATAGATATAAGTGCGAACTAGTATTTTTTTGTTCAAAACAATAATAATTTACTGCTTCTGCGTAACACTTCCATTTTATGAATTGAACTACACTCAGTCTGACTTAAACAACACTGACTAGCCTTTTCTTATAACTGTTTTTGATTTTAAATCTATTATAGTTGAAGGATTCAAATATCCCAAAGTACAGCCCTCAACTACATAGTCAACCAAATTTCCTAATCTGCAAATTGTTTCTCTGTATGTCTTACATGGAACTTCTTTTGATTTGTTTGCACTAGTCGAAATTAATGGCTCACCTACCACCTCACAAAGCGACTTAATAAGCGGATGAGAAGAAATCCGTACAGCAATTGTAGAATGGTTTCCTGTTATATAAAACGAAACATCGGGCAAGGCAGGAAGAATAAATGTATATGGTCCAGGCCAAAATTGTTCCATATACTTCATTTCTGCTAAAGAAATTTCTTTAAAATTCACATATTTTTTTAAATAACTGAGATCATGACTGATTAAAATCATACCCTTATTTATATCCCGGGCTTTAACATCAATCACTTTCTTTAGCGCGCTTTCATTATTGGGCAAACATCCTATTCCAAAAACCGCTTCCGTAGGATAAGCAATTACATCACCATGTAGTAAATATGATGATGCAATTAGACGATTAAAATAATCACTCATTTATTTATTTTTAAAATCCGCAACCTTTGATTGTAATTTCTTATCTTTTTCAACTACAACATTCGCGCTATCTTCTCTCTCTTTTATAAACCTTTCATTCAAATTTGCATCACTTAAGGCTAAAATCTGAGTGGCAAAATAGGCTGCATTTTTTGCTCCTGCTTTTCCAATAGCCATAGTAGCAACAGGAATTCCGCCAGGCATCTGTACTGTGGACAATAAAGCATCAACACCATTTAACGGACCGCAATTAATTGGAACTCCAATAACAGGTCTTGTTGTATTAGCAGCTACAGCCCCTGCCAAATGGGCAGCCAACCCGGCTGCACATATGAATACAGCGCAGTCACGATTTTGAGCATCCTTTACATACTGTACAGTTTGCTGAGGTGTACGATGAGCAGAAGTTACCTTTACCTCGAAATCAATATCAAACTTCTTCAAAACCTCAAACGCCGGTTCCATGGTATCATAATCAGAATCGGATCCCATTAAAATTGAAACAAAAGCCATTAAATCACCTTTTCTCTATTAAAAAAACACCAATATGAATTATACAATATTTGATTGCTTAGTATAAAAATCTTTATTCCTGTTCTGAAGTAATCGGACATTTAGTTTTGCACCCAGGTGCAGCACACTGATAATATTTACCAAATTTATTCACTCTAACCAACATAATTGGAAATCCGCATTTACTGCACTTTTTTGTTACTGGTTTATAGCTTACTTTATATTGACAATTCCGATAGTTGCTGCATGAATAGAAGGATTTTCCGTACTTGTTGGCATGCTGTTTCAAAACACCACTGCAGCACGACGGACAAGTTACCTCATTCTGTTCCTGTTCTGTATATATGTATTTGCAATCGGGATAATTTTGACAGCCGATAAATAATCCATATTTGGATTTTTTTACCGCCAGAGAATCTCCGCATAAAGGGCATATTTTTCCATCTAAAACCTTTAAAATTTTAACACCGTGTAAATTGATATTTTCAAGATAATTACATACAGGATAGTTTGAGCAGCCAAGAATATGACCATTTTTTGTACTTCTGACAATAAGAGAGGCGCCGCACTCTGGGCAAACCCTATTTTCAAATGATTCATCATTTAAATCAGCATTTATAATCGTTTGATTAGATTCAGTCATTATCTATTTCTTTTTTAAACAGAATTAAAATAATTTTTCGCAGCAAATACGTATCATTTGTTGCAAAAAGAGAAAAGGCCAAACTTTAAAATTAAAGTCTGACCTACACAATCAATCTAACACAACAGAATTAATCTTGCGGATTATTCAACCTTGAGCCATTTGGAATAAAATCAGTAGCATCTAAAATCAAGCCCAATGATAATTTATCATAAGTCTTAAATACCATCACATGACCAACAGATTCTGATGGCAGTCTACTGTGCTTAGAACCGGCAGCAATAAGTCTGTCTGTTGCCGTGCCTAAATCAACATAACTAACACTTTCGGCACTGTTTCCTGCAACTCTAACACCTTGTTTTGAAACTTCAAACACATCTCCGTTGGAAACACCGTTAGCTGCACCTTTGTTAATTACAACCACTTGGTTCTTACCAACAAATCTGTTGTCCATTACATTTTCCAAAACAAAGGCTTCTCCGCTTACATTAGCAGGCTTCGGGAAATAGTATGCATCATATCCAGAAACACTTGCCAATGGGATAAGTCTTTCACCTTGTTTAACTTCTTTTACAGATTTAATCAAAGTAACAGGAGTAGCACCTTCAACTTTCTTTCCTGCAATACCTACAGCTGATAATGCTGCACGATATCCTAAAAGTTCACCTGTCACAGGATCCTTATACTTTTTAGGAGCAGAATAAATACCATACTGCTCACCTTCTTGTAAATCACCTCTTACATAAACAACAGAAATTTCGCCCATAAGCTTATTATTGTTGTTATCACCCAAAACAAATGGCAGAGAATCAATACCATCTTTAGTTGGGAAAACATAATCAGAAACCAAAAATTGCTTTATAGACTCAATATCAATTGATTTAACCGCATCCTCTGTGCCAGATCTTCTAATACCAGGAGATAACTTCTTAACACCTGTAACCAAACGTGGTTCGCCATTGATATAAACAAGATTCAATACATCACCTGGATAAATCCAGTGAGGATCTTTAACTTGCGGATTTACTTGCCAAATCTTTGGCCAATACCATGGTTTCTTCAAGAAAACACCAGAAATATCCCATAAAGTATCACCTTTCTTTACAGTATATGTATCTGGATGACCTTCCTTTAAGGCTAAATTGTCAGCAAAAGCAAAAGTAGCCATTAACATACCAGCTAAAAAAGCAGTTAATTTTTGTTTAATCATA
>Ga0256407_10004338_pt1 | contig 23826 bp, 18 predicted proteins | sample RumenRJG_04DNA_FD_193489 | JGI IMG/M metagenome (GOLD analysis project Ga0256407, IMG submission 193489) | Bovine rumen microbial communities from Lethbridge, Alberta, Canada - RJG_04 | ecosystem: Host-associated > Mammals > Digestive system > Stomach > Rumen | place: Canada: Alberta... | reverse complement strand
TCAGGAAAATTTATACTGGAAAGACATCTGAAAAAAGGTTCAATATTCATCAGTATGAATGATCAAAAAGTCTATCTTGTAAAGGGGCTGAATTCCACCTGGAGTGAAATGCTTGATGGTATGCCTCCGCCTGTTTTGCTGAATACGACTCTGCTCCCATGGAAAGATGTTATCATATCCGATGGGCTGGTCGCACTCACTCCTGTATATTTCGGAAAAGGCTATTCAACGGAATTTAAGGAAATCTACATGAACGCAAAACATAATTCTACTATATTCAATTCCTTGTGAATTCAAACACGGAGTCAGATTATTATATCCTGACTCCGTGTTTTTCAATACGCTTTACTTTTGACGCTTACGAAAGACCTGATATGCGGAAAACAAGTGTATGTTGTGACGGGATATACAGATCTGAGAAAGTCAATAGACGGACTTGCTGCAATCGTGCAGGGACAGCTTGAACTTGATGTGTTCAGCAAAGGATTGTTCCTGTTCTGTGGCAGGAGATGTGACCGAATCAAAGGACTGCTATGGTAAGGTGATGGATTTCTTCTGCTGTACAAAAGACTTGATAACGGGAAATTTCAATGGCCCCGCAATGAAACGGAAGCAAGACTGCTGACAGAACAGCAGACCCGCTGGCTTTTGGAAGGACTGAAAATTGAACAGCCGAAAGCGATACGTGAAGGAAAGCCCGGAATTCTGTATTAAAAAACAGTTGTCAAAAAGTTTACACAAATATGGTAGAAAAAGCCCTTCGTTTCTGATATGATGAAAACATCATTACAGGAACGGAGTTTTTTTTAAGGTGTCGGAACATGATATTGAAAAGTTGGCAGAAAATTACCAAAAAGCGAAAAATGAAATATCAGAACTTACCACAGAAAATGCTGCATTTCGCACCGAAATCTCCGTTTTGAAAGAAGAAATGGCAGTCATGCAGAATCAGCTTGACTGGTTCAAAAGACAGATGTTTGGCAGAAAAACAGAGCAGACATCGGTAATTTTGGAAGGCGGAGAACAGCTTTCCATGTTTCCGAAAGACGAAAATGAAAAGCCACAGTGTTCCTACAAAAATGAAGAAACCATCACAATTCCGGAACATAAACGCAAGAAAAAACGTACGTTTGAAGAGGCAATGTGCGAACTTCCGGTAGAAAAAGTGGTGTATGAGCTTGAAGAAAAAGTATGCGACAAATGCGGTGCAGAAATGGTTGAGATAGGTGTGGAAAAGCGTGATGAGTTGGTGTATACGCCTGCAAAATTTCATGTCCGCCGCCATATAGTGAAAGTTTACAAATGCACAAAATGCGGCAATGATCCCGAAAGAGATGCGGAATTGGATGATGTTGAGCCATGCCATTTCAGGAAAGCCGCCTGCCCGAAAGCAATGATTCCCGGCAGCTACTGTTCGCCGGAACTGCTTTCTCACATTATTTATGAAAAATATGGGAAAGCCGTCCCCCTGCACAGACAGGAAAAGGATTTTGTATCGAAAAGGATACCGTAGCTGAAAGCAACCATGTCAAATTGGGTGATGACCGGTGCAGAACAATGGTGTTTGCCGATTGTGCAGAAAATGATTGAAATTCTCCTGCTGAGTGAAGTCATCCATGCTGATGAAACCAAAATACAGGTATTGCGTGAAGAAGGCAGAAAAGCATCAAGTGAATCGAGAATGTGGGTGTATTGTAACGGAAAAATCAATGACAAAAGCATTGTCATCTTCGATTACAAGCCGACACGAAAGGGTGCAAATGCACAGGAATTCCTGAAAGGCTGGCACGGCTATCTTGTGCGTGATGATTTCAGTGGCTATCACGTTCTGAAAGATGTGAAACACTGTGCCTGCTGGGCTCACATGAGAAGAAATTTCGTTGAGGTCATACCGTCTGACAAGAAACTGCACAAGACATCCGTGGCAGTGCAGGCGGTGGAACGGATCGACAAGATATACCATGAGGAAAGCCTGCTGAAAAACTGCACATCTGAGAACCGGTACGAAGAACGGCTGAAAAAAATAAAACCGTTGATTGATGAGTTCTTTTCATGGATAGAAAAATTGCCTGTAAGCGGTAAAAGCAAGCTTGCGGGAGCCATCAGCTATGCCATTAATGAAAAGGAATATTTGTACACGTTTCTTGAAAACGGAAATGTTCCACTTGACAATAACCGTGCGGAAAATGCAATACGTCCGTTTGCAGTCGGCAGAAAAAACTGGCTTTTCAGCAACACTCCGAGAGGAGCAGACTGCAGTGCGGCACTGTATTCCATAGTATCTACTGCACAGGCAAACGGACTTGATGCAGAAAAATATCTGACAGAGCTGTTCAGACAGCCTGCCGGAACAATCATTCTGCCTTGGAAGGAGGAAAATTCAGATGACACTTGATACGGAAAATGCCAAATTATTCTTTAAGTTGTTTTTACCGATATTGGACTATGTGAATTTAAAGTGCCATGTGCTTGAGAACGACGAAAAATTCATGGAAAAATGGAGTCTTTCTCAGGGTATTAACGCACAAAGTGCTTTGAAAACTGCCAATAAACTCTGGTCGGATGATACACTGATAGACGACTATCTTGCACAGGCACAGCTTTCCGATGAAGACAGAGAAATTGTCAGCAGTTGGAAAAAGCATATCTCAGGCAAATTTATACTTGAAAGACATCTGAAAAAAGGCTCAATATTCATCAATTTGGATGATGAGAAAGTATATCTTGTAAAAGGGCTGAATTCCACCTGGAGTGAAATGCTTGATGGTATGCCTCTGCCTGTTTTGCTGAATGCAACTCTGCTTCCATGGAAAGACGTTATCATATCCGATGGATTGGTCGCACTCACTCCTGTATATTTCGGTAAAGGCTATTCAACGGAATTCAAGGAAATCTACATGAACGCAAAACATAATTCTACTATATTCAATTCCTTGTGAATTCAAACACGGAGTCGGATTATTATATCCTGACTCCGTGTTTTTCAATACGCTTCACTTTTGACGCTTACTCCCTTCGGGTCGTATGACTCGGAGGGAGATTTTTCGATTCACCGGCAGTACTTTTCTATGCACACAGAAATAAATTTCGCCGTACCTTCGCCGTGTTTGTCAATATTCTTTCTGAATCGCTCATCGGCAACATACATCTGTCCCAAGCCGGCAAGTATTTCTTTGGTGCAGGTGTAGTAATTGTCTGTGATACATTGCTGTAGCTTCTCGACCTGAAGCCTTGCTGCTTCGGCATCAGGATCGATGCCATTGCGTTTCAGCTCTGCGAAACCGCACAGAACATCGTCCATTGCTGAATACGCATTGTCCCAGTCGGCTTTGGAATAAGAGGATGTACGCTGCACACTTTCTTTGTAAGCGTCTGTGCTGTTCCAGCGTTGTTTTGCTTCCTCAGCATATTGTTCTCTGAGAGTTTCATATTCATTTTCGTTTGGCATAATATCGTCCCCTTTCTCTAAACTGTCGATTGCACGGATAAGCTGCTCTAAATGCTCCTTTTTTGCAATCAGCAGATCACGCTGCCGTGCAAGAGCCTGCCGCTTATCGTATTCAGGTGATGAAAGGATCTCCGATATTGTTTTCAGCGAGAAGTCCAGTTCACGGTAAAACAATATCTCCTGCATTCGTTCAAAACACGACCTGTCGTAGAATCGGTATCCGGTGTACTTGTCCACCTCTGAAGGTTTCAGTAGTCCTATCCCATCATAGTAGTGGAGAGTCCGTACACTTACGCCGACCAGCTCTGCGAATTCCTTGATCTGCATTTTCATCTTCATCACCTCTGGGTATATGATAACCTATGACGCAGCGTGAGAGTCAAGGGGGGAATTATAATAATACCCTATCATATTTAAAAGTCTTTATGGAAATTAGGCTATAAATATATCGTGAAAATAAATAAAAACCCTCTCATTAGAGATGAAAGGGAAATTTACAATACTATTAAACTATACCCCGAGTAAACGGGGTAGGATGCCACAATCAATCAAAGAACTCAACAACAGAATCAAAAATGATAAAATGGTCAAGATATTACTAATCATAGACATCCCCCCTCGTATACTTGCTAATGTTATATGTCCTCAATTATACATATTAGCATACACCCATTTCTGGATTCCGGAGCAGGACACTTATATTATATAATCATTTACTTAGTTTTTCAATTAGCAATATGTACGAAAAAACAGTATACATATTTTCCCATCGTTCTTTTTTCGGAAGAATTTTTACAAGCGTTTCTATTCCAATATTACCAAACAATGAATAAATTATATTTAGTACCCAGTGATTAAGTTTACCTTTATTAACATGTAACACCCTCGCATGAAATATAGATTCATTATCAGCTAACTGTAGCAAATCTGATTTCACAAATTCATTTAAAGCTAATCGTTTATAAGTTCTCATAATTTTAATTTTTGGGTTATCTACATTTAGATTTTTTGCACATTTTAGATCAGTACAAATGAATATCACATTATTAAAAGAGGCACCTGAAAATTCAACATTTTTCAAATTGCAATTAAAAAAAACTACATTTTCAAGTATTGCATTCTTAAATGAAGTTCCTTTCAAATTAGAATTAAAAAAATCAACCCCAATAATATTAGCACCTTTAAAATTGCAATTAGTAATAATAGATGCTTGATATTTTACATTGTAAAAACGTGATGCATTAAAACATAATTTATGCATGTTTGCTTTATAACAATATTTATTGGTTACACCTTTAAGCTTTTTGCTGCAATGAGTTAAAGTAAAAAATACTGGCTTACCCATTTTTTTCTTTATAACATTCTTCTTTTGAATAAGTTTTCTACTTTCAGCGTTTCTTTTTTTCTTGTATCTTCCCAATAAGAATCAACCTTTCCTTGTAACACACTCTATTAAACCATGAACGCCTATCTGTTCAACTCATATTTACTTCAATGATTCGAAGTGTAAAGACCTCTCAACTCAAAAAGCCTTTCTATATCTACTTCCCCATTAGATACGATACTACTATACGCAACCACATTAATAATTTCAACAGAAATCTTTGTGGAAGTATAGTATGAATTAACTTCCTTTTTTCTATCAGTAATCCTACATTCAAATACCAACGGTGAGCATTCAACAAATGGGGCATTAACCATTTTTGCGTGGATTGGATCATATGCTTTTCCATTCAAGGGCTCCATAATATAGCTTTGAACTCCGCATAAACACATATTTGTTTCTTTATGTTGAAAAACAAGCAGTGGTGAAAGTGTGATATCATCAACCGACTCTAATTTATCATATAAATCCTCAGCTATATCTATCTCATTTATTTTATTTTCGTTTATTTCAATGGAGCAATTTCTGATATCAAAAAAGGGTATCCCTTCATAATAATATCCAAATGAAAAAAGTAACATCATTTTGGAATATGGAAAAGAACAATTACTGTGCCAATAGGGCATCGGAGCTGACTTGTTATCAGCTAAACAATTATCGCTTAGTTTTTTATAGTATTCATCTATTAGTTTTATGCTTATTTCTTTGATACTTAATCCGTCTGCAAAACTCATTCCCATCCATAACTGTTTGTTTATACATACGGTGTCTGTCTGTTTATCATATCGGAAGTATTTTTTCAAAAACGAACGTCCTAATGGATTGAACAATATTAAACGCCTGATTTCATTATCAGTCGGTTCAGATTTAACAAAAATACTATCAGATCGTTCAACAATCTGATTCTTAATTTTACGTTCAGAGTAGAATTTCTGATAGTAGGTAACTATCTTTTCCAGGATAACGATACCATTCTTATTAGTATTTTCAAGAAATGCCAGCAACAATACTGGAATATACGTTGATTGTATTCGTGCCTTATCAAAATCATCAAAGAATAATTCTTTTACCTTTTGTGGATCAATAGTTTCCAGTTCAGAAAATATAATTTCATATTTGTCTGTTCTTTCACGGATCAAGCTCTTTTTAGTTGTTTCGCTGATTTTCGGAGGTGAAGATTCTTTGGTAGCTTTTCTTGTTTTTTTACTCAAAAGAACAGCAGATAATTCTGTTATTTCTATTCCATCATCATATAGTTTTTCCTGTAATTCAGATAACCGTATCAAAGGAATATCAAGTTTTTCAGTAATAGCAATGAAATCATCCTCAGTCAAATAACCTTGCTTGTTATATCGCTGAACCAATTTGTTGTATGCTTTTGCAAAACTATCTTTCATCATTCCACTTCCAATCATTAAGAGAACAATAACTTCAAATGCGAGTACTTTCTTGCACCAAATTCTCTTATTCTGCGAAGAGTTTTATCTTCTATCTGTCTTACTCTTTCTCTCGTAACATTCATCATAGAACCAATTTCTTCTAAAGTATATGGTCGTTCTGCTCCTATTCCATACCTCAAGAATAATATATTTTTTTGTTTATCTGATAAATCGTCAAGCATTTTCATTAGTTGTTCTTTCAGCATTGAATTCAGTACTTCTTCATACTCATCCGGAGCGTAAACATATATTTCATCCGTTTCTGACAATTCATCTAATGACTGTATATCCTGCATATGTAGAATTCTGAGAAGTTCTTCTGCTCTATCCTCAGATATCTCCATATCTTCAACAATTGTCGATAACAATGCTTTCCTGCTTTTATATCCATTATCAATGATATTTTTAACATTTGAAATCTGCTCAAACATATGAACAGGCAAACGAATTAAGTTATCGTTATCGCAGATATACCTATCAATCTTTTGCTTTATCCATAATGATACATAACTTGTGAAATGAGAACCGGAGTAAGGATCATATGAATCAATTGCTTCTGCAATACCATCGTAAGATACCATAAAAAGATCTTCCAGCGGGACAGTTGTTTTTCCCTGATAGCTCATCGTTATTCTCAATGCTGTCCTGAAACTTTTTTCTATTAATACCTTTCTCGCGTATTCATTTCCACTGCGTATCTGAGAAATGAGATTCTTTGTTTCTCCTTTTTGTATAGGAGGAATTGCTCGAATATAGTCAAGAGTAGGACGCATATCAGGATAAAGCTTTTCAAAAAATATATACACCTGCTCGTAATCTATCTGAGAATAATCGTAATAGTCATTATCGGCTTTATTCTCAGGGGCATCAGCTATCAATACCCCCATATCTGTCAGCTTATTGATGACATGATCCGTCATAAGAAAAGAAAGAGAATGTTCATCGCAAAGCTCAAAAATTTCTTCTTCGGAAACATATCCTCTTTTTTGAAATAATTCATTCAGCTTTTCAATAACAACATTCTCTGTCTTCACTTAATATCACTTCCTACGATTTTACCTTTCTACACATTTCAAGTACACTTTCCATATCGATTTCCTGATTATATCTTTCATCAAACTCCTCAAGAAAATCATAGAGTTTCTCTGTATATTCTGCCGGTTGGGTTGCACCTTCAATCAGTTTCTCGTACAGAACCTCAACGCCACCTCTGACATAACTTTCATACAATTCCTCATCAGCAGGGTTGTTTAAACCTCTGAACGCCTTTTCTATCCTCGCTTCAAGTTCAGGTTCATAAGATGTATCAAGCAGCATAATCAATCTGTAATTGAATTTGAAATCATCTGCACGTCTGATAAGCTGTTCCGGGAATATCTTTGTGGATTTTATATCGCTGTTCCTGTCAAGTTCTGCTTTCCTTTGATACAAAAAGCCAATGATAGGAGCTAACATATACACATCATAGTTATGTTCAAAAAACTTATTCTTCTTACTGTCAAATTCATTTGTAAGCTTTATAACCATCTCAGCGTGTTTGCCTATAAAACTGTACTCTTTATCAAACATAATCATCACCTCTTACTCAGGAATGTTTCAAATTCGTTGTGCTTGTCAAATATGTAATCTGCTCCGATCTTTTCCGAAAGATATTTTGCAGCGATTTCTCCATCTGTATCTTTAATGAAGATAATAACCTGTTCGGCAATATTAGGCAGGGTGTCACATACTGTCTGAATTCTTGCCTTATCAAAAGCTGATAAAGGAGCATCCATAACAAGCGGATATGGTTCCGTAGAAAGCTTTTCATTATCCTTGTTGTTTCTTGCCATTTTAATAACACCGGCAATAAAAGCAAAGATTATTGAAATGCTCTGTGCCGTTGAGGTTTCTACACCAACATTAAAATCCTTGTAATCATTAACAATGGTCTGAATATTGTATTTGTCATCTATCTTTAAAGACATACCACCGTTATATATAGATGTGAATATCTCGTTAATGCAAACTTCCAGTTCACTTCTTACTTTCTTTTCCTGCTCTTTATAATCGTTTTGCAGTACTGAATATATGTACTCTGCATAAGCCTTGTATACCTCAATTTTTCTATTATTATCATTTTTCAGGGACAAATTTCGGCGTTCTGATTCGTATCGATCTATTCTTGTTTGCAAACTACCTATTTCTTGATTCAGTCGTCTTTGCTCATCGGTTTTTTCTCTAAGATCTTTGTTATATGCCATAAGTTTTGTCTGAAGAGGACCTACATCAGCAAAACCCTTTAACTGCTCCTCTATGTCGGATATTCTGATTTCACGATCATGGTTTTCATCGACTCTTTCTGCAACATCAGCAAGATTACTTCTGACACTTTCAAAAATATTTACAGCAGAAGAAACACGATAATTACACTGTTCTACAAATTGGTTGATCAATGTGCCAAGCGACTGAGGAGGAATATACTCTAAAAGATTCATCAGCTGCTGATAATGCTCGTCACCACTCGTTATAGGTGTTCCGCAGATACAAGTACCTCTGGCTATCAGATAATCAATAGTTCTCTGATGAATGTCAGGAATACCTTTATCGAGCTTATCTGCATCTACAAGAATCTGCAACACATCGGTAATCATTTTTTGATAAAAATATGTTCTGTAATTCTTCTGAAAAGATGATACTATATTCTGGGTAGAATTACCTATAATATCATTATTTCTTTCTATAATTGCCTGTAAAGATTTTATTTCTCGAGTTAAATCCTCAGCGCCTTTGTTTTTTTCAATCTTGATTCTGAGATCTTGTATTTCATCCTGTAATTTAGGAATAAGAGAATCCAATTCTCCTATGCGATCATTCTTTTTATCCATTTGATCCTGTAAGGATTGTATCTCTCTTCCATAATCTGCTATTCTTGAATCACTATGTGCATCATATTGTTCTTCGTATGAACCTATGACCGAGTTTTTGACTCCTCTTGCTCCTTTAATATGTTTCAACGCAGCAAGATAAGTGTCAAGACCAAGAAGCTTTTTTACAGCCTCTGCAAACTCTTTGCTTTTTCCGGACTGTATTTCTTTACTCATATTTCCAATACGCTCACCATCAAAGAAAAAGTACCCTGATAATTCCTCTGGCAGAATCTCTTTGACCTTTGAATCTTTTTTGTTTTCCGGGATAAATTCCTGCTGACCATCTTTACTTTTATATCTGATAGTCAGTTTTGTTAGAGAAGGTCTTTTAAGCTTTCCGGAATTATCTAACTGATATGTCTGTTCTCTGAGAATATAGTAATCCTGCCCCTTATGTTCAACTTTCAACTCAACGCTGACAGTTTTTGAATCTCCGGGACGCATATTCTGAAGTGTAGCTTTACAAAGTACGAGCGGATCAGCAAAATCGGTTTTTCCATACATACACCAAGTAAATGCCTGAGCAAATGTAGTTTTTCCGGAACCGTTTTCTCCCATGATGACAGTAACATTTTTTTCGGGATCAACAGAGAATTCTATTTCCTGTTTACCGACAAATTGTCTGAAATCAACTAAACAAATGCGTTTTAGTAACATTTTACCGCCTCCTCAATCATTTTTTTGATATCCTTTACCATCTGTGCATCGCTTTTTTCTTCGCTCTTGATGTTTTTCCCTTCAGCAACAATGATCCTTCTGATCAGTCGGGTAGCTCTCTGTTCGTCAACTTTGATTTCTTCACTCATAGTACTCAAACTCCTCTTCTATAGAATATACTTCCTCATGCACATCATAAACATCCCTGATCTCATCAAGTATTTGATCTGCTTCAAAGAAGTTATCAGCCAACCTTGCAAATTCAAAAGCTCTTGTCAATTCGTTTCTCACAAGTCCCTTTCCCATATTGATTTCACCTTCAGTCGAACCGATAGAATCATTCAGATCTTTGGGTATAGTAATGAAATCATAGATAACAGCAAAATCTTTGCCGGGAAATTTGCGCAATACACGACCACGCCTCTGTATATACTCCTTCGGGTTTGTGGTGCTTGCAAGGATAAATGCTGTTTTTATGCTTGGAATATTGACACCTTCATCAAGACATTTAATAGCGATCAAAGCCTGAATGGTTTCGCCCTTGGCAAATTCCGAGGTCAGTATCTTTCGTTCCTCGATATCTTCTTTTGATGTGTACTGTGATACCTTCATGTTCATCTGATTGCCAAGAACATCAGTAACAATATCTATCTGACGCATATCCTCAGATGTTACTTCCAAGCTATCACGAGATTCATCAGGTAATGATGATGAACCGCAATATACCAGCATCTGAGAATCATTAATATATGGCTGAATCTGCTTTCGTAGTTCCCATACCTTATTTTCGGCTGCTGCTACCAACCGAGCTCTAATTAAACAAAGACGCTTGCCTTGTTCAGTTAGTGTTATCTTTCCATGTTTATCTTTTTTCAAACACTTACAGATGGATGCTGTTAAGTCATAATATTTCTTTAGCTCGTCCTCTGTAAGACAAACTACCACCGGATAATACTTATATCTCGTAAGTTTGTCTTCATGGATAGCTCGTTCCAGATCATATTCAATGCACTTTTCACCGAAATAATCATAAAGCTTCTGCGTACCCTCTTCGTCATGATGTCTTTCAAGCGTAGCTGAAAGTGCCAACCGATAATTGAAACTTTCTATCATAAGTCTGCTGAGATAATCAGCACCGAAATTATGCGCCTCGTCAACAATAAAAAGACAATCTCCCTTAATTTTATGCAGCTGAGCCTGTACAAAATCCGAAGAATAAGTTGCATTCGTACAGATAAAACAAAAGAATTCTTTTCCTTTCACACCAAGCTTTTGATTTCTAATAGCCCTCTCCAATCTCGTCTTCCAATCCTTCTGACTTGAGGCACTATAACCGATTATTGGCTGCATATTGAATTTTTCAATATCCTCCACCCATTGTTCCACAAGATGCTGGTAAGGACAAGCAATGATAACAGCTAATTTATGACCAAGCTGCTGTGATAAATGAGTTAAAGCACCTAATCCTGTATAGGTCTTTCCTGTTCCTGTCGCCATATCGAAAATACCATGAAAGTTGTTGTCATCCCATTTTTGAATAGCTTCGACCTGATAATCATGTAGTTTTACAGATGCTGGCATTTTTGGATAATGGTATTCAGGTTGTTTATATTCTATCGGTTGCATTACGATAGGGTACTCTTCGTCATCGATATTGTAGTTGGGGTTTGAAATCTTGTAATGTTCAACAATTTCTTGTTTTAGTTTTGGAAAGTCAAATATTCGTATATTTGGTTCATAGTCATTCCAGATTGATAAGAAAGCATTTTCTTTGATTCGAACTCTTTCTTGCTCATCCTCGCTTTTCCATGAACGAAAAACATCTATCGTTTCATAATTTGTAACAATCGCATTTTCTGTTTCATTCATTGAGCCTGAGAATGCTATTTTATTTCCATTTGAATCTGTAAGGATTCCCATTTTTTCATGATATAGACCGTATGCACTTTGATTCTCCAAAAAAGCTATTTTTATATCAAGAACCCCATCGGCAATCAAGTTTGCAAGGAGATTAAGTCTTTCTGTTTCAAACTTATTGCAAGCTGGCTTCAGTTCTCTGAACAAAGCTTCTTGTATAACTTGCTCTCTTTTTTTATATCCTGTTCTTATAGCCTCGATATCTTCCGGTGACAATCTCGGAGAAGCCACAAGTTCCATTGTTCCGCCATTTTTTACAAGCCCTGTTATTCCTTTTGCTATCTGAACTAATATTGAGGATGAGAAGAAACCTACAGCTCTCTGATATTTTACAGCATGACTTAGCAATGGAATGTAAAATTGACGGACAACATCATCTATCAAAGAACGATATTCACACTTTACATTTATTTCTCTAAAATCCAATTATATCACCAGCCTTCCTATGAGTTTTCTTCAATATAATCAAGCATTTCCTCCAGTACTTCAAAATCATGATCCGTATTGAAATAACTGACACTGAATCTCACTGTACCGCTTGGAAATGTACCTATAAACTTATGAGCAAGCGGTGCACAATGCAACCCGCTGCGAATGGCGATCATTTTTGAAATCACCTGCCCGATCTCACTGCTGCTGTATCCGTCAAAATCGCATGACACCACACCAATACCATTTTCCGGAAGATATAGCTTTATATTATCGTAGGAGCTTAATAGATTGCAAAGTTTCTTGTAATGCATAATCTCCTTTTGATGGATATTATCTATACCATTTTCAAGCAGCCATTTCAAAGAAGCGTTCAGCCCGGCAATAGCCGTGGAATTATGACTGCCTGCTTCATACTTTACCGGTATATCATCCGGCATCTCCTGATTGGCGGAATCAATTCCCGTGCCGCCAATAATTAATGGGGACAGCTCCTGTGGAAATGATGTTATAAAACCGGAAATACCCAAAGGACCGTATAGTGTTTTATGTCCGGCAAAGACAGCATAATCAAAGTCAGAGCTTGCTATATTCGTATCTATTAACCCGGCACTCTGACACATATCTGCAACAGTTATTGCATCATATTTTTTTGCCTCTGAGAAGAGACTCTCTATTGGTGCAATAGCACCCAGAACATTGCTGATGTGGCTTGCGATGACACAGAAAGGCTTATCAGATTTGAATTGAGATGCTACTCCGTCAACATCAATTTGGTATGTATCCTTGCTACAAGCAAGCTGTATGATCTGAAAATTATTTTGCTTTTGCAGATAGTGCAAAGTTCTTGTCACCGCATTATGCTCAAACGGAGAAATATATACATTTGCTCCTTTTGGAATATTGATGCCTCTGATAATAATGTTCAATGCTTCGGTTGCTGTATTTGTAAAAACAACCTTTTTGTTAGAAGCGTGGAAAAGCTCCTGAAGCAATTCTCGGGTCTCATCTGCTATGTATGCAGCCTTAGAGGATAACGAATGCTGCCCTCTGCCGATGCTTACACCACAGGTTCTCGCAAACTGATCCATAGCAGTATAAACACATTTCGGCTTTGGAAATGTTGTCGCCGCATTATCAAAATAAACGATATTTTCCATCGCACCGCTTCCTTAATCACATAGTTTTGTCAGGATATCTATAAGCACCTGACGTTTTTCCTGCTCTGTGATAGACTGTCCCATTTCATCAATAGCAGCAGTAATATCCTGATAAAGCAGATTTGCCCTGTCACTGTATTCCGTCTTCTCAAAACTTCGTACCTTATCATTACCGGATTTATCCGTAATAATGATCTGAACCGTCTGATTACCATTGCCTGCATCAACATCACGGTTACGATCAAATTCTTCAACAGTAGCCTTAAACCGTTCCAACCCTTCACGGAATGACTTTACGGTATTATTATTCCAATCATCAATACGCAAACCGGTTATTGCTTTTCCGATACGCTGAGCGAAGGTTATCTCGTCATTCGTAATGGTTGAAATAAGTTTCAAAATTTGGTTTTCGTTATTGATAAATAGATGCTCTATAGTATGGGGATCAAGCTTGTCATACCAATCTCTCAATGTTGATACGGCAGAACTTCCCTTTACACCGGCAAACACTTCTCCGATAATACCAAGAACACATTTGATCAATCGTTCTTTGCCGCTGTCGAACACTTCTTTAGTAACACATATGGAATCAGCAAGACTAACATCAACGTTTTCAAAACCGTAAATATCTTCAAGAGTTTCAATCAGAAATTCTCTTGTATTAACAATGGGTGCTTTCAGACTTTGTATAAACTTCAATCTCTTCTTTTCAACCTTTTTACCTGTATCATAGTAATGATCCATTTCTCTGGAGCATTTCGGGAGAGATAAATACCATCTATTGATTGCGAGATAAATGTAGGAAAAATTATTATAAGACTTTTCTTTTTCAAGAATATAGTCTTCAAACGCTTGCTGGAGTGCTGCAAGGTAGTCAGTTTTATCTTCGTTCCAGTCTTCCATTTGAACCGAATACAAATCCGGTTTTTCATTTATAGCATTGAGCAGATCAGCGGTTAGTTTAACCTCGTTGCTTCCATTTTTGAAGATCAGGTCTTTCTTTAGCTTATGAAGAACGACCGCTATAAAAACAGGAATGACTCCTTTTTTTAGTCCTATACCATTTTCCGGCTTTGTGAGCACTTCATAAAGCACATCAAAGCGTTTTTCACCACTGACAACAGTAGCCTGAAAAAAAGATCTGATCTCACTCAGCACAAACGCAAGATTGGTATCATCCGGAGAAAGGTTAAGGAAATATCCGTTTTCACCATTTTGAAGAATACCTGTCTGTATCAAAGTACTTCTCATAAACGAAACATCCTGTCCTGTGCCTTTCAAGGAAAGATTTTCTTCAACCATGTCATTTTCAATAAGAGCATTGATTATCTTTGTGCGGCTGTTAACAGCTACACCGGGAATATAATCCTTGTTAATCGACTCATTATTTATAACAGGCGATCTGTTGTAAAGCTGAGTGCAAATATTCGTAAGTAATCCGCTGAGCTGGGACTTTCTTCTTATTTTTACTTCTTGTCCCTTATGATAATATCTGGATTTTTTAAGTTCAGGTGAAGTGTAGGATAACACAAAATCAGATACTAAATCGCTATAATCATCAAGATAAAGCGTATATTCATCGAACAAAAGCTGATCATCGGATGCTTCATCCCTGAGTTCCTTGATAGCAAAGTATTCCGTAAGCATCTTGAACGGATCTCTGAATACCCCTTCCGGCACTATCGTTATATGACGAGGATTTGTAGAAATCCATTCACAAAGGCACAATTTACTTGTTTCATAAGCAGCACTATCAGGAAACAATATGGCATAAACACAACCTGAAAGTTCATTAGGGATTGACTGCGATATAGCATCCTTATAGATCTCGGTTGTAACAAATTTTAACTCAAAATATCTTGTGATACAGTGATCATCATTGTATGCAACAGGATATAAATACTTGGTATCAATACATTCATTAATTATATCAATAATTGATTTTGAACCTTTGATTTTTTCTACTCTTTTTCTGATCTCCGAATTTATATCTACACCGCTCGTTTCTTTAAGATATAAGTATTCGTTGCTTGATTTTCTGTAGAGTATGTATTTTTCATCTATCAATTCGGCAATGCAATCACTTACTGTTTTTGAATCGTACTCCACGCTAAATATGTCGGCAACATTATTTACAATCGGCGGAAGCTTCTCAAACTGCTGAATAATATGTATCAATGCTATCGTCTTAATTATTTTGGCACTCAAAGAATCCGGTGAAAAATTTCGAAGAATCTTGGCAGACAAAGAATATACCTTGAATATTTCAGATGTATTCAGTTCTTTACGAAGTTCATTTTCAAAGTAATCATACAAATAATCGGGGGTGACAAATGGTAACTCATCACTTGATTTATCAATGAACTGCTTTAATGTGTTTTTCTGAGTAGAACTAAGAAAGGTAAACAGCGTTCTTTCATTCTGAGCCACTTTTTCAGAAAGACGCGGCAGAATAAAAGTAGTCACAGGATGAAGGGGATAGCAATCAAAGACAACTCTCTGTGTTTTTCCGCTGAGAAGATTTGTAGACTCATATGTATTTATAAGTGAATCGAAGACTGCCCTATTCTTTTCTTTAAATTCCTGCCACTTGTTTTCATCCTTGATTATTGTGTGAGAGATTATCTCATACATCTGAGAGAAATTATTAGTAAGATTAATATGTTCAAAACGACCCGAAATGCCCCTCCAGCCGTCTATTTTGTCCTGCGACAGATTAAGATCTATGTAATTTGAAATATCCTTATGACAAATCAACAGCAAATGAAGCTGCTGAGATGCTTCACGGTTACACTTCTCTGCAAAGTCCTGAAGCATTTTTGTTTCGCTTTCAGATGATGTTGCTATATTGGATTCAAGATACTTTCCAAACTCATCATAGACTACGAATATTCCGCCAAAACCTCTGCTTTTTATAGCCGTATTAACATTATCATATATATCAATAACATTACTTCCGACAAAGGGATTGAATACACTGCCAGAAGTTAATGACGGATGAATATTGACAAACATATGATAAGCTTCAATATCATTTGATAAAAGCTTGTCTCTGAAATCATCTATACTACAGTTTATCTGTTCGGACAATTTATTATATGTTTCGGGATAATCAGTTTTCCAACGGTCAATAGTTCTGATTGCCGAATCAAAGAAAGTTTCAGGCATTATGTCACTCATTTCATATGAATTCAGAGCGTTTTGCAATCCGCCAAGAAATGACTGTGTCATATTACCGCTGTTGCCGTTTATAATTACAGGTAAAAGTCTCATGTTGCTTGTAAAATAGTTACTTATTTTCTTATACAAGACCTCATCAACCAGCTCTATTTTTTTCATCAGACCTTCAAAAACACTTCTATCCGAATTAAATAGGATAGATAATGCTATAAGAACACAATGAGATTTACCTCTTCCGTATGCTCCTGTCAGAATTTTCGCTCTCAAGGTCGATCCAACCTCCGTGCTGCTGACAAGACTATCAATAATATCGAGGCAAGCATGGGTCGGAATAAATCCATTTGTTTTGCTTTCACTGTTAAAATCATATTCTATATTGACAGATGACTGGAATCCTTTTGATATTTCAATCATTTGGTTTAACATAAATAACACCTAACTATCTTCAATCTAATATTTTGTAATACTCTCTGATACATTCGTAATAATCCATTTCAGTCAAAATATTAACAACATCCAGCCCGGCAGTTCGTATCACTTTAACATAGCCCTTCTTTTCAAGTCTATATAAAATGTTAATAATACGCACCATATCCAGATTAAATGCTTTTCCCAAAGACTTATGTTTGTTTAAGAGATGGGATATTTTAATTTCTTTATTTCCATCTGAACACTTCAAAATAATTGCCAGTGCAATCAAATCCGGAAGCAAAGCTTCTTTTATCATTACCTTCTTGTAATAACGATTGCCTGATTTAGTAAATAAAAAATCTACCAGCCCTAATTCTGTTAACGGACTTCCTATATTATCTTCCGGATTGATTTTTTCAGAATTATGCTTCTGATAATAAGTGTTGATTATACACTTATAGTCGTCAGATACAGAACGTTCACTGGGTAAATCTCCATCTGTATTCATACGTACATATTTTTTGATACTGCTATGAAAATCGTCTTCGGTAAATTCCGTGTAACCAAATTCATTAAAAAATACATACCAAGCTGTTGCATTGTCTTCGTTTGAAGATAATTCGTAATGTATCAAAGCTAATGAACCTATCTCCTCAAAATAAGGATCGTATTCATCTATAATACTTCCAAGATCAGTAAGCGTCTGATTTCGGTGTCCGGATGATGGTTCCTTAGAAATGTTAGTTGCCTGCATCCAGTATCTCAAAGACTTTACCATATTTGAACCGATTCCCAGTACATCCATCGGATTTCCAGCATCACCAAGAAAGACACCGGGATTCAGTTTTATATTTTTCATACCTTTATTAAGCCAACCCTTACGGATTGCAAAGGTTTCATGTCCTCTGAATTTCATAATCTCTATCCTTTATCTTTTGTTTTCAAATACTTATCCATCAGGCAACCACCATCAAGATATTTTGCTGTTACGCACATTTTACAGCGTTTACACTTGTCAGGATCTATACGATATGTGCCTGCTGTAATTGATATAGCACCAAAGCGGCACAAAGATTCGCATTTCAAACACTTACGACAGGCATTGAATTTGCGTACCTGATAGGCTACCATTCTTTGCAGATCATCGTGATTAGAAACATTCATAGTCCTGATCTTAACAGAATACTCATAGTCAGCCTGATTGAATGGTTGTACAGATAATATAGGCGTATTAGTAGCCATATCAAGAACAATTGTTTCGTTAATAAGCTTTCGTCCAAGTTCCTTTGAAACTATTCCGAATGGTGTAAGCATATTCAAAAATTCATCATCAATCGGACGATTCAGGCGATATATTTTTGCATGATCCTCCGCCGTGCAATTTGTGTATCGTATCTTTACATCTTCGGCAGCCTTAATGCCGTTTCCACCCTGACGTGCTTTCCATTTGCCGGTATCAACATACACCTCTGCGTCAGGCTTGCCTATTCTTTTAGCAAATCTTATCAGAAAGTCTCTCCACTCATTGTACTTGTCAGCCATATATATTGACGAAAGAAACTGAGCTCGTTCATTGTTGTTAGGACAGCACCAGCACCCGACACGATCATATCCGAGACGATAGGCATCATTAAAATCAACACCTTCTCCCAAAAGGTACAGCCAGATATCAATGTCCATCCAGTAAAATATCGGTGAAGCGACCTTCTGTTTCTGTATCTTTACAGATTCAGCATTATCCTCAACACGATTGTACTTGCTTCTGCTAACGGACTCACATTTTCTTATGCCGTAAAAAGTTAGAATCTTTTTATCTCTGTAATAGCGGTTCAGTATTCTTGTAATAGGGCCTGTCTTGAACATAGAACAGCACCATCGCATCATGCGTGCCGGAGGACCGATATCCTCGCACACCTTCATGAAATCCTGTTCTCTGTTTAGTGCAATACGGAAAATAGCTTTAGGATTGTTCTTCCTGAAGCGTTCAGCATACTCTATCGTAGAAGGAAATTCCAGTGTGGTATTCCCGAAAATATGCACAATGCTCGGATCACTCAATGATTTTACTGTCAGATCTGCAGTTACGGTAGAATCTTTACCGCCGGAAAAAGATATTACTATACTCGTAATAGGATATTTTTCCGATTCTTTTCTTATAAACTCATGCGCCTCTGAAACAATCTCATTTAGTCTGTTTTTGTTTGCCGCTACGAAAAGAGAGATATACTTATCGAAGCTATCGTAGGAATTTTTATCTGTATATTCATTAAGCTTCTCACGGATATAATCAGCAGAATACTTCTTATAGTGCTTAGATGTGATCATCATTGATTTGCCATCAATGTAATAACGATTATTGCTCGCCCAAACAGAAGAATCAATATAAGCAAGAGGTTTATCAAGAATAATTTCCAGTAATAATCTTTCCTCCGGAAATACAGGTCTCAGATCAGCTACCATATACTTTGTACTCTCACCACATAACGGACACTGCTCTTTAGCAGGATCATTCTTGTACTTGATCACCGGAATATTGCAGTGCTTACACCAATATATCTCTGTAGGAACAACCGGTTCGGTTCTATCCCCACATAATTCGCATATTTCGTTGTTTGTTTCGTGTTTACATTTTTCGCACCACATATTACCATCGCTCCAAGATATATTCCATTAAATTTTATCACATTTCATCTTATAATTCAACAAATATTGACAATTTTCACTATCATATTTCTAAAAATCAGGTCATTCTATCTAAATACTATTACTTACTCCTCCAACATCACCTTCAGCATCCCGTCACGGTTACTCATAAAAGACTTTGTTATCTGATAGCTGTCCGTTTCCTCATATCCAATGGATCATCATTGATTTTATATACAAAGGATCCGCTGCAATCACCCCTATGTTTTTCCGATAAGTTATAGTTGATTATATTGTACTATTTTTGAAAGAGATGTTCAACTGCTAATTTTTGACCTATACAATTTATTGTACACTATCATTTTTAAAAAATAAACTGGAGTACCGACCCACTAATTCCAAGGTATTGTATCCTGTTTTGATTTTTTATTCGTATTATAGCAAGAAAAATAACTAATCCTGCGTTATTAATAGATTATTCTTTTGGCTTTAAAATCGAATTTGCCATTATCGCCCTCATAACCGCAGACACCCATTCTCGGAGAATTGACTACGGGAAGTATACATTCATGTTCTGATTTCTCCTGATGAGCATCAATGCACTCGTTGCAGTAAAAGCCATATTCTTCATTCCACATGCAATCTATACAAATCTGCTGTGCGGGCTTTCCGCAGGAAACACACTTATATTCCGGTGCATCGTTCCGGGCAAGCAGCTGAACTGCTGTCCTCTGCTTTTTTCTGTAATATGTCCCCATAAAAGTTATTTTCAAATCTGTTGATGAACCAAAGTCATATTCATAAGAAAGAGCTTTGCCAACAGGTATTGATGAGATCTTTGTAGAAAATGACATTTCTTCATAATTCGACCAATAAAACGCACTCATATGACCGCAGCATTCCAGCCAGATATCCCGAAGAAAATTATCAAGGGTTTTCAGCGTCGAAGTCATAGAAATATCAGCATAAAGCCAATAGTCTTTCTCGTATGGTGCTTCAATTTTAAGCAGAATACATTCCTGCTTATCCGCTTCTCCGTATTCGTGAGTTGCCAAGTGCTTTTTAGCGGTGCTCTTGGTTATAGATTTACCGCAAAAATAGCAAATTCCCTTAGTTGTTGTTCCTGCCATAATTATCGTTCCCCTCATTTTTATATTGATTATCTGTAAATATCCTCCAGCGTAAGCAGCGTGACTTCACTCTTATTGCCAAGCTCACGCAGACTGTCTGTAAAACCGCCTTTGGAAAAAATATAATAATGGTATCTGCTGCCCTTGCCGAATACAGAAGAATAATGCCGCAGCAGCTCCAGTTCATCGACACCGATCTTTTCGTTATTGTATTTGCAAGAGCCAATGATATACTCACAGCTGTCCGAAGACGTGCCTACAATATCTATCTGTACTTCTTTTTTAGCGGCATTGTCTGTACCCCACCACTGTCCGATATCAGAAAGGGTGAAGGGCAGTTCATCGGCATAGTACAAAAAATAATCTTTGCACATCTGTTCAAAGATGAGTCCCATATAATCAGAAAAATACTTTCTGACCGTATTCGGATAGGTCTTTTCTATTTTGCCGGATATGATCGCATTCATATTTATAGGTACAAACCGATACCAGAAACGGAAAAAGTTATCACCTATTTGATAAATAGTTTTCTTGGTGCTTTTTTCGGTAAGCGGAGTTTCCTTTTTGACGATGCCAAGATCAAGCAGTACCTTAAGATATTTCGCACATACACCGGTTTCAATTCCCGATTTAGTCGCTATCTCATTAAGCTTTGACGAACCTCCGGCAATGGCACTGATAATTGAATTATATGTTGCAGGCTCCCTAAGCTCCTGTTTCAGCAGGTTTTCAGGCTCTTCAAATAGATATGCCGAACTGTCAAACAGATTTTCAAGAAGTGCATTGTCAATGCAGTTTTTGACACTAAGCTTATTGATATAGTGGGGGATACCGCCTGTTATCCCGTAAAGCAAAGCCTGATCTTCAAGAGACAATGACGGATTAAAGGCTGTGATTTCCTTGTATGTCAGTGCCTGTATCTTGAATTGAGCTGTCCTTCTGCCGTACAGAGGGCTTTCATAGCCAAGCACCTGATATTCTATAAAGCTCATGGACGATCCGCACAATATCAGAAACAGTTTGCTTTTGCTCCACACATGGTCAATGATATGCTGCAACCTTGAAGAAACCGAATTGTCCGCTTTGGCAAGATATGGATATTCATCAATAACGAAGATAAGCCTATCATTCTCGGAAAGCCTTGTTATCTCTGAAAAGGCATCATCAAAATCTCTGTATACCGGCGCAGTACTGCTGTCAGCACCGGGATTTTTGAATTCATAGATAGTCCTTGAAAGCATTTCAAGATTTTCTTTTGCTGAGCTGTTCAGAGCAGAAAAGAACACAGTCGGCTTATCCTTGCAGAATTCACTTATCAGAGCCGTTTTGCCGACCCTTCTTTTGCCGTAGATAACGATACATTCAAAGTCGTTTCCGTTATATCGTCTGTCAAGCTTTGAAAGCTCCTTTTCTCTGCAATAGAACATATATCTCCCTCCAAAACAACCGGCGATTCGCCGGACCCTTAATATGTCCGTTATAATTCACCATATATCTTGAACTGTTACCAACTATGATTTTACATATAATAAATCAACTCATAAGTTAGTATATCATAAGTTTATTATATTATTCTTCTGCTGTCAAGGGAAAGATACAATCAAGACAAAATTACTTTTACAAAGCATTATCATCATTTAGCATGTAGAACCATTTACTGCATGAACTTCTCTCATTAAATAAGACAAATGGCATCGTGCCAGATTTTCCCAGAACATAATTTAGGGAAACGTTATCTTCTTTTTAAGAGATGATCATACAGACTGATTCATCTGTCGAAAGTAATATTGCTCTGAAAATACTTTTTTTCGCTGAATCTATTGCTATATATCATAATTATCCGTTAACTCCCTTCGTATGAAGAAAGGGTTTAATTCCGTAAAGATCATATGCCATTTTCAGGTATTCGATCTCATATTCGCTTGGTTCACTCATTTCAAGGACTGACTGTATTGATTGCAGAAACCCGATATTTCTGTCCTGCATATTCAACGGCGACAATCCTATGCTTCTAAAATAATACATCAGCTTGCTTCTGACTTTATCTGAATAATCAGCTTCATCAATGGCATCATCTATTGTCTTAATACCGTCGCTATAACGCAGCAAATTTCCTAAATGACACATTTTGTATGCTTTTTTCTTTTTTGTCCCGCATTTTTCAGAAATGATCTGATTAAAAAGCCTTCCCGATACATAGCACAGATCAGGATCAAAAAATATATGACGGAATACATTTCGGACGATAATGTGCATTTTTTCGTATATATCAATAATTTCGTCAAAAATTCCGTCTGAATGCTTTGTTTTCACTTTTATAAACTTTCTGTTGCAGCGAAGCTCCATTCTCATGGTATTTTCATAATACCCAAGAATTTCATCATCGTAGTTATTATCTATCGCTGCCCGGTGCTTATTGTAAATTACAAATTCCATTCCCTGTGAATCACTGACAATATTCACAGAGTCCTCTCTTCTGAACTCTGCACAATATTTTTCAAGATCTGTATTGAAGCAGTACCCTGAATGCAGGCTCATCCTTCTCATAAGCAGAATATATTCATGTATCAGATTTTCAGGAATCCCTTTTATATCCTTTGTAATATCAATTCTTGTCAATTTATATTCATATAGATTTGATAGACTGCCTGAAAAAATATCCAATAATAGTTTTTCAAGACTTTGAATAGCATAAAATATTTCTCCACGGGTGTGGATCTTGTTTATATAAGTACTTTTGACAAGCAGTCTGCTTGGATTTACCAAAATATGTATTGCATAGTCTTTACCACGGTTAAGGAAAAGCTTTTCATTCAATGAGCTTTTGCGGATAACAATAGTTATTCCGGATTCTTCATAATCTAAACTTCTCCACCTATTATTATCAGCCCCTTTATGTTCGGGGAATAGTCTTATAGACATTTTTAATTTATTAAATTCCTCAGTGGATATACTTTGGCTTAATTCCATTGTATGTATAAAAAAACCGTACACAGAAATCACTCCTTAACATTTTTTAACACCAGTTTCCAAGTTTTCAAAAAGTAAAAGTGCTTATAAACAGAAAGAATCAAAGGTGAATACATTTTTTGAGGATATATGGTTCGTCTCGAAAGCGG
>Ga0256407_10004337_pt1 | contig 23830 bp, 19 predicted proteins | sample RumenRJG_04DNA_FD_193489 | JGI IMG/M metagenome (GOLD analysis project Ga0256407, IMG submission 193489) | Bovine rumen microbial communities from Lethbridge, Alberta, Canada - RJG_04 | ecosystem: Host-associated > Mammals > Digestive system > Stomach > Rumen | place: Canada: Alberta... | reverse complement strand
AGTTCGATCTGAAGGGAGCGAAGGATCATGCAGGGCTGGATCACAAACAGCAGAAGGAGCGAGATCACCCTGCTGTCTTCCTGTTTGAGGGTTCCCACTTTGACCATCACATATCCGACGACAGCCATCAGCGACATGGAGATGAGTTTGTTCAATAATACGAGACTGAATTCCATTTTTTGACCATCTTTCCTAAAGTATTATTTGTGGTATTTTCTTCTGTTCAGGATCATGTAAGCCCGGTAGATCTGTTCCAGCACCAGGACCCTCGTCATCAGATGGGTGAAGGTCAGGTCTGAGAGCTTCCAGCGCGCGTTGGCCCTGGAGACGAGAGCCGGAGAGGGACCGAGGGATCCGGCGATCACAAAGGTGAGAGTGGAAGAGGCTGTCTGCCAGTTTCCGAGCTTTTCAGCGAAGGTCTCGCTGTCCCAGTGGGAGCCGTGGAGGTCCAGAAGGATCACGAACTCGCTGTCTTTGATCTGAGAGAGAGCACGCTCGCCTTCCTTTTCCTTGGCGAGGGCGGCTTCCTTTTCGCGCTCTATGCGCTCGTTGGGCTCATCGCGGACTTCGACGATCTCTATTTTGGTAAAAGCCCCCAGGCGCTTTTTGTATTCTTCTTCCAGCATATGGAGCGCCTTGTCTTTCATCTTTCCTATACACAGTATTCGGATCATGGAATTCCCTTTCCGGACATTTAATCATTTCACCGTAATATTGTGAACTTTTTTGGGGGCATCCGTCAATCGGAAGAAGTCCCAATTTTTGCGGGAAAACGGCCCGCGTTTTTTCTTTCGGCGGGGCGGTCTCTTTTTTGCCACACTTTTTTATGCCGAAGCGGAAGTAGTTTGCTATAATGTCCTTATGCAGACTCCTATAGATTTTGGAAAAAATTTTTTGAATAGCTATTTCAGCAGCCGGGATCCGGATCTGTGCCTGGAAGACATGGCCTATGATGTGGTCTGGATCACGCCCAAGCAGATGTATCATCTTCTCTCCGCCAAGGAGATCAGGGATTTCCTTCAGGAGGAGATGACAGCGAGGCCCGAGCGGTACTATGTGGACATCGTGTCGATCAAGAGTTCACCCAGCGCCGCGGACATTTCGACGGTGGCGTACGAGGTTAATCTCGTGCCCAAGGAGGAGGATAAAGCCGTCTATCTTCGCTGCAGCATGGCCATCTGCAAGCGCGGGCAGCACTTTGAGATCACATTCATCCACATGTCCGAGAAACAGGGCGTGGGCGGAATGGAGCAGATCAGAGAGTTTACCGAGAATCTCCCCTGCGGCGTGCTGATCTTCGCATATATGAAGGAAGAGGGCCCGAAGACTCTCTTTTATAATGACTATTTCTGGAAGAAACTTCACTACAAGGAGGACCAGTTCCAGAAGCAGATGGAGAGGGATCCCTTCTTCATGGTCCCGGAGGAAGAGCGCGACAAGATCATGGATCGGCTCAAAGAGATCCAGGGGACCAACGGCCACATCGCGGTCAACCTGACATTTTTCAGGCGGGACGGGAATCGTTTCCAGTATCGCATGATCGGCGCGCCCGCTTACCAGGAGGGCGAGAATACTGTTTATTACTGCGTTTTCCAGGAGACAACGGGCTTTAACCAGATGCACGCGCAGATGCAGGAGCGCGTCGCGCAGGCCTCGGAGATCCTGGGCAAAATACCGGGTGCCCTCTGTGTGCTGACAGGAGAGCCCGGGGACTGGCATCCCGTATACGTCACAAGGCATTTCCCCGAACAGTTCGGCATGACAATGGCCGGATTCGCTGAGGAAGTTGCCAAGGATCCTTTCTATAAGCTGGAGATGACCAGCATCACGAGAAAGAGGCTCACCGAAGCCCATATTGATATGGTCTCCAAAGACCCCTATCTGGGCATTTTCGAGATGGAACTGGCGGACGGCAGCAAGCGCTGGACGGACGTCTATCTTTTGGGCGGCACTGACCACACAGGAAAGCGCATGAGAATGCTCTTCTATGTGGACAGGGATGAGGTCAAAAAAGCGGCGGACCTCCAGATCGCCAAAGCAGAGCAGGCCTCCAAACTGCAGCAGGAAAGGGCGCGGGTGGAGATCCGCGAGGCTCAGGAGAAGGCGAGACTTGAGGTAGAGGAGACCCGCACGACTGTCCGCAAGGAGATCGAGGAGGCTCAGGCCAAGACGCAGGAGCAGATCGAGGCTTTCCGCCTGAAGATGAACCAGGTGCTGAACTCCCAGAAGGAGTCGGCTGAGGACATGGAGAAGAAGCTGCGCGTGGAGTACGACGCCAGGGAGCAGGAGATCAAGAGAAACTACTCTGACAAAGAGCAGATGCTCGAGAAGCAGATGGAGAACTATCGCAGGGCCCAGGAGTCGGAGCTGGCAAAACAGCAGAGGACCATCGATCTTTTGACAGCAGATTGCGACAGGGAACTGCAGAATAAGCAGAAAGAGGTCCTAAGGCTCGAGGAGGAACTCAAGAAGACGATGGACGCCCTTCGCGAGTCCGAGGAGATCCGGGAACAGCAGCGGCGCAGCAGCGAACTGCGGGAGAAAGAGCAGCGCGGCACAGTCAGGAAACTGCAGGAGATGGTGGAATCGCTGCAGAAGGGCGGCGCGGGAGCGCCTGCGGCCGGCATTTCGCAGCCGGCTTCCGGGACGACAATTCCTGCGGCCGGCGTGACAGCATCCGTGGGAGGGGTGTCGACCCCTGCATCCGGCGCGAAAGCGCTTACGCAGGACAGTCTGACCGGAGCAAAGGAGCAGGCGGCGGAGACTCCGGCGCCGGCAGTCAGCGAAGACGGCTGGATGGACGGCCTCTCAGGCGGCTCGGACGGAAGCCTGATCAGAAGAGGAGCAGTCAACAGGCAGAGCCGCATGCCTTTCAGCAGCGGACTTCGGCAAGAGACCGTTTCCGCAGTACAGGAGCCTGTAAGACGCGCGGAGCCGATCCGAAGAGGATTCGCGCCCAGGCAGGAAGAGCCTGTCCGGCAGCAAGAGAAGGCGCCTGAGCAGACAGTTCCGCCAAAGAGCTCGGTTATGGACGACCTTGTGCAAATGGCGGCGTCGGACGACGGAGTGCTCAGGGAAGAACTCTTCTCCATCGACGACTGCCTGGAGAACGTGATGGTGCTCCAGGAGCCGGTCTGTTCCAAGAAGAGGATAAAACTGGAACTGAAAAAGAGCGTCTCGATGCCGGATCAGGCAATCGGCGACAAGGCCAAGCTTCAGAGGGCTCTGGTGAGCCTTCTCGAGAGCGCTATAGAACAGACGCCCGGCGGAGGCGTTATCAACCTCGGCTGCAGGGCGGACAGAGCGTCCGGAAACAGGGCTTATATGTACTTCACCATCAGGGACAACGGCAGCAGTATTGCCAGCGACCTGATGCAGGGCATGTTCGAGATGAAGGACGAGAAGGATGACCCGCTCCGCGCAGGGCTTTATATCGCGCGGGAGATCGTCAGTATCATGGGCGGAAATGTGAGAGTCCGAAGCCGCAGAGGCGAGGGCACGGAGTTTATGGTGACGGTTTGTATGAAGCTGCCGTGACAGGCAGGTGAAGGGATTTTACGCAATGAAGAGTAAGAAGGTATCGAAAAAAGAAGTGAAACGGCTGATGAAGAAGAAGTCTGCCCTGCGCGAGGCGATTGGATTCGTGTCAGAGACAGGACTGTGGGCCGGCGCCGGCACGATGGTCGGGATCGCGAACTATTTTTACGACTTTTCGATGAAGCCTGTAAAGCACGATCCCAGCAGGGACGAAGAACCTGATGAATTGCCTTACACAAAGGGCCGCATATGGATGAACACCCACCCCGAGAGGCGCGACTGGTATGAAAGAGCTGAGGATGGTCTTCGCATTCACGCCAGTTTCATCCCCTCGACCATCGAGGGAGGCGATCACCGCTACGCGATCTGCTTACACGGGTATGCGGACACCTCTGAGAGCGTGGGCCAGTTCGCGAGAGTTTACCACGACCTGTACGGCATGAACGTTGTGCTGCCGGATCTTCGCGGGCACGGCAAGAGCGAAGGAACTTATGTCGGATACGGCTATCACGACAGGTTTGATCTCATCACCTGGATCGACAGGATCCTCGGGATCGACCCCGACGCGGTGATCATACTGCACGGCATTTCCATAGGAGCGGCAACGTGCATGATGGCGACGGGAGAGAAGCTTCCCTCCAACATCAAGGCCTGCATAGAGGACGCCGGATTCAGTACGGCGATCGAGGAGTTCGCCCACGTCTACAGCACGCTCAAGCAGAAACCTCCGATCTCTTCGGATGTCCTGCTGCCCATCCTGCGCCAGATCGGCAAGGTGCGGGCCGGCTATGACCTCAATGACGCGGCGCCCATCGAGGCGGTGAAGCGCTCAGTCACACCTACGCTGTTCATCCACGGCGAGGCGGACAAATTCATCCCCTGCAGCATGATGCACAAGCTGTTTGAGGCCGCCGCCTGTGAGAAGATGTGCATGGTGGTGCCCGGCGCGGACCACGTCATGAGCGTCGTGAAGGATCCCGAGGGATATTGGGCAAAGGTTGAGATGTTCCTGAGGAATGTGGATCCGGCTATCGTAGAGCGCAAGGTTACTTCCTCAGAAGGACATGTCTTCCGTTGACTTCCACCGACCCGATCATCCGGTTGAGGTATACGGAGAACCTTGTCACCCCGCTTCGGCGGATGCTGGCCTCCAGGTTGGGGTTGAGCTCAAGGAGTTCCTTTTTGAGCGTGGCGAGATACATGTCGTCGGTGTCATGCTTTTTGAAGATGCGCAGGATCTGCTGCTCGATCTCGCTGTCAGGGGAGCTGTTGAGGGAGACCCAGACCGCGTTGTCGCGGTTCTCCACCTTCAGGGACGGGAAGTCCTTGAGGTACTCGGAGAGCTTACTGTAGTGGTAATTGCGGACGTCGAAATCAGGGAAGATCTTGACCAGGCGGGAACCGATCTCACCAAGGCCTGTCTCCTTGCCTTCAGCGTTGTTGTCTGTGATGATGCTCACAATAGCCGCCTCGATGGTGGCCTTGTCGGTGAAGGACGCCTCGGAATCGCTGTCAAAATCCTGGTCGACTTCAGGTTCCTCCTGGACCTTGGCCGGCGCGGGCGAAGCTTTATAGGCAGCCGCGGTCTCAGAGACCGCGGCTCTTTTTCTTCTCGAAGCGGTCTGGGCCGATGCGCTGCGCCCGGAGGATTCGGCGGAACTGCCGGAGGAAGCATCGGCGGAATAAGCCTGGGAAGAAGAACCGTAGGAATCTGCGGCGGACCGCTGGCTCCCGGAATCTGCCGCGTCAATCACGTCGAGGAAAATGAAGCGTTCGCAGGAGGCGCGGAAGGACTCCGGCGTCTTCTTCTCGCCCATGCCTATGACAAATTTTCCGGCTTCACGGAGTCTGGTAGCCAGTTTGTTGAAATCGCCGTCGCTGGAGACGAGGCAGAAGCCCTGCACATCGCCTGTGTAGAGGATGTCCATCGCGTCGATGATCAGGCCGATGTCGGAGGCGTTCTTGCCGGGAGTGTTGTTGGGCTGCATGACGGGAGTCAGAGAGAAGCGGGAAGAGCAGCGCATCCAGGAATGCAGACGGTCCTGGGACCAGTCGCCGTACATGCGGCGGATCGTGATCTTTCCATATTTTGACAATTCGCTTAAGATGCCCGAGATATAGCGCGGACTGACGTTGTCCGAGTCGATCAGAAGGGCGATGTTGAGATCTTCCATGTGTTGTGTTTCCTTTCGAGAACAAAACCTGACTGCTACTTTTCAAACAGTGAAGTTTCTATTATTATTAGACGTGCGGGGCTAAACCCGCGCAGGACGAACCTATTATCAGGGACAAACGCTGCCCCTCCTTAATACTATAACAGGTTTTGAGCGCAGAACACTATACTAAAAAATGGAGGAAACCAAACATGAGTGCACAGAATAACAGCGGCGCACCGAAGCCGCCTACGCCGCCGGATTTCCATATCGAGGCTAATAAGGGAAGCCACGTCAACAAGGTGATCGCCGTTGTCAGCGGCAAGGGAGGAGTAGGGAAGTCTTCCGTCACAGCGATGAGCGCGCTTTGGTCCAGAAGAAACGGCTACCAGACAGCGATCCTCGACGCGGATATCACAGGTCCCAGCGTCCCGAAGATGTTCGGCGTGGGCTACGCGGACCTTGTCGCCACAGAGGAATGTCTGTATCCCGCGACCACTGTCACAGGGATCAAGGTGATGTCCATGAACCTTCTGACCAAGCAGGAGGACGCTCCGGTCATCTGGAGAAGCCCTGTTATCACAGGCGCCCTCAAGCAGTTTTGGACAGATGTGGCCTGGGGCTATGTGGACTACATGTTCATCGACATGCCTCCGGGAACCGGCGATGTGCCGCTCACAGTATTCCAGTCCCTGCCGATCGACGGTATCATCGTCGTGACCACTCCTCAGGATCTGGTCAGCATGATCGTCAAGAAGGCGCTGGGCATGGCCAAACTCATGAAGGTGCCGGTACTGGGCATCGTTGAGAACATGAGCTATGTGAAGTGCCCTCACTGCGGCGAGGAGATCCGTATTTTCGGCGACAGCCACGTAGAGGAGATCGCGGCTAAAGAGAACATTCCGGTCATTGCAAGGATCCCGATCGATCCCCAGATGACATCCTTTATGGACACAGGAAAGGCAGAGTACTATGAGAGCACCTTCATGGAAGGCCTCAAGAATGTGCTGCCTCCGATCGAGTGATCCGGTGACAAAACATAATACAAAGTGAGTTGAACTGACGGCACGGCCTCCCACAGGGGCTGCGCCGTCTTTTTCTGCAGAGACTTGCGTAAAATTCCTACATCATATAATATGAATCATAGCGCTTTTTTTGCAAAAGGGGCGAAACGGCCCCCGGCGCAGAGTATTTGTTATAGAAAGAAAGAGTGATCAGAGAATGTTAGGATATCTTTTTGATAATAAGAAGAAAAAGAGAGACAATCTCGAACGTTACGACGACAAGCGGCGCCAGGATAACAGAGGAAACCGCGACGGTAACGGCGACGGGGACGACAACCGCGGCAGCAGCGGGAAGGGACCCAACCGTCAGAATCTGATGATCATGCTTCTGGCTACGGTGATCGCCCTGGTAGTGATCAGTTATGTGATGAATATGGGCTCCGAGGGAGCGACGAGGATCAGTTACAACGAGTTCGTGCAGCTGGTCAACGACAACAAGGTAGAGGAAGTCAATGTCCGTTCGGACCGTCTGGAGATCAAACTTAAGGACACCGACGCGATCCGCTACACAGGCATCACCGAGGAGAACACGGCGCTGACGCAGAGGCTTCTTGAGGCAGGCGTCACGGTCAACGGGTACATACCGGACAGCTCGGGAATGGTGATAACGTTCCTGCTTTCCTATGTGCTGCCCATTGCTTTTTTGTGGATCATCATGGGGTTCATTTTCCGAAGAGCCGGCAGCGGCGGACTCATGGGAAGCGTGGGCAAGAGTACAGCCAAGGAGTATGTGCAGAAGGACACCGGCGTAACATTCGCGGATGTGGCCGGAGAGGATGAAGCCAAGGAATCTCTGCAGGAAGTGGTAGATTTCCTGCACAATCCGGGGAAATATGTCAAGATCGGCGCCAAGCTCCCCAAGGGAGCTCTGCTGGTGGGCCCTCCCGGAACCGGTAAGACACTGCTTGCCAAGGCTGTCGCGGGTGAGGCGCACGTGCCTTTCTTCTCGCTGACAGGTTCCGACTTTATTGAACTGTATGTAGGCGTCGGCGCTTCCCGTGTTCGCGACCTGTTCAAGGAAGCCAACAAGAACGCGCCCTGCATCATCTTTATCGATGAGATCGACGCTATCGGCCGCAGCCGCGATTCCAAGTACGGCGGCGGAAACGAGGAGCGTGAGCAGACACTGAACCAGCTGCTCTCCGAGATGGACGGTTTCGAGCCGGCCAAGGGTATTCTTGTGCTCGGAGCCACCAACAGGCCTGAGATCCTGGACAAGGCGCTCCTGCGTCCCGGCCGTTTCGACCGCCGGATCATCGTGGACAGGCCGGATCTGAAGGGGCGCATCGCTATTTTGAAAGTGCACGCCAAGGACGTCAGGATGGACGAGACCGTGGACCTGGAGGAGATCGCGCTGGCGACCAGCGGAGCAGTGGGTTCCGATCTCGCCAATATGATCAATGAGGCGGCCATCAACGCGGTCAAGAATAACCGCAAATACGTAAATCAGCAGGATCTCTTCGAGGCAGTCGAGCAGGTCCTGGTCGGCAAGGAGAAGAAGGACAGGATCATGAGCCAGAAGGAGAGGCGGATCGTATCCTATCACGAAGTCGGCCATGCGCTGATCAGCGCAGTGCAGAAGAACTCCGAACCTGTGCAGAAGATCACCATCGTTCCCAGAACTATGGGCGCGCTGGGGTATGTCATGCAGGTGCCTGAAGAGGAGAAATATCTCAATACCAAGGCAGAGCTGCACGATATGATCGTAGGGCTTCTGGGCGGACGCGCCGCTGAGGAGCTCAAGTTTGAGACTGTTACTACAGGCGCTTCCAACGATATCGAGCGCGCCACCGCGATCGCCCGCAATATGGTCACCCAGTACGGCATGAGCAGCAAGTTCGGCCTGATGGGTCTCGCGACCGTGGAGAGCCAGTATCTCGAGGGCAGAGCTGTGCTCAACTGCAGCGATGTCACGGCAGCAGCGGTGGACGAGGAAGTCCGCCTGATCATGGAAGAATGCTACAACGAGGCGAAGGCAATTCTTTCCGAGAATATGGAAGCCATGGACATGATCGCCGATTATCTGATCCGGGAGGAGACGATCACCGGCAAGGAATTCATGGAACTCTACAGGCAGGCCAAGGGTATTCCGGAGCCCGAAGAGGGCGAAGGCAGCGCTGAGACAGCTATCGAAGCTGAGAGAAAGGAAATCGCCAAAATAGAGGCGATGCCCGCTTCAATCCCGGAGATCAAGGCTGAGGCAGAGGCAAGAGCCGAGGAGAAAGCCGAGGCAGAAGAAACCGCGCCTGAGATCGCCGCGCCCAAGACTGAGGCGCCCAAGGCCGCAGTGCCCGAAGCCGACGACGAGGAGGAAGAAGCGGAAGAGAAGCCGGTAAAGAACGGCCCCAGAGGCAGGTTTACGGACGTGCCGCAGGAGGATGTGGACCGGTTTTTCAAGAAGTGAGTGAACGAGCGGAATGTTCGACGTACAGGATGAACTGAAGAAACTGCCGCCCAAACCGGGCGTTTATATCATGCATGATGAGCGGGATACGATTATATATGTGGGAAAGGCGGTGAACCTCCACAATCGTGTCCGCTCTTATTTTCGTAAGATCGTAGGGAGAGGTCCGCAGATCGACCAGATGGTGAAGCAGATCGCCCGCTTTGAGTATATTGTGACGGACTCGGAGCTGGAGGCGTTGATCCTGGAGAACAACCTGATCAAGGAGCACCGGCCAAAATATAATACGATGCTCAAGGACGACAAGACTTATCCCTATATCAAGGTGACAGTCGGAGAACCTTATCCCAGGATCCTCTTCGCGAGGAGGCAGCAGAAGGACAAGGCGCGATATTTTGGCCCCTATACCAGCGCGCAGGCTGTGAAGAGCACCATCGAGCTGCTGAACAGGATGTACGGACTGAGGGACTGCTCCAGGGTGCTTCCCAGGGATTTCGGGAAGGAGAGGCCCTGCCTGAACCTTCACATGGAGCGCTGCTGCGCGCCGTGCACGGGAGAGGTGACAGAGGAGGAGTACAGAAAGCGCGTGGACATGGCGCTGGAGTTCCTCTCCGGGCGCTATGATCCCATCATCAGAGACCTGACGCAGAAGATGACGGAAGCGTCGGAGGCGATGGAATTCGAGAAGGCGATCCGATACAGAGACCTTCTAAACAATGTGCAGCAGGTCGCCCAGAAGCAGAAGATGTCTGAGAATCTCGGGGAGAACAGGGATATCCTGGGTATCGCGGTGGACAATTCCAGCCCCGATTCCGACGGAGTTGTGCAGACTTTCTTTTTGCGGGACGGCAAGCTGATCGGCCGCGAGCACTTCTATATGACGCACGTGGCAGGAAGGAAGAAATCGGATATCCTGTCCGAGTTTATCAAACAGTTCTACGGGGGAACTCCGTCGATCCCCAGGGAGATCTTTCTGCCCTGCGAACTGGAGGACCGGGAACTGCTCGAACAGTGGCTGACTGCCGTCAAGGGCAGCAAAGTGGTCCTGCGTGTGCCTGTAAAGGGACAGAAAGAGAAACTGGTCGAACTCGCCAACACCAACGCGGGACTTGTCCTTGACAAGGACCGTGAGCGGCTCAAGAGAGAAGAGGGAAGGACTATCGGCGCTGTTCGGGAGATCGAGCAGCTGCTCGGGCTTAAGAAGGCAGACCGCATGGAGGCCTTCGATATTTCCAACATCAGCGGATTCGCCAACGTGGGATCCATGGTTGTCTATGAGAAAGGGAGACCTAAGCGCAGCGATTACCGCAAATTCCGGATCAAAACAGTGTCGGGCCCCAATGACTACGCCTGCATGAAAGAGGTGCTCACAAGGCGCTTCCGCCACGGAATGGACGAGCTCAGGGAACTGGACCGGAGCCTGATCGACAAGGAATTCGGCAGCTTCACCAGATTTCCTGACGTCCTTATGATGGACGGCGGCAGAGGGCAGGTCAATATCGCTCTGCAGGTGCTGGATGAGCTGGGGCTTCATATTCCCGTCTGCGGAATGGTGAAGGATGATCACCACAGGACCAGAGGTTTGTATTACAATAATATAGAGATCCCTATTGACCGCTCAAGCGAGGCTTTCAAGCTGATCACCCGGATCCAGGATGAGGCCCACAGGTTTGCTGTCGAGTATCACCGGTCGCTGCGGGGCAAGGCGCAGACATCTTCCGCGCTGGAGGAGATCCCCGGGATCGGGCCGGCCAGGAAGAAAGCGCTGATGCGCGAATTCGGCTCCATCGCGGAGATCGCGGCGGCAGACGTCGAGAGGCTCGCGCAGGTGCCTGAGATCACGGCGGGAGCGGCTGAGGAGATCTATCGATATTTTCACAAAGAGAAAGAAGTGCCCGCGGAGGACTCCGGGGGCGGAGACAGAACTGCAGATAACTGATCCCGGCGCATAAGCCAGAGAGGAAAGAGTATGGCAACCGTTCGATTAAATGAGGTGATCGCGAAGATGGACCTCGTAAATCTGACACCGCAGATCGATGTTACAAAGATCAAGATCCGGCAGCCCGATATCAACAGGCCTGCTGTGCAGATGACGGGATATTTCGAGCACTTTGCGGCGGGGAGGATCCAGATCATCGGTCTGGTTGAGCATTCCTATATGCAGCAGATGAGTCCGGAGCGGAAAGACGAGATCTATCAGAGATTCTTTTCCATGGATATTCCGTGCGTCGTATTCTGCAGAGAGCTGGAGCCCGATGAACTCTTCATGAAATACGCCCTGGAAAACGGCGTTGCGCTCCTGATGACCAAGGACGCCACATCCAATTTCATGGGCGAGATCATCCGCTGGCTGAATGTTCGGCTGGCGCCCTGCATCACGATCCACGGCGTGCTGATCGACGTCTACGGCGTCGGCGTCCTGATCACGGGCGAGAGCGGAATCGGTAAATCCGAGATGGCCCTGGAACTGATCAAGAGAGGCCACAGGCTGGTGTCCGACGACGTGGTCGAGATCCGCAAGGTGAGCGAGGACACGCTGATCGGCACCGCGCCCAAGATCACGAAGCATTTGATCGAACTGCGGGGTATCGGCATTATTGACGTAAAGACTCTGTTTGGCGTCTCCAGTGTCCGCAACAGCCAGAATATCGATCTGGTCATCGAGCTGGAGGAGTGGAGCAAGGACAAGGAATTCGACCGCCTGGGCCTCGAGGAGCACTTTATCGAGTACCTCGGCAACCGCGTCGTGTGTCACAAGATCCCGATCCGCCCCGGGCGGAATCTCGCGATCATCTGCGAGGCGGCGGCAGTCAACCACAGGCAGAAGCTCATGGGATATAACGCGGCGCAGGAACTCTATAAGCGCGTTCAGGCCAATCTGATGGGCGGCAACAGAGATGATGAGGACGATTAAGTGATTACGTCAGGATTAGTCAGTGAACTTATAAAAATCGCGGCTCCGGAGAGAGTCTTAAGGGACGAACTTCTGTCGGGGCACTGCTCCTTCAGGACCGGCGGGCCGGCAGACCTTTTCATTCAGGTGTGCACGGAAGAAGAGCTGGTCAGGACTTTGGAACTGCTTGAAGCATCGGATGTCGAGGTGTTCCTGCTTGGGCGGGGCACGAATCTCCTGATCGGAGACGGGGGATATCGGGGAGCCGTCGTGACTATGTGCGCCCCATCGGGCGCGGAGTCCGATCTGTGCGGCGTCAGGATCGACGGGTGCCGCCTGACAGCAGGAGCGGGCGCTTCCCTTCTCAAAATAGCGATGGCCGCAAGAGACGCGTCCCTTGCGGGATTTGAATTCGCGGCGGGTATTCCCGGCTCGCTCGGAGGCGCTGTGATGATGAACGCAGGCGCTTACGGCGGCGAGATGAAGGACGTGGTGAAGTCTGTGAGGATCTATTACCCGGGTTCCGGGATCAGGGAATTCTCCGGAGAAGAGATGGGATTCGGCTATCGTACCAGCCGTCTCAAGCGGGAGAACGGGATCGTTCTCGGCGCGGAAATAGAACTGGAGCCGGGCGACAGGCAGAAGATCATCGACAAGATCACGGAACTTGCGCAGAAGCGAATGGACAAGCAGCCTTTGGAGTACGCCAGCGCGGGCAGTACTTTCAAGCGGCCTGAAGGATATTTTGCCGGCAAACTGATCCAGGACGCCGGCCTTATGGGCTTTAGCGTGGGCGACGCCCAGGTGTCGGAGAAACACGCGGGATTTGTGATCAACCGGGGAAACGCCAGCGCGGCGCAGATCCGGCAGCTGATCGAAGAAGTGCAGAGGATCGTGCTGGAGGATTCCGGCGTGCGGCTTGAGCGCGAAGTGATCTTCCTGGGAGAATTCTGAAGGCCCGGGCAGGGCTTCCGGCGACAGACGGCTCTGCGGAAAGGACAAAAATGAGATTTGTTGTAGTCACAGGTATGAGCGGAGGAGGGAAACTTACCGCGATCCGCTTTCTGGAGGATATGGGCTATTACTGCGTGGACAATCTCCCGGTCCGCCTGATCGATCCCTTCATGGAACTCGTATCCGCGCCCGGCAGCGACGTCGACAAGGTCGTGCTGGGGCTGGATGTCCGCGCCGATAAATCTTTTGACAATGTGGAGCAGGTGCTCGCCGCGCTCAAAGAGAAAGGTTATAAATACGAGATCCTCTTTATGGACGCCAGCGACGAGGTCCTGATCAAGAGATACAAGGAGACCAGGCGCCAGCATCCCGTGGCTCCCGGCGGACGTGTTGAGGACGGCATCGCGAAGGAGAGAAAGATCCTGGAACAGATCAAAAAAGACGCGGACTACGTGATCGACACTTCCGGCCTTCTCACCAGAGTCCTCAAGGAGGAACTGATCAGGATCTTCGTCAAAGACGAAAATTACAACTCCCTTATGATCTCCATCATGTCTTTCGGCTTCAAGAACGGGATTCCGGCGGACGCGGACCTGGTCTTCGACGTGCGCTTTCTGCCCAATCCTTTCTATGTGGAGAGCCTTAAGAAACTGACGGGAAACGACAAGCCTGTCCGGGATTATGTCATGTCCTTCCCGGAAGCAGAGCAGTTTATGGAGAAACTTGAGGATATGATCTCGTTTCTGATCCCGGGCTACGTCAAGGAGGGCAAGAACCAGCTTGTCATAGCCATCGGATGCACCGGCGGACAGCACCGCAGCGTGACGATAGCCAACGCGCTGGCAGAGAGACTGCGGGGCGGCGATTACGGGATCAACCTCTATCACAGAGACGCTAAGCACTAGAACGGGTGGAATCGTTATGTCTTTTTCTTCTGAAGTGAAGGCGGAGATCGCCGCCGATATCCCGTCGGCAAAACATTGCCGGACCGCGTCTGCGGCTGTGCTTCTTGCGTGCGTGGGCAGATTTGAAAGGGATGCGGACGGGAAATACAGACTTTTTCTGAGTCAGGATAACCGTGAAGCCCTTAGAAAGTGCTTTACTTTAGTATGTAAAACCAGTAATATTAGAACCGTGGTATGTTCACCGGCAGGTACGGGAAGCCGGGAACCACGGGGAGAGATGCAGGCAGACCTTTCATCAGATACAGTGAGAGAGCTCGCGCAGATGATCAGGGCGTGTGACAGCGCCGGAAATCTGCGGGAAGATGACGACTGCACAGTGCCGGCTGAACTGCTGGGAAGAAGCTGCTGCAGGAGGAATTATCTCAGGGACCTCTTTCTGTGCTGCGGATCTGTCAGTGACCCCCGAAAAGAGTATCATCTGGAATGGAGCTGCGGCTCGAAAGAGCAGGCTTCACAGCTGAAGGAAATGCTTCTGAGTTTTGGCAAGGAAGCCAAAGTCGTTCTTCGCAAGAAATTCCACGTTGTGTATTTCAAGGACTCCGAGGATATTGTCGATCTTCTGAACCTGATGGGAGCGCCTATCAGTATGATGGAGATGGAGAACCAGAGGATCCTCAAGGAACTGCGCAATTCTGTCAACCGGCGTGTCAATTGCGAGACCGCCAACATAGGGAAGACAGTGAGCGCTTCCAGAAAGCAGATCAGCGATATCCGCTATCTGGAGGAATCAGGGATTCTCAGGACACTTCCGGAGAGCCTGAGGAAAATGGCCGAGCTGCGTCTGCAGTATCCGGACACTCCTCTACGGGAACTGGGAGATCTGGCGGTTCCCCCCATCGGAAAGTCGGGGGTCAACCACCGTCTGAGAAGACTTACTGAGATCGCTGAGAAATACAGAACAGAATCTCGAAACGAAAAACGGGCTTCCGGAGCCGGACAAAAGAAAAAGCCGGACAGCGCAGTCAAGGAGAGTATGTAATGGTCAAGAAATCAATTAAGATCTCATGCCCGGGCGGCCTCGAACCCAGACCTATTGCCGAGCTGGTACAGGTAGCCAGCAAATATGAGAGCAGGATTTATCTCGAAACAGATACGAAGCGCGTAAACGCGAAGAGTATCATGGGGATGATGTCTTTGAATCTCGCAAACGGTGATCTTCTCACCGTATCGGCAGATGGGAATGATGAGGAAGGCGCCATGAATGAGATCCAGGACTTTCTCAAATGCAAACTCAATCTCGTGAGCTGAGATGACGCGCGGGGGATCCGGCGCAGAGTTTACAATAATGAATAGGGAGTAAAAAGACCGGCGCTGCTGTCAGGGAAGTCCTGAAAGCAGGCCGGTTTTTTTATGAGATGATCATGAAAAAAACCCCCATAAAAAGGGAGGATGCCAGGTACGCGAGGTACCTGGCATGTTATGAAAAAGTTATTTGTAAACCAGTAAATGGGTAAACGCTTTGTTTGTTGTCTATGGTTGTATTATAGATGTCAATCGTGTACAAAGATTTAGTAAAGATTGAAGAATGTTAAAATAAAATATGAACAAAATATGAACGCCTCCGGCTCTACTTCCACTTTGCAATCCGATGTAGGTCTTTGTATAATGATGCATAGTATGGTCGAGAAAGTATTTTTTTATCTGGATGAACAATGGTATAAAGAATGCCTTCCCGAAGCGGCGGAGGCAGTGAGGGCTTTCAGGGGATACGGATTTGAATCGGACCTGTGGGTGGTCGAGAGCGGAGATGTACTGCCTGATCCTGAATACGACGCGCTGTACATAGCTGATTCGGAGAGACTGCTGCGGCAGCTGCAGGATCTGGGAGCCGCGTCCTGCGGGTATTCCCATAGCGGGAACGGGGGTCAGGCCCCCAAAAGGGTCGACTATATTCTGATGGAGCCCCAGTGGGTGGACAGAGATTCCCTGGTCAAGATCTGGCAGCGGCAGAGGCGTCTGCCCTGGACGATCCTGGAGACCGCGCGCTGCGTAGTGCGGGAATTCGTACCGGAAGACCTGGAGGCCATCCGGGCGCTCTACGACGAGGAAGCCGAGAGGTTTCTGGAAGCGCCCTCGGAGGATACTGAGAAGGAGAGAAAGATCCTTGAGGCTTATATCGACAGAGTCTACCGACTCTGCGGATACGGCCACTGGGCGGTGATCTCCCGGCAGACGGGGGAACTGATCGGCAGGATCGGCTTCTCTTTCCCCAACAGTTCCGCGCCGGGACCGGCGCCTGACGCGTCCTTCGGATATCTTGTGCGAAAGGACATGCGCGGGAAAGGAATCGCCCGGGAGGTCTGCGCGGCGCTTATCGAGTACGGCTTTTCGCAGCTCGGATTCGAGCTGATCGGAGCCGATACGGCGCTCTCCAACACCGCTTCAGCCAAAATATTGCGCTCTTTTGGCTTCAGAGAGGTAGCGCGCAGGGAAGATCAGCGCTATTATATACTGAACAAAAAAGAATGGATTTACATTTTATAGAAGATATAAAACGGAGGAACCTGACATGATCAATGAACATTATCTGAACATGCTTTCCAATAAATCGGTGATCCGTACTCTCTCGGAGTACGCTACCGCAAGGGGTAAAGAAGTCGGTTATGAGAACGTCTTCGACTTCAGTCTCGGAAACCCTTCCGTACCTGCGCCCCAGAGCTTCAAGGACGTATCGATCTCGCTTCTTGAGACAATGGAGCCCTTAAAGCTCCACGGCTACAGCCCCACCCTCGGCATACCCGAAGTGAAGGAGAAGGTTGCGGCGTCCCTGAACCGCAGGTTCGGTATGAACTATACAGGAAACCATATTTTCGCCACCTCCGGAGCGGCCGGCGCCCTTGCGCACGCTCTGCGCGCAGTGACAAAGCCCGGCGACGAGGTGCTGGTATTCGCGCCTTATTTCCCGGAATACAATCCTTACATCAACGACACAGGAGCCAGGATCAAAGTGGTCCCCGCCGATCTTGAGACTTTCCAGATCAACTTCGCGGAAGCGGAGAAGTATCTGACAGAGAATGTGGCGGCGGTCCTGATCAACACTCCCAACAACCCGTCCGGAGTGCTGTACAGCGAGGAGACGCTTGAGAAGCTTGCCGATCTTTTGACAAGGAAGTCCGCGGAGTTCGGCCACAATGTGTTCCTTATTTCCGACGAGCCCTACAGGGAGATCATCTTCGACGGCAAAAAAGCGCCGTATGTGGCGAAGTTCTATCCCCACACGCTGACCTGCTATTCCTTCTCCAAGTCCCTCTCCGTGCCCGGAGAGCGTATCGGCTATGTGGCAGTAAACCCTGCCTGCGAGCACGCCGAGGACCTGGTCCCCATGTTCGGACAGATCTCCAGAGGCATCGGCCACAACTGCCCGTCCTCCCTGATCATGCTGGCTATGGCGGAGACAGTGGACGACACGGCGGACCTCTCCGTCTATGAGACGAACATGAACCTTCTGTACGATACTTTCAGGGAACTCGGGTTCACCGTAGTAAGGCCGGGCGGCACTTTCTATATCATGCCCAAGGCCCTGGAGGAAGACTCCGTTGCGTTCTGCCAGAAGGCGCTGAAGTACGACCTGATCTTCGTCCCCGCGGACGGCTTCGGGGCACCCGGCTTCTTCCGCGTCGCTTACTGCATCGACACTGAGAAGGTGGAGAGGGCGCTGCCCAGGATCCGCGAATTCGTGCAGGCCGAGTACGCGGGAAAGTGATGGAAAGGAGAATTCTGAATGCAGTTATCAGTAATTGAAATACTAAAAGCAATTCTGTTCGGTATCGTGGAGGGCATCACCGAGTGGCTTCCCATCAGCAGCACCGGCCATATGATCCTGCTCAACGAGTTTGTTAAGCTGGACGTCTCCCCGGAGTTCTGGAACCTGTTCCTGGTGGTCATTCAGCTTGGCGCGATCCTCGCGGTCGTCATCCTTTACTGGAAGACCATCTGGCCTTTCAAAAAAGTGACATTAAAGTCAGGCAAGTCCAAGATCGTGCTGAGAAAATCGACGCTCATGCTCTGGCTCAAGGCTCTGGTGGCCTGTATTCCCGCGGGTGTTGTGGGCGTCCTCGCGGACGACTGGCTGGACGCGCACCTCTACAACGCGATCGTCGTCGGAGCAGCCCTGATCATCGTGGGTATTGCCTTCATTATCATTGAGACCGTGAACAAGAACAAAGTTCCCAGAGTCGACAGGCTTCGCGACCTGACCTTCAAGGACGCTTTCATCATCGGCCTTTTCCAGCTGATCGCGGCGATCTTTCCCGGAACGTCACGCTCCGGCGCAACCATCGTCGGCGGACTGATGATCGGCGTCTCCCGCACAGTGGCCGCCAAGTTCACCTTTATCCTGGCGATCCCGGTCATGGCGGGCGCGAGCCTTTTAAAGATCGTCAAGTACGGCTTCCGCTTCTCAGGCACCGAACTGATCCTCCTCGGCACAGGCATGCTGGTTGCATTCCTGATCTCCATGGTGATCATTGCGTTCCTGATGAACTACATCAGAAAGCACGACTTCAAGGTCTTTGGCTGGTACAGGATCGTCCTCGGCGCGCTGGTACTTCTGTACTTTTTAGTGATCAAGGCGCCTGTCTATTGATGAAATAAACGGAAAAGTTGACAAATTCAGATAACTGCGCTATTTTAGATGAAGTTTTTGGGGATTAACTATATTTTGCGTACTGCGGGGGTCCATATTCTAACTAAGGAGAAATTAAACCATGGCAGAAGCAAAGAAAACAGCAAAGGCAACCGTTAAGAAGCCTGTAGCAAAGGCAGCAGCAGAGACAACTAAGAAGGCAGCAGAGGCAACAGCCGAGAAGGCGGCAGCTAAGACTACTGCAGCAAAGACTGCTGCAACTAAGACTACAGAAACCAAAACTACAGCAGCTAAGACTACTGCAGCAAAGAAGACAACAACAAGAACTGCAGCCGCCAAGACCAAGAAGGCAGCGGCAGTGAAGGAGAACATCTCCATCCAGTTCGCAGGTAAGGACTACACAACAGAGCAGCTTGTCAAGATCGCCAAGGATGTGTGGGAATTCGATCTCAAGAAGGATCCCGCAGATTTCAAGGAAGTCCAGCTGTACGTTAAGCCCGAGGAAGCAAAGGTTTACTACGTGATCAACGGAACTGAGACAGGAAGCTTCGACATCTGATCCTGATCTGTTGTCTGAATAATGAATTGCCGAGGGGCAGCACCGAAGGGTGCTGCCTCTTTTTTGATCTGGAGACAACTGCTCCCTCGCCCAGTGCTGTGGTCGGTTGATTGCTGTGATGGAGCCCTTAGAGTGTGCTCTAAGGGCTCGGTTAGGTTACGGGCTGAGTTGTCGGAGGTTGATTGCTGTAATGGAGCCCTTAGAGGTATCTCTAAGGGCTCGGTTAGGTCGCGAGCTGAGTTGCCGGAGGTTGATTGCTGTGATGGAGCCCTTAGAGGTATCTCTAAGGGCTCGATGGCGTCAGGAACTTGTCAGCTGAGAAGAAGTAGGTACAGAGTGTCAAATTTGGAAAACTATCGTCCACGGAAGAAGGACAAAATGGCGTATCCTCATCAATCTGCAGTCCGGGTGATCAAGGATTAGATACAGAAGCTTGATTTGAAAGCATCCTCGTCCCTCAAAAAGCATAATTTCCAGAAAGATATCAGAGAAAAACAAAAATCCAGAAATGGTCATGGACGCAAATTATCACTTTGGAGGCTTCTGTACCGAAAATGATCATTAGACAATTCACGATGCGCCAGGAAGCAGCCTAAACGGCCGCGCCAGGAAGCAGCCTAAACGGCCGTCCGTCCTTAATAAACATTTTAGAAATTCGCAAATAAACCATGTTGACATCCAATTGGCCTAGTGCTATTTTATACAAGAAAGGTGTTAGCACTCGACCAAGATGAGTGCTAATAATGGAACCGGATCCGATCACCGAAGTTGGTGAGAGGATATCGATCCCGATACGGAGGATATTATGGAACTGCAAGATCGCAAGATGAAAATATTGCAGGCTATCATCCGCAATTACCTGGAGACCGGCGAGCCGGTAGGCAGCAGGACGATTTCCAAGTACACCGATCTCAAGCTGAGCAGTGCAACGATCAGAAATGAGATGGCTGACCTTGAAGAGATGGGACTGATCATGCAGCCGCACACGTCGGCCGGACGTATTCCTACTGATGCGGGTTACCGCCTCTACGTGGACAACATGCTGGGGTCGGAGCGGCAGAAGGTGGAAGCGATGAAGAACGTGCTCCTGCAGAAGCAGGACAGGCTGGAGAATCTTTTGCAGCAGGTCGCCAAGCTTCTGGCCGCGAACACTCAATACGCGTCGATGATCTCATCGCCGGTGATCCGCAGGAACAAGATCAAGTTCATTCAGCTCTCGCAGCTGGATGAGAACAACATCCTGGCGGTGATCGTGCTTGAGGGGAACCTTATCAGGAACAGGGTAATTCCGGTGGATACACTGCTGGACGCGGAGCAGATGCTGAGACTTAACATGCTGCTCAACACGAACCTGTGCGGACTTCCCGTCGAGGAGATCACACTGGGACTGATCGAGTCCATCAAGAGAGACGCCGGTATTCATACGCAGATCGTCAACGACGTCTTTGACGCGGCGGCGGAGATCGTTCGGAAAGAGGAAGATCTGAAGATCTACACGAGCGGAGCCAAGAACATTTTCAGGTATCCGGAGCTTGCGGATCACAACAAAGCGAGCGAGATCATCAGTGACTTCGAGGAGAAGCAGGCACTTGGGAGCATTGTACAGGAATCTCTGTCAGGCAGCAGCGAGACCGGAATTCAGGTTTACATCGGCGAGGAAATGCCGGTGGCAAGCATGAAGGACTGCAGCGTTGTTACCGCCACTTATGATCTTGGTGACGGCATGAAGGGGACGGTGGGGATCATCGGACCCCGGAGGATGGACTATGAGAGAGTTATCGATGTGCTCCGGCATATGATGGAGCAGCTCGACGACCTGTATAAATAATATGAGAGCAGGAATGAGCACCTTGCCGGTTCTGGACACAGAGAGTGCGGTGCGGAAAGGAATATATGGCAGAAGCTGAGAACAAGAAGAATGAACAGCCCGGCACCGAACCCGAAGAATTCATGGATGAGACAGCTGAAGAGATCATGGATGAGACTGTAGAAGAAGCCATGGACGAGGCTGTAGAAGAAGCCGTGGATGAGACTGGGGCAGAGGACGCCGTGGATGAGACTGAGGCAGAAGGGACATCCGATCCGGGAAACGAAGAGGAGCCTGAGCCGAAGGCACCTGCGGGAAGCAGGGAGAAAGCGCTTAGCGAAAAGGTCGCTGCTCTTGAGGACAAGGTGAAGCGCCAGATGGCGGAGTTCGACAACTTCCGCAAGCGCACCTCCAAAGAGAAGGAGCAGATGTTCTCCATGGGAGAGAAGAGCGTGATCGAGAAGATGCTTCCTGTAGTGGACAACTTCGAGAGAGGCCTGGCGGCGGTTCCCGAGAACGAGAAGGACAGCGCGATCGTCAGCGGCATGGAGATGGTCTACAAGCAGCTTATCAAGCAGCTGGAGGATCTTGGAGTAAAGCCCATTGAGGCAGTCGGCAAGGAATTTGATCCCAACTTCCACAACGCGGTTATGCAGGTGGAAAGCGACGAATTTGAGACCGGCGTCGTGGCGCAGGAATTCCAGAAGGGCTATACATATCACGACATGGTGATCCGCCACTCAATGGTTGGCGTCGTCTCCTGAGAAAGACAGATCAGATTTATGGCAAAACAGTGAAAATTACGGCTCTGTGCCTGTAAGAGACACAACCGAGACGTATATATTTTGGAAAATAATCCACAATTACAGATAGAGCGCGTAAGGCGCAAAAAAGGAGGAAATAATGAGTAAGATTATCGGTATCGACCTTGGTACAACAAACAGCTGCGTAGCAGTTATGGAAGGCGGAAAGCCTACAGTTATCCCTAACGCAGAAGGTTCAAGAACCACACCTTCCGTCGTCGCTTTCACAAAGACCGGCGAGAGACTGGTGGGTGAGCCCGCAAAGCGTCAGGCAGTTACTAACGCTGACAACACAATCTCTTCTATTAAGAGAGACATGGGAACAGACCGCGGCCGCACCATCGACGGCAAGAAGTATTCCCCTCAGCAGATCTCCGCTATGATCCTGCAGAAGCTGAAAGCTGACGCAGAGAGCTATCTCGGCGAGAAGGTCTCCGAGGCAGTCATCACTGTTCCCGCATACTTCAACGACGCACAGAGACAGGCGACTAAGGACGCCGGCAAGATCGCAGGCCTTGATGTCAAGAGAATCATCAACGAGCCCACAGCGGCAGCTCTGGCTTACGGCCTGGACAACGAGAAAGAGCAGAAGATCATGGTCTATGACCTGGGCGGCGGTACTTTCGATGTTTCCATCATCGAGATCGGCGACGGCGTCATCGAAGTTCTGTCCACCAACGGCGACACACGTCTCGGCGGCGATGACTTCGACCAGAGGATCATTGACTGGATCATCCGCGAGTTCAAGGCAGCAGAAGGCATCGACCTCTCTAACGACAAGATGGCTCTGCAGAGAATGAAGGAAGCAGCTGAGAAGGCTAAGAAGGAGCTGTCCAGCGCAATTACTACCAACATCAACCTTCCTTTCATCACAGCTACAGCGGAAGGCCCCAAGCACTTCGACAAGAACCTCACAAGGGCAAAATTCGAAGAGCTGATCAGCGACCTCGTAGAGAAGACCGCTATTCCGGTTCAGAACGCTATGAGAGACGCAGGCCTCAACAACTCCGACCTGGGCAAGGTTCTGCTGGTCGGCGGTTCCACAAGAATCCCTTGCGTGCAGGATAAGGTACAGAAACTGACAGGCCATGAGCCCAGCAAGACCCTCAACCCTGATGAGTGCGTCGCAATCGGCGCTGCTATCCAGGGCGGCAAGCTTGCAGGCGATGCAGGCGCAGGCGACATCCTTCTGCTTGATGTCACACCTCTGACACTTTCCATCGAGACCATGGGCGGCATCGCTACCCCTCTGATCGAGAGAAATACAACTATCCCTACCAAGAAGAGCCAGGTGTTCTCCACAGCAGCTGACAACCAGACCGCTGTTGACATCAACGTCCTTCAGGGTGAGAGAAAGTTCGCGAGAGACAACAAGTCCCTCGGCCAGTTCAGACTGGACGGAATCCCGCCCGCAATGCGCGGCGTACCGCAGATCGAGGTTACTTTCGATATCGACGCAAACGGTATCGTAAATGTATCCGCTAAGGACCTCGGCACAGGCAAAGAGCAGCACATCACCATCACTGCCGGCTCCAACATGTCCGACGAGGATATCGAGAAGGCGATCAAGGAAGCCGCTCAGTTCGAGGCAGAGGACAGAAAGCGCAAGGAAGGCGTAGACGCGAGAAACGAAGCTGACTCCATCGTATTCCAGACCGAGAAGGCCCTGAAGGAAGTCGGCGACAAGATCGACGCATCCGCAAAGGCAACTGTTGAATCCGAGATCGCGGACCTCAAGGCAATCCTTGAGAGAACCAAGGATCAGACTGACATCAGCGACGCTGACATCGACGCCCTTAAGTCCGGCAAGGAGAAACTGATGAACGACTCCCAGCAGCTGTTCACTCAGATGTACCAGAACATGCAGAACAACCAGGGCGCAGGCCCCGACATGGGCGGCCAGAACGCCGGCGGAAGCACAAGCGGTGACGATGACGTAGTTGACGGCGACTATCGCGAAGTGTGAGTTTAGTATTGAAATAAACAGGAAAATGATATAGTTTAAGGAGTGCCCAGGTCGCGCTTACCACGCGGCTTGGGCAACTCCCTTGTAAACAGAGAAATAATACGCGAGAGAATGTAAATATTATGGCTGAACAGAAACGT
>Ga0256407_10004336_pt1 | contig 23840 bp, 18 predicted proteins | sample RumenRJG_04DNA_FD_193489 | JGI IMG/M metagenome (GOLD analysis project Ga0256407, IMG submission 193489) | Bovine rumen microbial communities from Lethbridge, Alberta, Canada - RJG_04 | ecosystem: Host-associated > Mammals > Digestive system > Stomach > Rumen | place: Canada: Alberta... | reverse complement strand
AAAACAAAACAAAAAAAAAAATAAAAAAAATATTTAAAAAAAAAATAAATAAAAAAAAACAATGTCAGAAATAACCCCAGATATAGTAAGAGAATATAAAGAATTCACCCCAAAATTTTTATGTGGTTTAGATGCAAATACATACAATATAAAATTTAAAAAATTTAAAATGAGAGATTTAGAAAGTGACTTTGTGTTATTTGAAGTAAGTGATGATTCACCTGACGATTCAAATAATTCAATAGAAAAAAAAGAAGAAGAAGAAAAAAAAGAAACAATAAATTATGAAGATGAAGATATTTTAACAAGTCCAAGATCAATAAGATATCATTTAGGACCAGATTTTTTAGAATTAAAAGATTTAGGAAGTTCTCTTACTTTTTCTGTTGGAAATCAAGCTGTTAAAGATTTTTTAATTATTGAAAGACATTATTTTAAAGATCTTCTTATTAAGTCTTTTGAATTTAAATTTGATTTTTGTATTCCTAATAGTGTTAATACTTGGGAATATATTTATACTATTCCTGATATTGATCCTCAAGTTAAAAAAGAAATGATTGCTGAACCTTGGACTACTAGAAGTGATTCTTTTTATTTTGTTGGTGATAAATTAATTATGCATAATAAAGCTTTTTATAATTATACTCCTTTGAATTAAATTAATTTATTTTTTTTTTTTTGGTTAATTAAGAATTGTATTATGAAGAATTTAGATTTTTTTTATATTATTTTATTTTTTTTTTGAATGGATTATTATTTAAATTATTTTTTTTATGGTTTTTTTGTTGTATTTAATTAATAAAAATAATCTATAATTAATGAATGTTTTTACAACAAATAAACTATTAGATAATTCTTTTTATTCAAATAATTCATCAAAAAGAAGTATAAGTTCAATGAATAAAAGTAATTTATCTTATAATAATTCAAAATATAATTATTTTTATCCAATTAATTATAATCAAATGAATTTAAATTCATATTCAAATAATTATTCTCCTATTTATTCATCTTCTATGAATAAAAATAAAAAATATATAAATACAGAACCAAATTTAGATAGTGATATAAAATTAAATAATATCAAAGAAACATCAAAAAATTTACAAAAAAGATTAGATATATTAATAAATAAATCAAAAAACAAAAAATTAATTGAAGAAAGAAATCAAGAATTAGGAAATCAAATGTATTATAGACCAAATTCAACTCAAAAAATACCAAATTTTCAAACAATGAAAAATAAATCTTATATTTTAAAAAATGAAAATTCATTTAATAATTTAAATATGTTAAATCATAATCAATATTCTTTTTCATTAAATAGAACAAATTCAAATAATTCTTTTTCACATGACATGAACATTGATAGAATTAGATCAGCTTCTAGAAATTATAATAGAAAATCTTATAATATTTTACCAAAAAATCAAAATCAAATTGTTAATAAAAATTATAATCAGATTATTAATAATAAAATTAATAGAAATAAAATAATTACTCCTGATAAAATAATTACAAAGAATTTAAACTCTTATTATTTAACCCAATCAAGTATTTATTTATTGAATAAATTAAAAAATTTTCAAACAAATAATGATTTGATAAAAAATAAAAATAAAAATGATTCAAGTGATTTAAGTGATTTAGCTGATGATTTTGTTGAAGCATTTGATTTAGAAAATAAATCCAATAAAAATAATAAAAATAAAGAGAAAGAATTAATTGATTTAAGGAAAGATTTAAATATTAAAATTTTTAAACATTTTGAAGGAGATGAAAATGATAATATACAAATAAATAAAATTGATAATATAAAATTAAAGAATGATTTTATTTTTAAGAATAATAATAAAATAAAAAAAATAAACAATAATAAAATAAATGAACAAAAATTTAATAAAAATAATGATTTTATTTTTAATAATAAAATAAATAAAACAAATAATAATAAAATAAAAAGAATAGAGCCAAAAAATATACAATCTAATAACATAAATATAAATAAAAATTATTATAAAAATTTAAATGAAATAGAAAAAAAATTAATTAATGAGGAGATTAAAAATAGTAATAATAATAATAATACAAAATATACAAATATCATTGACCCAAAAAATAATTTTGAATTAAATTCAATCAACTTAAACAAATATAAAAAAGATGATTATAATTTAGAAAATGAGAAAAATAATAATATAGAAAATAACATAACTCAAAGTCAAAATATAAGATATGGAAATATAAATGAAATAAATAATAAAAAAAATAATATTCAAGAAAATAAATATGTAGTTCCAGTAATAATGAGTTTAGAAAGTGTTGATATGTATAGTGAAAAACAATCAGATATCTTAGAAACGAAAAATTCAACTGATGTTAAAAATTCAATTGATGTTAAAAATTCAATTGATGTTAAAAATTCAATTGATGTTAAAAATTCAATTGATGTTAAAAATTCAAATAGTAAAGTTAAAAATCCGTTTATTCAAAATGAAAAAAATGAAATAAATAAAAAAGAAAATTATGATTCTGATGAAGAGGCTGATTTAATAATAAATCAAATTATTCAAAATGCAAATAAACAAAATGAATTAAATAAAAAAAATAAGAATAATGGAAAAAATGTTAATTTTAAACTTGATTCAAATGAAAATAAAAGTTATAATTTAAATGATGAACCTATTAAAATAAAAATATCAAATTCTTCATCATTTATATCAAAAGAATTTGAAGAAAGAAACATGAATGAATATAATAAAATATTAAGAAATCCTAATAAAATAAAACCAATAATTAAACAATTTGATAAAGATAAAATATTAATAGATAAAAATTATATTTCAGCAGAATTAAAAACAGAAGAAGAATTAATTTCAAATTTTAATGATTTAAAATCAAATTTTGATGATAATCAAGAACAATATGAATATTATCCAATGAGGAATGAAATTAATTCTCTTGATTCAATTGATATTTAGTTTTTATTTTCTAATTCTAAATATAAAAATTAAATATAAATATTATATAAATTTATTAATTCTAAAATTTAACTAAATGACTTTTATTTGTTATTATATATTATCATTTATTAAAAAAAAATTTTTTTTTTATTTTTTAAATATTGAATGTCGGTGTCATCTAGTGGTTAGAATCCCACATTGTTGCCGTGGTTAACCTGAGTTTGAATCTCAGAATCGACAATTTTTTTGATTATACTAATAATTATTCAGAAAAAAGATAATAGAGAAATAAGATTAATTAAAATATTTATAAGAGATACTTTAATTTTGATGTTAACAATCAAAAAGATTAATAAACTATTAAGTTTGGGTTTCTTTTTTTTAATTTAATTATTGAATATGAGCCTGTTTGGGGACTTTAACTAATTAATTAACTAACAATTTTTTTGATTGTACAATGATGTAAATATAATTTAATAATTTTTTAATTTTTTATTTGTTTATTGATAAAAAAAATTTTTTATATAAAAAATTAATTTATTTATTTAATCTTAACCCCATAATTTTTTAAAATATTAAAAATTTTAGAAATTTATAATAATTATAAATGATTAATTATTATATTTTTTCTATATATTTATTTTTTGAATAAAAGTAAAAAAAATGTCATATTCAAAAGATATAAAAAATGATGATTTAAAAGGAGAAAAAAAGTCAAGAAAATAAAAAAATTTTTTAGTTCAATTTTATTATTTGATATTTCAATTCAAGAGAAATTTAATGATTTTCTAAATAATTTCAAAATTCTAGTTTAGAAAAACATAATTCATAAAATAATTTTTTAATAGATGATTTAATAAAAAAAAGAGATAATAAGTCCAATTTCTTCTAATGAAACAATAAACAATAAATATCATCTAAAATAAGTAATATGGATTTGATTTCATATTCAAATAAAGATGATAAATGTCTTCTTTTGATAATGAAATTCAATTATCTCAATATGAAAATTTATCTAAAGAAAAAAAAAAAGAAAAAACAAAAAAAAAAATAAACAATATATTATAGAAATGTTTAGAAAAGGATGAATTTGTGAAGATTGTAATAATTTAAATTATGAAAGTAGAAATAAATGTTATAAATATGGAATATACTAAAAAACTTAAAAGATAATAAAAAATAAAATAAACATAGAAAATTTTGAATGAATTGTTAATGAAAATAAATTTGATTGATTTTGTTCAAAATGTTAAAATTTACATTTTTTCGTTTATTTTTTTAATAGATTCAAATAAAAAAAAGAACAAAATAATTCAAATACACATTTATTAATATTAATAAAGAAAATAATCAACAAAAAATCATTTTTATAATGAAATTTAGTTCAAATTTATTTATATAAATATAATATTTTTTTTAATTATAAATCATTAATTTAAAAATGTAAATTGTGTTTAGTGTTGAAAAAAATTTAACTATTAAACATTATTTTATAATTATATAACATATAATTATTTTTTTGATTTATCATAAAAAATAATTTTAAAAACATCACAATAAAATAATAACATAATTAAACAATGAGAAAAGAAAATGAAGAAGAGAAAAATTCAAATTTTCCAAGAGCAAAAACATATTCAAAACTATTAAATAATGGTAAAATTAAAAATAAATCAACAATTAAATAAAAAATAGGTAATACAAAAAAGAAAAAAAGCAAAATTGGTTCTCAATTATGTCAAATAGAAACAAAAGGAAAAGAATATGAAGATTTAATGAGAGATTATCAAGAATTATATGGAGATGAAAATGAAGAAAATGATATTGAAAATGTAAAACCAAAAAAATATGATATTAAACTTCATTTTTATATTAAAATAGGGGAACAATCTTTTCATTTTGAAACAAATTTAATTTTAGAATCAAATCAAAAAGTAGAAGATATTATAATTTGGGGTATAAATTCTTTTAATAATGCAAAACATAAAATTACTATTCAAGATAAAGAATATGAATTAAGATATAATAATAATAGTGAAAATGATTTTAACAGTTATGAAATAAGAGAATGTAAGAAAAAAGATTTTAAACCTAAATTTGATTTACCACCTTTTTCTAATAATTCTTCTATTGAATATGTTGTTGATGAGAGATTATGTTTAGTTTGTAATAATAAAAATTTATTAATTTTAACTAGAATTTTAAATGAAGGTGATTCTGATGAAAAAGTAATAAATAAAAGTGGTTTTTGTTCAAAGTGTTATATTTTTTAAAAATTTTATGTCCTAAATTTATTATATTGTTTTGGTATGTTATATTATTCTAAATTATGCTTTATCATTTTTAAATTTGTTTTATTAAAAATGTAAATGTTTTAAATATTATTTTATAAAAATAAAAATTTATATATAAATATGAAAATTACTTTTTTTTTGTTTTATTTGTTATATTTTATTTAAATATTATATAAATGTCTATATTAAATAATAACAACTTTAAAACAATTTTTAATTTATATTCTAGTGGAAATTTTTTAAAAACTAAAACAAAATTAATGACAATTGAAAAATCACCTGATTTAAGAAAGAATAAATCAATTAATATAATATCAAAAAGTCCAAAAAATCTATATTTAAATAATAAAGATGAAATTATAAAAGAATTAAAAGCAAAAATTTCAATATTAGAAGATAAAGTTAAAATATTAGAAAATAAATTAAATATAAAGAAAAAAAATGAATCAAAATTTCATTGTTTATATCAAAATAACTCATTAAAAAATATTAAAAGTTCAATAAGAAAAAAATATTTTTCAGATATATTTTCTTTAAAAAATAATAATAAAACAAATTATAGTATAGATAATGGATTTCATACAATTAATATTGATAAAGTTAATGATAATCAAATCTTGGATAAAAATAATATTAGGAAAAATAGCAATAATTCTAATTTAAATAACAAATTTTTAACAATTGAAAATGAAAATAGATTATTAAAAACTGATATAACAATTTCTCCAAATTATTCATATAAATTTAAAAATATAAATATTCCAAAAATACCCAAAAAAATTAATTCTGATATGAACATAATATTATCATCTACAAATTCAATAAATTTTATAAGAACAAATAATAGATATGATTTGAATATGAATATAAAAGAAAAACTTGATAATATAAAATTGAGAACTGAAAAATTGATAACCAGTTGTTTAAGTTATATATAACATGTATTTATTGTAATTTTATATATTGTGTATAATAATAAATTTTAAATTGTTATAAATTTTATTTTATTTTTTAATGGATTATTTAAATTATTATTTTATTTTTTTTAATTTTTTGAATACATTAAATTAAATAAAATATTAATTTTAAATATTTTTTATTTCCCTTCATCAATATATAATTTATTGATATAAATAAAATTACTTACAAAATCAGTAAATGAAATATTATTATTATCTAAAATAGCATCAGAATAAGCATTTAATGCATCATTTATTATTTCATTAAGTCGATTTTTTTTTTCATTTATATTATTTGTTTTATTTTCAAAATCTTTTTCCCTTTTTTTTTCAGCATTACAAATTTTATTATAAAAATAATAATCATCAACTAAAATACCAATATTACTTTTAATAAGATATTTATTTTTAATTAAATCATCAGAAATATTTTCACCAGTAATTATATTTCTACAATCTATAATAGATTTTTTCTTATATGTTATATTATCATCAAAAAAAATTTGATGAATTTTCCTATTATAAGGATTAATTAAAAAAGGTTTTGAATATTCTTTTAATTCATCATGTTCATTCCAAATCTTATAATCATCATGTATTGCAAAAGAATTAAAATTTCCTAAAGTAAATTTTTCAATAAGATAATTATAAATATTCATTCCTCCTTCAATAATAATAACATTATTATCTTTAATTTCATTTTTATAAGCTTCATAAATATTATTTGGTTTAGGTTCTATTTTATTAGTTGTTCCTATAACAAGGAAAATATCTTTTAATTCTTTTGAATATCTATAAATTATTCCATATTGTGATTTAGTTAATAAATAATTTTTTGAATTATGTGTCCCATCAAAATATACTTTTTCCATATTTTCTTTTTTATTATATATTGGATGATTTCCTTTACAAAATTCATTAAATTCATTTATTAAATCTAAAATATCACCACCAAAAGATCTGAAAATTATTGAAAAATCTCTGTTTTTTTCTTTTAATTTAATTATTGATTTGAAAAAAGATTTAAAAATAAAAAAATAACCATTACTATATATTTCTTTAAAACATTCAGGATATTTTCCATTATTAATATCATTTTTTAATTCTTCTGATATTTTTAAATTTTCTAATATTTGATTTATATTATTATGAAAATATTCACCTGGAGAATTTTTATCAGTAAATTTATCAGTCAATTCTCTTCTTTTTTTTTTAATATCATTATTGTATTTTACTCTAGTTTCCTTATCTGGAATTTCATTTTGATTTTTTTTTGGTAATTTTTTTCTTAAAAATTCAGAATATGAATATAATTCATCATTTGGATTTTCTTTAAATAAATTGTCTTCTACCCTAATCCATTCATTTTTATTTTCATCTATTATTCCAATAGGTTCTTCACATATCAATGCTAATAAACTCGATTCTAATGATTGAGATTGAATTTTATCTCCTAAAATTAATGTTTTATTTATGTCAAAATTTAATATTAATTTTGGATTATCCATTTTATTTAATTTTTTTAATCATAAATTTGAAATTTTTTTTGAATACTTATAAATTAAAATATTTATTTTAATATATATTAAATTTATTATTATTATATTTTTTAATCCATTTGACTTAATGGAATGAAATAATTTAATAAACATAACCATTTAAATAATAGTTGTTTTGTTTTAGTTTGATAAATTTTTTTTTCATAATTTTCTAATAATGTAATACAAAGTAATATATTATTTTCATTATCTTTCATTAAATCTGCATTTAACATTTTATTTAAATTCAATGAAGAAATTGGTTTTCTCATTGAAATAAATTGTGCTTTATTTTCATAAAAATTTAATTTAAGTCTTGTTAAAGTTGCAAAAGATGAAATTGATTTTTTATTTTCAAATTGTTCTAAATCTCCTATAAACATTATTTCATTATTATTCTTAGAATGTAATTTTTGTTCTGATATTATACTGTTTACCGACATGATATCACCTTCATTTTCTTTTTTCTCATTTTCATTTTTTGTTTCCATTGTTCCATTTGTATTATTATTATTATTTTTATCATTTTTATCATCATTTTTATCATTTGGTATTTCTTCAATGGAATCATGGTTAATAATTTCTTTTTTTATTTTAATACTTTTACCAATACACATTGTTAATCCCATTTAAAGAAAATTATTATTTTCATAAAAAAAATAAAAAATTAAAAAATAAATATTTTTAATAATAAGAATAATATATAACCATAAAAATTAATAATAAAGTTTATTAGGAAATTGCTCTCCATATTTTAAATCTTTACTATTATAATAATTACCATAATTAGAAGAAGTAGTAGGAAGAATATTAGTATAAACTTTACCAAATCTACTAAAAGGACTATAACTCTGTAATTTTAAAGGTGACCTTTTACCATCAATAATTCCATATGTACTATTTGTATATTCATTTCTATTTATTGTTCCTTTTTGAATTGATTCATTATTATATCTTTGAGAATAATAATTATTTTCTACTATTTTTTTATCATCAAAAACTGTTGCAAATTGATTTCTTTTATTATATAATTGATCATAGTCATATCTTGTTGATGGAGATAAATCTGATATTTTATTCATTAATTGATTTAATCTTCCATTTGAATTTGCTATTGAATTTTCTTGATAATTAAATTGCTCTTTTAAATATTCATTTGGGGATTTTGTATTTGAATTTAAATAATCATTTATTAAATTTATTTTTTTCTTTGAATATATATTATCATGAGATATTGTATCACCTCCTTTAAAAAAATATTTTTTAAATCCATAATATGGGTCTTTATAGACACTTTTATCAATAACATTATTATCAAATGCATTATTATAAACTAAATTTTGACCAGCATTAACTAAATTAGGAGTATTTATTCTATTAATATTTTGACTTCTACTAACATTATAATCATTTTGTTGATAATTTTGTTCATTATAATCATTATTAAAATTATTATTATTATTATTGTTATTATTATTATTATTATCATAATTATAATTATAATTATCATTATTATCATTTATATTATAATTAATTGAGTTAGGTTTTCCAGAAATTGCTCTTATTTGTCTAAAAGTACTATTATCATTAGTTAAATTATTTTGAAGATGATTAAAGAATTCATCATATACAATATAATTATTATTTTGTTCAACAAAATTAACCAAATTATAATGTTTTTGTAAAAAATTAATTAATTGATTAGAAGGTCTTTCATAAGCAATTTCTTCAGGATATTTTCTTTCAAAATTAACCATATAATCAAATAATTGTTTTCCAATTCCTTTTCTTTGACATGATTCATGAACATAAAAATCAATAACACATAAAGGAGAAACATTATGATAATTATAATATCTATCTCTAACATATAATTTTTTAGTTCCAACTTTAATAAAACCTAAAACTTTATTTTGTTCTGCTTTAATTACAATTCTGTGATTTGATTCATAAAATTTTAAAAATGAAGTTGATATTGTATTTAAATTTTGACTTTGTGAAGATGCTAATCCCATTTTATCTAAAATTTCTGTTACAAATAAAATAAATCCTGGAAGAATTCTATTTTTATATGTTCCTTCTAAAATTGCAAAACCATTTTGATCACAGTCCAATGCTTCTTCACAGTTAAAATTAAATTCCATTTTTTTATTTAGTTTGTTTTTTATTTTATTTTAATTTTTTTATAACTTAAAGTTAGAAAAGTTATTTTTTTTAATTGTTATAATTTCTAATTAAAAATAATTGAATATTATATATTTTTATTTAATGATGAATAATAATATTTAATTAAATATTTATCAAAAGAATAATTAAATTTAATTATTTTGAATTATATAAATGAAAAAACCATTCATGAGAAGAAGAGAATTAAAAGGATTTAAAGATTTTAAAACATTGGATAATTATATACAAAATTGTTTAGATTTATATAAAATTATGAGTCCTCTTCAAGAATATTATGATATAGCTGGAAAATATTCAAAATATATTATAAGTAATAAATCTACTATTCCAGATCTTGTAATTTATAATACTAAATTTAATAAAAATGATTGTTTTTATGATTATTATGGAAAAAATTATAATGATTTCCCAAGAGTTAAATTTATATTAAATTCTAAATCATCTAAAAATAAAATTAAAAAGAAAAAAGAAGAAATTAATTTGAATCTAAATGATAATACAAAAAGAGTTGAAAATGATGAAAATAAAAATATTAATGAAAATGATGAAAATAAAAATAAAAGTATTGAAGAAAATAAAATTGAAAAAAATGAAGAATTTAATAATGAAAATGTTGAAAAAATTCAAAATGAAAATGTTGAAAAAATTCAAAATGAAAAAGAAGAAAAAATTAAAAATAAAAATGAAGAAAAAAAAGAAGAAGAAAAAGAAAAAATAAGAGAAACAAAAAAAGAAAATGAAAAAGAAAATGAAAAAGAAGAGGAAAAACAAAATGAAGAAAAAGAAGAAATTAATGAAGATGATAAAGATGATATGAACGATGAAGATTACGACTTAACAAATCCATATCAATTTTTTGCTCAAATACAAAACAACAAAGTAAAATTAACAAAAGAACCATCAAATAACAATATAAATGAAATAAACGAAGAAAAAGAAATAAAAGAAGAAGAACAAAAACAAGAAGAAAAAAAAAAAGAAGAAATAAAAGAAAAAGAGAAAAAAGAAGAATTAAAAGAAGAAAAAAAACAAATAAAAAAAAATATTCTAATAAATCCAAAAACTCAAAATAATATAATAGAAGCAGAAACAGCATCATTAACATTTATAGAAACAAAAAAACCAAAAAATGAAAATAATCAAAATCAAAATTTAAATTCAAATCAAACAAATAATAATAATAATAATCAAAATGAAAAACCAAAAATTCAAATGATTAATCCTCAAATGAATATTCCAATGATAAATCCATTAATGTATATGCAAAATCCTTTTATGACAAATCCTACTTTATCAGTTCCTTTTAATTATACTATGATGAATCATATAAATTATATGAATTTTCAAAATGATGATGATGATGAAGATGATGATCCTATGTTAAATAATTTTAATGATGATTTTTCTAAATATAATCCTTCTATTTTTTTAGAAAAACCTGCTTTAATTGTTAAAAAAAATTTATTTGATAAAAATTGGATTTTAATGAGGAATAATAAAGTTGTTTTTAATTTTAATTCTGAGGAATTGTTTTATTATTTAGGAGAACAAATTAGATATGGGAATAAATTTGAAAATATTAGTATTTGTGATTTTCAAACTGATTTATTTTTCATTCCATCAAATTTATTTGATATTTTAAGAAATACTGTTCCTAAATTAAAAAAAATGTATTTACAACAAAAAATGAAAGAATATAATTTAAATAAAAATCATATGTTTATGATGAATAATAATTCTAAATTTAATTCTGGTAAAAAATAATAAAAAAAACTAAATTTAATTTATAAAATCTTATATATCATATTAATAAAGAATTATAAAAGAATAATTGTTGGTCAATTTTTCTTTATTTTATTATTAATTTTTATTAGTTGTATATTAAATAGTTTTAAAGAATAATGTTTATAAAATTAAATATTTTTTATTATATTTGAAACTAAAAATTTTTTTGAAGAGATTGAATTTCTATTAATAAATCAGAAAATTCTTTTTCAGATAAAATAAAAAATAAACATTCTTTTTTCATTGTTAATAAATTTAAATAAATAATCTTAACATGTATTTTAATTTGAGAAATATTAGCAGTTTTATTTGATGAATCATCAAAAACAATTTCCCATTTTAAATCTAAAAATTTATTTTCTAAAATTAATTTAGTTAAACCTTCTGGACTTTCTTTATTTAAAGGTGTATTATTTTCTATTATATTATTAACTATAATTGATGATTCTGATTCTTTTGATGGAATTGTCCTTTGTAAATATTCTATTGCTTTATTTATTTTATTTGTTTCTGTACAATCATTGAATATTAATGATTTTTCAATCGTTGACTATAATAAAATTATTTATTTTAAAAATACATAACATTGAGCTTTCATTTTTTAAATAATAAAAAAAAAAATTTATTTTTTAATTTATTTTTGATTTCTATTTAAAATATTAAGAAATAAATAAATACAAATATATAAAAAACTTTTTTTATTTTGATTAATATATATCAATAATTGTAAATACTTCCTAATGAAGGTCGATTTGGAAAATTGTTTTTATAATTATTATAATTATTATCACCAAAATTATTAAAGAAATTATCATTGAATCCATTATAAAAATTGTTAGAATATTTTTTTCTGTTTCCATACATATTATTTTGATTATTGAATTTATTTCTATTATAATTATATTGATTATAAACACCATTAAAAATATTTTTATTAGTATTAGTATTACTACCATTATTATTATTTTCTATATTATTATTAATTGAATTATATTGAGAAATTCCAAAAATTGAGTTTAAATCTGGAATAACACTTCCATGATTTAAATAATTTCTATAATTTAAATTATTAACATAATCTCTATTATTTTTAGCAACTTCATCTCTAATAAAATTTTTTTCATAAACTGAAAAATTCCCTTTATTCATAGGAGAAAAATCATTATTTAAAAAATTATTTCCTCTATTATCATTTTTCATAAAATTGTCATCAAATTTTTGTTCACTTCTAACATTATTAGAACTATTATATCTATTCCCATATGAAAAAGTACTAGGTCTAAACTCACTAAAATAAGAATAATTTAACAATTGTCTACAATTAGGTCTCCTATTAGAATCATATTGAAAAATATCATTAATTAAATTAATAGCATCATCAGAAGCATCATTAACAACATTAGTTAAATCAGCTCTATTACAAATAGGAAATTTCATACCTAACTTTTGAATTAATTTATATCCTTCAGGCCATTCATTAAAATTAGGAGTACCTAAAACATTACAAATTTTATTTAATTGATCAAATTCATCAATACCAGGAAAAATAGGATTTAAATTATATAATTCAATCATAATACAACCAACAGCCCAGACATCAATACTATAATTATAATTAACTCCTTTTAATACACATTCAGGTGCTCTGTACCATCTTGTACAAACATAGTCAGTTAATGGTATATTTTTATATTTTGGTATTTCTTTTGCTACACCAAAATCTCCTATTTTAATTTGAAGATTTAATTCATTTATAAAAATATTTTCTGGCTTTAAATCTCTATGCATATAACCATTTTGATGTAAATAATTTAATCCTTTTAATATTTGATATATTATTTTTTTTATTTTAAATTCTGGTATTTTTTCTCTTTGTTTTTTATGTTTTTCTATATATTCATATAAATTTATTCCACAATATTCAAAAATTAATGAAACATCACTGTTTTGTTCTCTTATTATTTCATGTAGTTTTACTATGTTTTCATGATTTAGTTTTTTTAATATTTGAACTTCATTTTTTTCTATACATTCATTCCAACTTACTATTTTATCTTTTAATTTTTTTATTGCAACACTTTCATTTGTTTCTATATTTAATCCACGATATACAGTTCCATAGGTTCCATCACCTATAACCTCAAATATTTGATACTTATTCATTTTTATTTTTAATTTTATTTTTTTAATATGTTTTTTTATTCTTAATTATCTGTTTTATTCATTCATTATTTATTTATTAAAGAAAAAAAATATAAGAAAGATTATTTTTTAACAATTTTTTATATATATATTATTTATAAAATAAATTAGTATTAAAAATAACACTAATATTTTGATATTTTTATCAATCTATTTGGTAAATACATTAAATATTATTGAAAAATTAATTTTATTAATTTCAATAATAAGATAAATAGTAATTTCATATATGTATTTTATCATACACAAAGATAGATATTATATTATTATTATATATATGATAAATACATAATCAAATTTTTCGAAAATAATTTTCTTTTAAATATTTTCAATAAGAATTTTATCATTTTCCTCAAATAAAATTTTTTTTTCTTCTTTTTCGTTCATTAAATTAATATCATAAAAAATATTCATATCTGTTTTAATATCAAAATCTTGATATTTAATTGGACTAAAATTAATGAAAAAATTATCTTCATTATTTATGGTATTTGAAATAAAGTTATTTTCTTTTTCATTTTCTATTTCTTTATTTTCATCTTTTTCTTTTTTTTTATATTTTTCTTCATTATAATTTTGAGTATAAATATTTAATTGAGAAATTAATTCTTCTTTTTCATGTTTTATTCTTTCAATTTCATCTTTTAAGTAAATTTCTTCAAAACTTGAATCTAAAATTAAAGTTGAAGAATTTGATGAAATAAATACTGATTTATCATTTAAAAAATCAGGTATTTTAATTTCATCTAAATTTAATGATTCTTCTTGAAACATTTGTTTATTTTGATTTAATTTTTCTATTTTTATCTCATTATTTTTTCTTTCTTTTAATTCTGTTTTAATTCTTAAATATAAATTTTTAAAATTAGAATTATGAGTTTTTTGTCTTGTTTTTTTGTTGAAATAATTAACAATTACATTTAATATATTTTTTAAATCTTTAATTGATGTAGTTTTTATTTCTGATATTTCAAATCCTACATTTGTTCCTTTTACAAGTTTTGGAATTTTTATATTCTTAATTTTTTTACACATTAAATAATTCAATATATTATTATAATAGTATCAGGATTTTATATTTTCAAAAAAGATGTTTAATATTTTATAAATATATTTTATTATAATAATATTATTAAAATAATTTCAAATAATAAAATGAATAAGTTATTATATTGAGTTTAAAACTTTTATTTTATTAAAACGATTATTTCTTAATTTGAAATTATTTTTATTCTTTAACAAATTCCAAAATTTTTTAATTTTTATATATTAATGTTTTAATAATTTATTTATTTAATTTTAATTTAGATATTAATTAATTTCTAATCATTTTGTTTAAATTCTTTATATTTTAAATAATTTTTATTATTATCATTAATAAAAAATAAAATAAAAATTAAAATAATAATAAATTTTAAATGGGAGCCTGTGGATGTTTTGATAGTAGAAAAATAATATCAAAAAATAAAAATAATAAAATAAATGAGATAATTGATCAAGTAGAAAATTCAATTATTAAATTAAAAGAAATGAATGATGATCAACCTGAAACTCAAAAAGGTGATAATCCTATTTATGAAAATAAAAATTATGACAAAAATGAAAAAAGCTATTCAAGTGATAAAATTATTGTAAATGATTTAAATATGAAAAAAAATAATAGGAAAAGAAATAACGAAAATAATGAAAATAAATTTAATAATGAAAAGAATAGAAATAACAAAAATAATAATGAAAATACTCAAAATAAAAATATTACAAACAATATAGAAAGTCCAAATTATATTGGAAAAGAGAATAATAATAATAATAAAAAAGAAAATAAAAAAGAAAAAGATAATGAAAAAGAGAATAAAATAGAAAAAGGAAATGAAAATAAAAAAGAAAATAAAAAACAAAAAGAACCTAATCAGAATGAAAATGATGAAAAAAAAAAAATAAAAAAAGAAGAACCTGAAAATGATAATAAAATAGAAAAAAAACAAAAAACTCAAAATAATGAAAATAAATTAACAGATAATGAAAATGATGAAAATAAAAAAGAAAAAAATAAAAATAACAAGGATTTCAAAAAATCAGAAAATAACAAAGAAAAAGAAACAGATATATCTCTATATAGATATCCTTCAAATTTTGAAATAATAAATAAAAGTTCATCATTATTAAAAGATATAAGAGAAATAAATATAGTATTAATAGGAGAAAAACAAAGTGGAAAAAGTTCTTTTGTAATAAAAATAACAGAAAATAGATTTGAAAATTTATATATTCCAACAGTTTATATAGAAACAATATCAAAAGTTATGACTTATAATAATAAAAGATATGTTTTAAATTTTGATGTTACTCCAGGTGAACAAGAATATCAACAAGATTATTCTTCTTTATATGGAAAATCACATTTTATTTTTTTATTTTATGATGTTACTAATTTAGGTAGTTTTAATAGAGCTAAAAAATTTGTTAAAAAAGAATTAAAAAATCAAGTAATAATATATTCTCATAAATTTTCTAATATATTTATTATTGGTAATAAAATTGATTCTTCTCCTTTTATTGAATCAAGTTCACAAATTAAAAGTTATTGTGAAAAACATAAATTAGAATTCTTTGAAATTTCTGTTAAAACAAATGCAGGAATTGGTTATATGATGAATAAACTTTTAGCAATTTTTGATAATATATCATCTTTATAGAAAAATATGGAAAATGTTTATTTATATTTTGATTATTAAATTATAGGAATAATTTTATAAATATTAGTTAGTTAAAATGGATAAGAAAAATAATTTGAAATATATTTTATGTTATTATATAATAAAGTTGTAAATTAGTTAAATAAATAGAGTTTTTTTTATAATTATTTGAATATTCTAATCATTTAAATTAAAATTGATTTTTTAAATAAAATTTAATACAATTTAGAAAATAAATATATTTTTAAATTCTTTTTTTAAAACAATAAATTATTTTATGCAGTTATATTTATTTCATAAAAATAATATGAAATAAAACAAAAAATCAAAAAAATAACTTTTATTTTATTAATGAGGAACATAATTAATAGGAAATTTTATAGACCTTAATTCAATTTCTTCTTTTTTTTCATCTTCATCCAAATCATTAAACATAGAATAAAAAGTTTGCAAAGCTTGATTTTCTAAAGCAGTATTTGTAGTAAACAAAGAACAAAATTCATTAAAATTAATTTCTTCTTGTCCTTTAATAGGAGCAAAAAATTCATTTAAATCAATATTTAAATCAAAAACATTAATAATATCAGATAATTTTTTTTTATAAACATAATCTTGTTCTGGACCAGCTAAATTATCAAATAAAATTTTCATTTCTGGATCATTTGAATTATATTCTTGATCTTGTTCTCTTTTAATTTGTTCTATATAATTATAATAATCATCTTGTTTTATATTTATTATTTGACCACCACTTTTTTTTTCTAAAGCTGTTTTTATATCTTTTAATACATTTCCTGCTATTGTTTTATCTATTTTTTTATTTGATAATATTATTTCTTTAAATGTATCAAATTGCAATTGATTTCCTTTTGAATATTCTGTCCAGTATTTTCCAAAATATACTTGATCTTCTTTATTTAAAAATGCCTTACTATTTTTCATTTTTAATGATTTTAAATATTTCTTTTTATAGAAATTATATATTATTGAATTAATGAAAAAATATTGATTTTTTAATCTTTTTTTTTATTCTTCATTTAATTAAAAAATTAAAAATAATTGTATAAATATTAGATTTTAAAAAATAATTGTCATATAAAAACAAAAGAGGTTTTTTTTTTTAAAATGAGTAAAGAATAATTACTACACATTGAATATAAATATATTAAGAATATTGAATTTTTTAATACATATAAATATGTTCATTAACATATATATTTATAATTATCTTATCTTGAAAAAAATTTTTCTATAAATTTAAAATAAAATTCATTTAAATAAATGTTAATAAATGTAATTAAAAATAAATATAAAAAATTCAATTTTATATTTTAGTGATGATTTAATACTAAAAAATAAAAAAATAAATAATAGAATTTGATATATTAAATGAATATATAATACAAAAAAAAACCAAAAAAAAAAATAAAAAAATAAAATGGAAACTGAAATTGAAGAAGAAAAAAATATTTCAACATATAATGATGAAAACCAAGGAGGAAGTCGTTATTTGACTTCAAAAAAAAAGCAATATTTACTTGCATCAAACATGGAAAGTATTGGTCTTTTAATTCAAAGTCAAGTAGATCAATTAACAGATTTATTAATTCAACAAAAATCTGAATATGATAAATTAACACGTGAATCAAATATAAAGAAAGAACAAACAGAACTATTAGATAAGAAAATAAAAGCTTTACAAGGTATGGATGAAAAAACAAAAAAAAAAGCAAAAGAAAATAAAGAATCAATTGATACAATGAAGTCAGTTATTAAATTAAAAAATGGAAGAAAAGCAGAAGAAAATTATAATAAGAAAACATTACAAAAAAATGTAGATAAATTAAATCAAGATATTTTATTAATTCAAAAAGAAATTCTTGATGTAGAAAATAAAGGAAAAATCTTAGATAAAAAATTAGAAAAAGCAAAATTTAATGAAAATACAATAAGACAAAAAAAAAACGATGTTCATTCTCAAATTGAAAGTCAACAAATAAAAAATAAATATTCAAAAAACGAAAATGATCTAATAATTCAATATTATGAAACTATAATAAAACAAAAATATATGTTTATCCAATCAGCAGATGAAAGGAAAGAAAAACAAAAAAAAATAGCACAAGAAGCAAAAAATGATTCTCAAGATAAACAAGAAGTAGAAAAAAGACATGAATTACATTTATTAGTATTATTCAATCAATACTTAAGAGAAAAAATGAAAGAATTACTTCAATCAAATGAAAAAATGGAAGCTACACTTGAAGAAATAAGAGATATAACAGGAACTGAAAATTTAGATTTATTAGTTGAAACTGTATTATTAAGAGATAAAAGATATAATTATTGTTGTAAATTAGTTGCGGAAACTGAAAAAAAGAAAGTTCAATTAACTGAAGAATTAAATGCTTTAAAAAATCAATATATTGAATTAAAAAATGAAGTTCTTATACAAGAAGAAGGAAATGATGAAGCTAAATCAATTTCTACTATACCAACTACTCATGTTGAAGATGATGAAAAAGAATTAATTTCTAAGGAAGAAACTTTAAATAGGAATTTATATGAGGTTGGTGAAAAACATAATTTAGTTAATTTAGCTTATGCTAAAGTACTTGAAAATATTAATGCTTTGAAAGAATTAGAAAGTTCTGATAATAAAGAAGAAGAAGAAATGGAATTACATTTAGAAGAAGAAGAAAATGATAAGAAAGATAGTCCTATATTAAAAAATGAAGAATGTAATAATGTAACTACTAATTTAGATACTAATAAAGATGGTGATGGTGAAAAAAAAGAAGAAGAAAATAATGGTGGTGATAAGAAAGAAGGTGAAGAAAATAAGGAAGGTGAAGATAAGAAAGAAGGTGAAGATAATAAAGAAGGTGAAGAAAAAAAAGAAGGTGAAGAAAAAAAAGAAGGTGAAGAAGGAGAAGAAGGTGAAAAAGGAGAAGAAGGTGAAGAAGGTAAAGATGAAGGACCAAAGGAAATTATATTAACTGAAGAAGAAGAAAAAGCTATAAAAGATTATTCAAAATTCCTTCAATTATCATCAAAAAAATATGATATACTCTTTCTATTACATTCAAAAGCTGAATTTTTAAATATAATGGCAGAAAAAGGAAAACAAATGGAAAAAGAAAATGAACTTGCTAGAAGTCAAGCATTAAAACCTACTCAAAGAAAAGTTACTAGGAAAATTACTAAAAAAAGAAGAACTAATAGATTACTTACTAGTCTTTCTAGAATTTCAAGAATGTCAAAAATTAATGTTAATGAAAGTGCTCCTATTATTATTACTGAAACAAAGAAAAAAGAAGAAGATGATGATAAAAGTAATTTTGATCCTGATAAAGATATTTTGAGAAAGTTTTTGAATGAACAAAAAAAAGAAAGAGATGATTATATTAAAATTAATCAAGAAGCTGGAAGAAATAAAAAAACTGGAAAATAATTATATAGAATTAAAAAAAAGTAAAAAGTAAAATAAAATAAACTAATAAACTTAAGTTTTTATTATTATCTTTTATTTTTTTTTAATGAAAAATAATTATTTTATTATTTATTCCATTATTTATAGAGAATTAATATTTAATTTAAAATTCAAAATGAAAAAAAATAATACAAAACTTAAAATTGATATTCAAAAAATAAAATCTTTATATGATGATATTTCAATATATAGATCAAATTCAACAATAAAAAAATATATAAATCAAAGATTGAAAGGAATGAATTTAGAAAAAAAAAGTATTAATATAAATAAAAGTTTAAATAATAAAAGAATTTTTTACACAGCTAATAAATATACAAATAAAAGAAAAACAAATTTTCAACATACAAATACAAGTTCTTCAACTTCAATAAGTGAAAAATCAGCATTTAAAGATCTTAGTAGAGAAATTAATAATATAAATTTAATAGCTTTTGAAAATGATATATCAAATGAAAAAATAGATGATAATTTAAAAGAAAAAGAAAAAGAATTAGAAATGATAAAAGAAGAAAATGAATTTTTAAAAATACAATTAAAACAAACTCAAAAAAAAGTTAATAATTTACAAGATATTTTAAAAAATATTTTAGAAAATAGTAAACCTAAAAATAAAAATGAATGTCCAATTCCAACTCCTGCAATATTTAAATATCCCCATATTATTGTAAGGAGAAAAAAAGGAAAAAAAATTACTAAATATACAAGAGGTGATCATGAAGAATTTAATATTGATAATGATGAATATTATTGTAAAATTTGTAAAACTGAGGAAGATAGATAAAATATATTTTATATAAATATTTTTTTCATTTATATATTTATATATATATATTTTCAAATATTATTTTTTTTAGATATAATAATATTTTTATTATTATAATTTTTTTATTTCATTTTTTGTTTTTATTACATATTTTAAAATTTTAGAAATAATATTTAATTAATTATTATCATTTAATTTTTTTTATAAACTGAAAAAATGAATTCAGGTATTAGAGCATTAGATAAAAGTAAATTTCTTTCATTTGCACAAAGATTATCAAAAAATAAAATATCAAATAGTTATTTACCAAAAAATGATAATACTCAAAAAGTTTATACTAAAAATCCAAATACTAAATCAAGTTCTAATTTAATTTATTCTAATATAGTACCAACAAAGGAAAGAAGTCGTTCATTAAATGCTATGATATCAAATGTTTTTAAACAAACAAATAAAGAAAAAAAATCAAATGAATTTAATGATTTAAATTTAAATTATGAAAATGATAATTCTAATATACAAATATATGATAGTAGAAAAAGAGCAGATACATCTTTTTGTTCTGATTTATCAGATGAATCATCTTTAAATAATCCACAATTGTCAAGAAGAAATTCTAATATATCAAATGATAGTATGAATGATAAAAAATCATGTATTTCATATTCTACATCTCATTATTCAAAAAGAATTTATAATAATTTTGATATTTTAATTCATAAAAATATTTTTAATAAAAGTAATGAAACAACAAGACCAAATTCTTCTAAAACTTCATATAATAGTAATACTAATTCTTCAATTAATAATTATTCAAATTCAAATAATAATAATTATGTTTATCATAATAATTATACTGAAGAAAATAAAGTTGATAATCCTTTAATTTCACATAATCATAAATCTTCTTTTATTTCTAATTCAGAATTAAATAATAATAATCCTTCATATAATTCATTTAGAAGTTCTAAAAAGGTAATTTTTAATAATAATTTAAAAAATGTAAATAATATTATAAGAAATAATATGAGTGATATTAATAATTTTTCAGACAAAGATATTTCAAAAAAATATTATCCTAAATTAAAATTTTCAAATAATACAACTTCAATAACAAATCCTAATATAAATTATAGAAATATATCCAATACTTATTCATCTTATACTGAAGGTAATGTAATAGAAGAAAGAGGACTTTTAAAACAAAGTTCAAGTCAAAGTAATATATTAAATGAAGAAAAATTAAACAATTCAAAAATATTAAATACATCATCATCAACAAGTGATATTAATCAAAATAATAATTTTAAAAATAGTACTGTTATTCAATTAGAAGATTTAATAGTTCTTGAAGAAAAATTATTTCATATATCAGAAAATTTTTCTAATATAAATTCATTATCAAAATTATGTATAGAATGGTGGAATTTTTATACTTATACAACATTTGGTGGAAAATTTGAAATATTCTTTCCAAAAACAATTTCAATTCCTCATCAAATAGCACATGAAACTTCTGTTTTAGAATTATTATCAATTATTATTGTATATGAAATAATTAAAGATAATAAAATGGGTCAAACTACTTTAAATTCTTTAATAAATTTAATAAGAGAAGTACATCAAAATTATTTAATAACATGTGATTATGTTCTATCAACTATAAATGCTGATGCTTTATATGGAAATATTTGGATTTATAAATTACAAAATATAATAAAATCAAAATCAAATCATATAATATTAAAAAATGAACATATAAACCAATTAAAAAAAGGTAATAATTCAATTTCAAATATAATTAAAACTGTTCTTAAAACTTATTCATATCATTATAATAGTGGTAAAATAAATTCATCAACATTAAATTATTATTTTAAAAATGTATCTAGAATAAGAATAAATACTTTAAATGAATATTTTAGAAAAAAAATTAATCAAGATTGTGTAAAAACAGGAGCAAGTTTTGTAACATTTGCAACTAATAATGAAAATAATAATTTAGATTCAATAACAGTTCCTTATTTATCAAAAAGAATAAATAAAGGAAAAAAATTTACATTAGTATTAGACTTAGATGAAACTTTAATTAGTTTTCATATTAATGAACAAGGAAAAGGAATTTTAATACCAAGACCATTTTTACTTAAATTTTTGACAGAAATGAATAAAATATTTGAATTAGTTGTTTTTACTGCTGGGACACAAGAATATGCTGATCCTATTTTAAATATAATTGATAAAAAAAAATTTTTTTATAAAAGATTATATAGACAACATTGTGTTATTTTAGACAATGTTTTTGTGAAAGATTTAAGTAAATTAGGAAGAGATTTATCTAAAGTTATTATTATTGAGAATACTCCTCAAAATTTTAAATTACAAAAAGAAAATGGGATTTTTATTAAAAATTTTTATGGTGAAGATAAAAATGATTCTGCATTATTAGATTTAATTCCTATTTTAAAGACAGTTACTAATAATGAAAATAATGATGTTAGAATTGAACTTAAAAAATTAAAAAATGAAATTTTTACCAAAATTACAACAAATCTTCAAATTGAGGAAAAATAAAGAATATCAGTATTTATTTATTTTGATTATATCATAATAATTATCTTTGTAAATAATATTTATTATTTTTTATTTTTTTATTCATAAGAACATTTTATTTATTTTTAAATTTTAATTTTTTAAAAGTTTGATTTATGATATATAAAATATTAAAAATCAATTTTTAAATAAATACTTTTATAAAAATTTAATAATTCAATAATAATAATATAAATTCAATTGATAAAAAATAAAAGAAATTTATTTTTGAAAAAAAATAATGAATAAAATATTAAAGTATTATTTTTAATATAAAAAATTTTAATTTTAAAAAATATGAAATAATATATTTAAAATATAAAAAATAAAAGAAAGTTTTTTTGAAATGGGGATTGGGGATTGAG
>Ga0256407_10004332_pt1 | contig 23866 bp, 13 predicted proteins | sample RumenRJG_04DNA_FD_193489 | JGI IMG/M metagenome (GOLD analysis project Ga0256407, IMG submission 193489) | Bovine rumen microbial communities from Lethbridge, Alberta, Canada - RJG_04 | ecosystem: Host-associated > Mammals > Digestive system > Stomach > Rumen | place: Canada: Alberta... | reverse complement strand
AACCGGTTGTCTTCACGGGTTCGCAGTTACCGGTGGGAGTCTTGCGAAGCGATGCGAAGGAGAATCTGTTAACCGCCATCGAGATTTCTGCGGCGAAGGACGAAGAAGGCAATGCCATCGTGCCGGAAGTGACTATTTATTTCGAGGATCGTCTCTTCCGCGCGAACCGTACAACGAAGCGCAACGCCGAGCATTTCTCCGCTTTCAATAGTTATAATTATCCGGCACTTGCAAAAGCAGGCGTGCATATCACGTACCAGCCTCATTTAGTGCATTATAGTGATCCTAAATCCCCGCTCGTTCTGCATACGCAGTTCGACCAAAATGTGGCGGTTTTGAAACTTTTCCCCGGTATTCAGCAACCTGTAGTACGCGCGCTCTTGCGTACGCGCGGTTTAAAAGGAGTAGTGCTTGAGACTTTCGGTGCCGGCAACGCACCTACCGATAAATGGCTCTACCGCGAACTCAAGGCAGCAGTGGATAGAGGCATCATCATCGTCAATAAGACACAATGCAATACCGGATCTGTGGAGATGGGACTGTACGCGGTTTCTCTCAATTTGATGAAAGCAGGTGTGATCTCCGGTTACGACATCACAACCGAGGCCCTGCTCACGAAAATGATGCTTGTCTTTGGCGAAGATCCCGAGCATGCAAAAGAACTTCTCTCCAAAGATTTCTGCGGCGAAATGACGGTGGAATAAATGACTAAATAAATGAACATATGGTAAATGACAAAATGGTAAATGGCCTTGAGCCCAAAGGTTTGTGGAGCAGTTTCTACAGCCTAACCCAAATCCCTCGTCCGAGCGGTAAACGCAAAGAGATAGCGGATTTTCTGGTAAACTATGGTAAATCGCTTGGCTTGGAGACCCTCCAGGACGAGATAGGCAACGTGCTCATCCGTAAGCCGGCTACTCCGGGGTATGAGAACCACCCGGGTGTGATCCTCCAAGGGCATATGGACATGGTGCCCCAGAAGAACAGCGATAAGGTTTTTGATTTTGAAAAAGATGCCATCCAGGCATATGTAGAGGATAACGGCGAGTGGGTAACTGCGGATGGAACCACGCTGGGAGCGGACAACGGTATCGGTGTGGCAACGGCGATGGCGATCTTGGCGGACAAGAACGTCGTTCATCCGCCCCTTGAGGCGTTCTTCACCATCGATGAGGAAACCGGTATGTACGGCGCGAACGACCTCAAGCCGGGTTGGCTCAAAGGTAAATACCTGCTGAACCTCGACTCTGAATCCGAAGGCGAGTTGTATGTGGGTTGTGCCGGAGGTATCGATGTAGAGTCCACATTTACTTACGAACCCGTAGAGACCGAGGAAGGCGACATTGCCCTTAAAGTGACGGTAAAGGGTTGCAAAGGTGGTCACTCGGGTTGTGATATCCATTTGCAGCGTGCGAACGCCATCAAACTGCTCTTCCGCTTCTTGAAGGATGCCGTGTCTAATTTCGAGGCGCGGCTGGCATGTGTGGAGGGCGGAAACATGCGAAACGCTATTCCGCGTGAGGCGTCGGCGGTGATTACCGTTCCTGCGGATAGTTATCAGGACTTGCAGGATCTGGTGGATCGTTATGAGGATCTCTGGCTCAAGGAGTACGATGGTATCGAACCCGACATGCATTTTGGCATGGAGGAAGTAGAGTGCCCGAAAACGGAGATGCCGGAGGACGTACAGGATTTCCTGATCCATGCAATCACCCTCTGTCCGCACGGTGTTTATCGCGTCATCCCGGAGATGCCCGACATCGTCGAGACCTCTAACAACCTCGCTATCATCGAGACCAACGAACAAATGGTAAATGACAAAATGGTCAATACCGTTAAGGTTATTTGCCTCACCCGTTCGAACGTGGAGAGCCGCAAAGAGGAATTGGCATCGGTCATCCATTCGGCGTTCTCGCTCGCGGGAGCAGAGGTCAAGTTCGACGGTGCATACCCGGGTTGGCAGCCGAATTTCAAGAGCACGCTGCTCGCTACGATGAAAGAGACGTACGAGAAAGAGTTCGGTAACGCGCCGCGTATCGTGACGATCCACGCCGGATTGGAGTGCGGTATCATCGGCAGCAAGTACGACGGAATGGAGATGATATCGTTTGGTCCGACTATTGAGCATCCGCATAGTCCCGACGAGCGCGTGAATATAACTACCGTGCAGAAATTCTACCGATATGTCTTAGCGGCGCTCAAAGCCCTGTAATCCGCCAATCTTGGCGGATATAAGCAATAGAGGTTCTCATTTGTTGAGAACCTCTATTGCTTTTTTAGTTATTTCATCGTCGCGTTCGAAGAGCGGGAAAAAGCCTTCGTCGCCTAATATGTTTCGTACGATATAGGCATTGAGCAGTCGGTTTAGCAGCGGTTTGGATTTCTCTATCTGTTCCTCATTCGGTGCTACGTCTTTGGAAGCAGCGAATGCCACAAATTCCTTAATCAGGTTTTGTTTCTTCAGATAATTCTCCAGACTCTGCCAATCTTTGAACCGGTTCAGCTCTTTGCGGTGCTGGTCCGTGTATTGATAAGCGAACTGATAGGTGAACGCCAAATTGACCACTTTGTTGTAATAGGGTGTATTGAGGGTGGTGTCTCGTCCGACAAATACGTCCGGCATGATACCTCCTCCTCCATGCACGATGCGACCGTTCTTGGTGCGATAAACTGTAGTGTCGTTATAGTGAACCGAGTCGGCAGAGTAGAACTCGCCGCGTTCGAAACGCTCCACCAGTTCTTTCTCATAATCTTTCTGATCGCCGAGTGTGTAAGGCTTCTGGATACACCTTCCGCTCGGTGTATGATAACGGGCTACCGTCAATCGTACGGCACTGCCGTCTTCAAAAGGCATTTGTTGTTGTACCAACCCTTTTCCGAACGAACGGCGTCCAATGATAGTAGCGCGGTCATTATCCTGCATTGCGCCGGCGAAGATCTCGCTTGCTGAAGCTGAAAAATCATCAATGAGGACAGCCAAAGGCACCTCTTTGAATCGTCCGGTACCGTCTGCTTTCGCTTCGTAACGCGGATAGGCACGTCCCTCCGAATAGACGATCAACTCGCCGCGGTGCAGGAACTCGTTTGCCATGCGGATAGCTTGGTCCATGTATCCGCCGCTGTTCTCCCGGAGATCCACGATATAGCGGTCTGCCCCTTTCGCTTTCAACTCTGCCAAAGCAGTAATGAACTCTTTATACGTCGTCTCGCCGAACTTATTCACACGCACAAAACCAATCTTCTTGCCGCTCTGCTCAATAATAAACTTCGCATCCACACTGGTGACAGGAATATCTCCGCGCGTGATAGTGTAGAAGAGTGTCTCGCTGGCTCCCGGGCGCACGACTCCGAGTTTGACGTTCGTTCCTTTGGGACCGCGAAGGGTCTTCATCACTTTCTCATTGTTCATCTTTTTGCCTACAAACACCGAGTCGTCCACGCTGACGATCTTATCGCCCGCCAAAACCCCGACCCCTTCGCTCGGACCGCCGGCAATGACGGCTACGATGCGTACGGTGTCTTGCTGGATCGTGAACTGCACACCGATACCCGAGAACGAACCTGCCAGTTCGGAGTTAACCATCTCCAGATCCTCTTTCGGGATATATGCACTATGGGGATCCAGTTTCTGCACCAGTTCCGCCATCACTTCGTCCGTGATGCTGTCCATGTTGATCTCATCAACGTAGGTGTGCTCCATCAACTGAAGCAAGCGGTCCACTTTGCTTAGCTCTAATTGCAGTTGACCATTTTGAAAAATAACCCGTTGTGCGTTAGCCTGCTGGCTAAGAGACATTCCGATCACGATGCCTAAGGCAACGCCAATGACGGTTAATATGGGAAGAAGATATTTTTTCATTTACGATTTACAAATTTACCATGAACACTTTTCCGATTTATTTACGATTGAATTAAATTGTACAATTGACCAAATCGTCAATCAGTCGTACCTCGTCAATCGTTCAATCGTCAATCTTTCAAAAACTCCACTTCAATGCCTGCTCTTTTAAGCAGTTCTACACCATCCATGATGCGGTATTCCTCACCGTAAACCACGCGTTTGATACCCGACTGGATGATCAGTTTGGAGCATTCCAGACACGGACTGGCAGTCACGTAGAGCGTAGCACCATCCGAACTGTTGTTTGATCGTGCCACTTTGGTCAGTGCATTCGCTTCCGCGTGCAGCACATAGGGTTTGGAGACGTTGTTCTCGTCCTCGCAGATGTTCTCAAATCCGGATGGTGTACCGTTATACCCGTCTGAGATGATCATCTGGTCCTTCACCAAAAGCGCGCCTACCTTGCGACGAACGCAATAACTGTTCTCCGCCCACGTCCGCGCCATGCGCATGTATAAATAATCGCGTCTCTGTTGCTTATCCATATCTCTAAACACTAAACTCTAAACTTTCATCAATTCCTCCGCGAATTGCTTGACGTTGATCCCGTCAAACGTGCCGCTGGACATCATCAGCAATGCCGTATTTTGACTTTTGACGGCTGATAACTGATTTCTGACAGCTTCCTGCAGCGCTTCGCTCTCGGTGAAGACTTCTACATTTTTCGTGCCAAACGCTTCACGTACTTCGTTCGCAGTGATGGGCGTGAGACGCTTATGCTCGATGACTTTCGGGTTGAAATAGACGTACGCGATGTCAGCTTCCTTCATGCAATCTTTGTATTGCGGCAGGAAATCCGCCATCAGCGAGGAGAAAGTGTGAAGTTCCATACAGGCAATCAGTTTCTTCTCGGGATACCGTTCACGCACGGCATTGATGGTCGCTTTGAGTTTCGACGGGCTGTGCGCAAAATCTTTGTATGCCACCGAGGTCTCGGTCTCGCAGATCTTCTCCAATCGGTTGGAGGCACCTGTGAAGGTGCTTATCTCGCGGTAGAAATCGTCTGGCGCAATGCCTATGCAATGACAGGCGAGCATCGCTGCCTGCAAGTTCTGCATGTTATGTCTGCCGAAAACTTGCATCTCCACATTCCCATCGTATGCGTCGTAAGGAATAATTGCTAATTTTGATTTTTGAATTTTTAATTCCTCCGCCAATGTACGGAGATTTTCGTCTCCTTCATAGTAAATGAAGGTGTCAGAAATCGTACGGACAAACTTCCGGAATGTCTCCACGTACTCAGGGAAGGTAGGGAAGACATTGATGTGATCCCACGCGATACCCGTAAGAATAGCTACGTGCGGGTGATACCAAAGGAACTTGGACCGCAAATCCAACGGACTCGTCAAATACTCATCGCCCTCAAAAACAGCGTACTTGGCAGTGTCGGAGAGACGTACCATCCGCTCAAAACCCTCTATCTGTGCGCCTACCATGTAGTCGGCTTCGATGCCAAGGCGGTTGAGCACATAAAGGATCATCGAGGTGGTGGTCGTCTTGCCGTGCGAACCGCCTACCACGATACGGATCTTGTCTTTGGTCTGCTCGTACAGGTACTCTGGGAAGGAGTATATCTTCAGCCCCAACTCGCGCGCCCTCACCAACTCGGGGTTGTCCTCGCGCGCGTGCATTCCTAATATAATAGCGTCTATGTCCGGCGTGATTCGCTCCGGGTGCCAACCCATCTCGTCCGGCAGCAATCCTGCCTCGCGCAGATGAGTCAACGCCGGATCGAAGATCTCGTCGTCCGACCCTGTCACTTGGTACCCTGCTTTGGAAGCAACGGCGAGTGCAAGATTATGCATCGCCGCTCCACCAATAGCTATGAAATGAATCTTAGTCATTTACAATTTAGTCATTTACGATTTGGTCATTTATTTGTTCATTGAGCCATTTGGTAAAATGGTTAAAATAGCTCAATTGTACATAAATGGTACATGGTACATGACCAAATGGTACCTTACTTAAACAGTTTATCAAACTCCTCTTGGCTAACAGTCTTGGGCTCTACTTTGACGACGCCTTTGACTGCTGCGAAGATCTTGTCCTCGGCTACGCGCTCAACGATGTTGCGGAGCTGGTCCTCGTTCTTGAGCATCTCCTGAGCGTAGTTAGCGAGCATATCGTCCTCTACGTTCATCAGACCGTACTGCATGAACTGCATCTTGGCAATGCGTTTTGCGAACTCCTCAACCTCCTCTTTCTGCACGTCGATCTTGTGCGCTTTCATGAGTTGGTCTTTCGCAAGATGCCATTTGAGTTCCTCAATCATCTTCGGGAAATCCTTGTCCAACTCCTCTGCGGTCATCTTCTCGTTGGTAGCGAGTACCCAGCGTTTGAGGAACTCCTCCGGGAAGGTGATCTTCTCCATTTTCTTGAGCACAGCGGCTTTGACGTCGATACCGAAACGGTATTTGCTCTCTTCTGCCAGACTGCGCTCAATGTCCTCTTTTACGCGGGCACGGAATCCTGCCTCATCTTTCGGAGCGTCAGCGCCATATACTTTAGCGAAGAGTTCTGCATCTACAGCGCAGGGTTTAACCTCTGCTTTCGTGCCTTTCTCTTTGTCCTCGGGGATGTACTCGCCGTAACGGTTAGTGTAAGCCTCTACCTGCTTGTTTACCATCTCGTCGGTTACCTCGATCGTGTACTCGGGTATTTTGTTCTTGCCGTTCAGCGAAGCGTCAAACTCCGGAGCTACGGCGATGTCGAACGCGAAAGTGAAGGTCTCTTCGTGATCGAGATCCACGTTTACTTGCTCTGCGTTCGGCAGCGGCTCACCCAAAATCTGCAACTTGTTGTCCTCAATGTGCTTTTGCAGGTTCTCACCTACGAGTTTGTTCAGTACGTCTGCAAGGATGCCTTTCCCGTACATTTTCTTTACCAATCCGGCGGGAACCATTCCCGGACGGAAACCTGGCATTTGTGCTTTGTGACGTACTTCTTTCAGTTGCTTTGCAACTTCCTCCTGATAGTCTGTCGGCTCAATAGTGAGCGTCACAACAGCCATCAAATCTTTCAATTCACTTTGATTTACTTGCATAATTATATTTAGTTTTTTTGATTTTTCTAGTAGTCATAGGTTGTTCTAGGTATACCTAGGTCGTCCTAGGTTGACCTATTTTTCTCAGGCTCTGCCTGCGCGTTTGCGCTCGAGTTCATCAAGAATGATCTTCCTGATTCGCATAGCGTGCGGCGTTACCTCTACGTACTCGTCCTCTTTGATGTACTCCAACGCCTCTTCCAAACTCATTCTCACAGGCGGTGGTAACACAGCCTTGTCGTCTGCGCTCTTCGATCGCATATTCGTCAGTTTCTTGCTCTTGGTCACGTTGATGACGATGTCGCCTTCCTTCGCGTTCTCGCCTACCACCTGACCGGCGTACACCTCTTCCTGCGGGTCGATGAAGAATTTTCCTCTATCCTGCAACTTGTCCAGCGCATAAGCATATGCCGTACCGGCCTCCATAGCGATGAGCGAGCCGTTGTTACGTTTCACGATCTCGCCTTTCCACGGCTGGTACTCAAGGAATCGGTGTGCCATGATCGCTTCGCCGGCACTCACGTTCATCACATACGTACGCATTCCCATGATTCCGCGGCTCGGAATAGTGAACTCCAGATGTACGCGGTCGTTGACCATCTCCATCTTCGTCATCTCGCCTTTGTGGGTGCTCACGAACTCGATGATCTTGCCCGAGCACTCTTCCGGTGTGGTCACCGTTAGGCTCTCTACCGGCTCGCACTTGACGCCGTCGATCTCTTTGATGATCACTTGCGGCTGACCTACTTGCAGCTCGTATCCCTCGCGGCGCATGGTCTCGATCAGCACGCTCAGATGCAGCACGCCGCGGCCGAACACGCGCCAACTGCTCTCCTCCGCGCCTTTCTCTACACGCAAAGCGAGGTTCTTCTCCAGCTCTTTGTTCAGACGGTCTTGGATATGACGGCTGGTCACGAACTTACCGTCCTGACCGAAGAACGGACTGTCGTTGATGCAGAACGTCATACTCATCGTCGGCTCGTCTATCGCGATCGGTTTGAGCGGTTCCGGATTCTCTGCATCGCAGATAGTGTCGCCGATCTCAAATCCGTCGATTCCGATCATCGCGCAGATGTCGCCGTTCTTCACAACGTCCGTCTTCACGTGGCCCATGCCCGAGAAAGTATGCAACTCTTTGATCTTGGTCTTCACCATCGTGCCGTCTTTCTTTGCCAGCGTCACGTTCTGTCCGTCCTTGAACTCTCCGCGATGAACACGACCGATCGCAATACGGCCTACATAACTGTTGTAGTCCAGACTCGTCACGAGCATCTGCGGCGTGCCCGGGTTGTCTTCCGGAGCCGGGATATACTCCAAGATAGCGTCCATAAGGTCGGTTAGATCCGTAGTCGGTTTCCGCCAGTCTTTCGACATCCAACCGTTCTTCGCACTTCCGTAAAGCGTCTGGAAATCCAACTGATCATCCGTCGCGTTCAGGTTGCACATGAGGTCAAACACCTCTTCTTGCACCTCGTCCGGACGGCAGTTCAGTTTATCTACTTTGTTGATCACCACAATGGGTTTCAAACCTAATTCGAGGGCTTTCTGCAGCACAAAGCGTGTCTGCGGCATCGGACCTTCAAAGGCATCCACCAGCAGTAGCACGCCGTCTGCCATGTTCAGCACACGCTCCACTTCGCCGCCGAAATCCGCGTGCCCCGGAGTGTCTATGACGTTGATTTTTACGCCTTTGTACTCGATGGCTACGTTCTTCGCGAGAATAGTGATTCCACGTTCGCGCTCCAAGTCGTTATTGTCCAGAATCAACTCTTGCGGCTGGTTGCTGAACTCGGATTTCTGACTGCTGACTACCTTCGCGGTGTACAGCATCTTATCGACCAAGGTCGTTTTTCCGTGGTCAACGTGTGCAATAATTGCTATGTTTCGTATATTTTGCATAAGTCTGTTATATTAGCTGTTGTTTAGCAGGACCTGTCATTCGCATCTCGTTCGCATTACGGACGTCTTAGTCCCGTACGGGTCTCCCTTGTACATCGTATATCCTTCCTTCGTACATCAAATAGATCTGTCCGTCACGGAGTACTTTCGTACATTGTACATCGTCCCCTTGTACATCCTCCACGTCTTGTCCTTTCTGCTGATAGGTAAAGCGGATTGTGGAGCCGTAATAGGACGTACATTCGCCGCTCAGAATGGGTTGGTTCCCCTCGTAAGAGAGTGTTATTTCGCCGCCGACGATGTACCAGATAGCGTGAGCATAACCGGCTTCGTCCATCAGCGCTACATAACACGGGATCAGAGTGCTCCCGTACCGACCGAGCGAAGCGCTGAACGAACCGCTCTCCTCGCTCCCGTTCACAGGATAGATGCCCGCCTCCGGATAAGCCTCTTCAGCGTACATGCCTAAATGGACATAAGCGCGCAGACCGTTGACGTCCGCCTGCATTTGGGTCAGGTAGATATCGATGATACCGTCTTTGCTGACGCTCTTGCTGTCCCAAATGATCGTGTCTAAGACCATCGTGATCATCGCTTTCTCTTTCTGCTCGTCCGTGTAGGGCGCTTCTTTCGGATCTACCTCCGGAGCGGGATAAAGCTCAATATGCGGAGTTTGTACCAATACAAAATCATACGTGCTGCCTATCACGTCCTCCATCTGCATCGTGTAGATCCATCGACCGTCTCCTTTCGGCGCCAACGTCAGCGTCGCTAACGTGAAGTCATATGCACCGCCGGCAAAGATGTTCATCTCGAAATCTTCTTGGTTCTGCGAAAGAATCAGACCGTCTATCGTGCCGTCTGCCAGACTGTACGTCCCGCTCACCATCGACATCGGATGACTCAGAATCACATCGGTCAATACCTGCGGATAATCGTCCTGATGGGAGAAATTGAAAGTATAGACATACCGGTTATTCAAGCTGTCGGACAAATTGCTCATATAGGTGATCGTCACCGTGTCGATAGTTAATGTCACATGCTCCGGCTCTTTCGGCTGTTCCTCTTCTACGTACAGCATGTTATACCCCTTTGCATGGATGTTAACGGTCGATCCGTTATGGGAAAGGGCACTACCGGTGATGAGGATCGTGTCCCCTTTCTCGTTGTAACTCACGCTCAGACTGCCGCTCGCGAGGTAATACGGAGTGTACTGACCCCAGTTTTCCTTGTCTGCGCGGATAGCTGCGTAACTCGGGTCATCGCCCGCTGTGCTGCCCAAATAGCCTTTCGAAGCGGTGATAGTGCCGGCTTCATAACTCGCATCGATCGTGTAATGACCTGCCGGCATATCCATCGTGTCGGACAACAGACGCAACTCAATCCAGTCGTACGTCTCCTGTGCTATCTCGTTGAGCGTCACCTCGATATACGTCTCGCGCTCACGGAAATGGATCACATCCGCTGTGAAATCCACCGTCGTCGGCTCCGTCGGCTCAAAGCGGTAAGGGTCTTTCTCCGGTTCCGGATCTACCGGACCCTCTGCGTACGCAAAATCATACGGCGCAATGACGTAGGTGTACGCCGTGCCGTTACGCGTAGCGGTGATCGAACCGCTCAGGGTGCAAGTCGTCTCATCTTTCTGAATGATACTGAGACTGATCGGTGCATTCTCCTCCGGGTAATACCACATATCTACGGCTTTGCCGTTCGCTTTCGTCTTATGTACAAAACTGCTCACATACCCAATCGTCTTGTCCTCGGCGCTGAACGAACCAATCGCTGAACGACTGCTCGGCCAAAGATCAAAAGCCATCTCGTACTCGCCCGTAGAAGTAGCCGCATTAACGGTCACGAAGAAATTATTCTTGTCGGTTGTCAGATCCTCTATCGTCACTTGGCTGGCGGTCACATCATATGCGCCAAATGCGTTTACAGCCGCCATCATGCATAGCATTATGCTCGTAATAATTTTTCTCATAATACCCCAAATTATAAAATCGGGTACAAAAGTACTACAAATTTTGCATATATGCAAGCGTTCGGGGATTTTTTTTGCCGAATAGAATAAAATTCTATCTATTTTGCACGGATAGATAGCGGCTATGCTTGCATAAGACGATATGTATGCGTGCAAAATAGGAAGCCTTCAGGCTCGGCAAAAAAAATCCCCGCCCTTGCTTATATATCCCGCAAAATGCGAACGTACTTTCGGCGGGAACCCACCATCAAGGTGGGAGGGCCGAAGGTACAACAAATTTTCCAACCGCCCTTACAACAAAAAATCTCACATACGCTATGTACGTGAGATTTTCCTTGTATTTCCGAAATTCCAATCCCCTTATCTAACCTCTTTTCCTTGTACATCGTACATTTGGCCTTCGTAAATCAGGTAGATCTGTCCGTCAAGAAGCACCTTCTTGCTGACTCCTGAAGGCTGATCACTGATAGCTTCAATTCCTGTAGCTGTATAGCTGAAATCGAAGGGTTTGAGAATATAGGTCATCTCGTTCTCGCAAAGCAAGTTTCCGGAAATGGTATAATTGCCGTTACTCTTCTTGTTGATCGTGAGGGTAGCACCGCTCGCTACGTACCAGCTGCTCTGTCCGCGTTCCACTTTGCTCCATGCACTCAGTCCGTTGTTATACGTGAACGTACCGTCAATCGACTCGCTCTCGATCTCCATCAAAAGGCTGTAAGAGACACTATTAGCGTCCGCAGCGGTAACAGTAATCTGCCATCCGTCTAATACGGAAGCTACTGAGATCTTGCTCGCCGTCAGTTCAACTTCCTTGCTCGTCTCGTCATAACCGAAAGGAATGCCGGCACCCTCATTGTCGCTGAAATGGTAGTAATGAACGGCTTCCACGCGTTTTTTGCCATATACGGCACTGTAGTTGGCATCCAAATCCGTACAGGTCAGCGTTCCGCCGTAGAAACTGTACTGGTTCACTCCCTTCGACTTGATCTGAATAGAACTGATGGAGTCGTTTGCTAAGTAACGCAGTTTATTCACTTTCAAATCCTTCACGTAACTGTTGGACGAGTAAAGCAAAGTACCGGTTCCTTGCGTAGCAAAAGTACCTACAATAGACTCCGAGTTCGGATAAATAGCCAGTTGTACCTCATAATTCCGCTCTACATTCGTGTCGCGGTTTTTGCCTACGCAGTTGAGTGTCAGAAAATAACGCTTGTTGCCATAATCGCTGTCGTCGTGCAGAACACTGATACCGTTCACCGTCATGTCGTAGTGATAAACAGCAGCCTGATACTCTCCGCTGTAGCCGAAGACGTACGGCTTAGGTGCAATTCCCTCGGTCAGGATCTCATCGGCATCATAACTGTAAAGGTACTCCCAAGTGTCCGTGGTCTGATCCACGCGTTTGGAGAAAAACAAGTCACCAGTAGTGATAGCGTAATGGGTCTCGTCCACTTTCTCGATGGTGAAAGTAGAGATACTATCTTTACGCAACAAACGGCTGGTGGAACCAGATGTAAACTCCGATGTAATGAGGTTGATGGTCTGGTCGTTTACGTTTGCAGATGAACTGGTCGTACTTGCACCTTCGGTGGTGTAAACACCTTCAAGGGTGCGGTCATCCGAGTTAAGCACCAATTTCACGGTTGATGTGTAATAGGTGGTCGGTTTGCCGTACTCCGCCGTATTCTTGCATTTCTGGTCAAAAGTAAGAGTAAATTGGTTCTTTGTCGTGCTCTGCAAGGTATCCACCGTCAACTCGGTGATACCGCACAAGTACACACGATAAGCAGCCTGACTGCTTACCATCGTCAGCGCACAAAGCGCTGCTAATAAAAAGATCTTTTTCATATGTATAATGTTTTTGTTGTTTTTTATACTCCGTCATCTGCATTAGCTCCGGCAGTTGCCCACTCAAGGGGTGTATGCGTGCCGGTGATGTAATATACAGGGCTGCCTGTTTGCATCATACCAGCCGATTCTATCTTTGAGATAGATACAATGGGTGATATATAGTTCTGTTTCATAATTATGTCTTTTTTAATAAGTTTAGTGAATACGTTTTCCTTGTACGTCGTACATCTGTCCTTCATAAATCAGGTAAATCTGTCCGTTTTGCAGCACCTTTGTACATTGTACATTGTCACTTTGTACATCCTCCACTCCTGTTGCTGTGTTCTCTCCCTCCGCCTGATAGTTAATGCGCAATACCGGTCGTCGGGCGATTATCTTTGAGGATTCTCCTTCCTTCACTTTCCAATACGCCCGCATACCTTTGAGTGTACCTCCGTTGGCCCATGTGAGCTGTTGGTTGCCGTCCACAATAGTACCGGTCAAGAAGATAACACTTTGATCTTCAACCTCCTCTTCTGTGATAGCTTTGGGCTCCAAGATACCGTAAAAGTCAATCTTGTCGTTGCTATCCTCTACAATACCTTCCTCTGTAGCAATACTGGTGGGATTAACGTTGGTAAATCTTATATTTGGAACATCGTTTGCCGGTCTAAACAAGTAAGGCTTTCCTGCCTCAATGCTTGTTGCACTGCTGAAATTGAGTGATATTGCGTCATCTTCTTCGCTTGTTCCTGTATATTCCACCAATTCGGTTCCTATTCCTGTTTCCTCGTCATACCAATCTCCAAACGTCTCAACTATCTCCTCTTCCGTCATACTTGCCGGAGAACAGAAAGTGTTGTAAATACTCGAACTCAACGTGCTGCGAGTCAATTGTACATTGACGGGTTTCTCTACATAAGTGCTGCAATTCGTCAGTATGGTCTTATTCTCTCCACTCGCCTGATCTATCACCAAATCATCTGACAACTGAATGTCCAATTTCGCACTATTCCAAGGCGCTGCACCTAACTTTGTTACCGTTGCATCAGTCAATGATTCCGGTTTTACTTTTACTGAAATGTTCCCTCCATAGATTAGTGAAGGAAGCGTGGATGAAGCGGTAGGTATTTTTTCTTGATTAATATCAATATCTTGTACAACTTGCGCTCTTTGGATAGTATTGTTAAGCTCTGTTATGTCTCCTTTCACAACAATTTTGTATACCATATTGCGGAAACGATACCAGGGAGCAGTCGTTTCGCTTGTCCCATAACCATCTATATATGCAGGAATTGCGCCTTCTCCATTCAAGGTTAATACACCTGCTTCGCTTAAAGACCATTCGAAGTCGTACGTTTCATATTTAACATGACCGGAAACGGGATATACATAACCTGTTTCTGAAAAATCATATCCTTTAGAAGCACATCTATCAACATCTCCTCTCCTGCCTATATATTGTGCGCCCGGAGCATTTTCTATGCTGCTCGTCCCATTATACCAAGGATTGGTGTTGTATCCGGAAGATCCCTCGGGTACATAAATTCTCGTGTAGTTGACTTTGTTGTTGAACGAAATGGAGTGTGTGTATGTGGTTGGCGGAGTATTTCTATTAATAGCGATAAAAGCCAAACTAGCTGTTGCTGTAAGATTGCAATACAAAGCATAATCTCCAATTTCATCTACCGTGCCCGGAATATGTATGCTATTAATAGAGTTTGCTTTATAAAAAGCATAAGGTTTGATTTTGGTAATATTAGGAGTAAAAACCAGTTCCGTTGTAGCACTGCCACTACCGTAGAAATAGAAATTGCGCGTAACTGCAGTAGAACTGCCAAATGGATGACCATGCTGTCCACCAAATGTGATGCTCGCCCATTCGCTAGGAGTACCTGTGTAACGGATATGTGCTACTTTTGTACAAGAAGAATTAAATGCGTTGTCATTAAATTCTTTTACAGATATGGGAATGGTAATATCGGCTAAATAAGATGCCCCATAAAAAGCATGTTTACCTATATAAGTTATTCCGTCTGCTAAAATGATTTTTTGTACAGTTGACAGATAAGAAGTCCATGGGGTCTTATTATCAACAGAGAGCTCATTGTAGTTTGGCATTATGCCACTTTCTAATGCGCCTGCTTTGTTGATAGTCAGAGTCTTTGTCGAGTTGTTCCAACTATACTCTCCTGCCCCCAAAACCATCGTATAGAACGACGAAAAAACGGCGAGGAACGCCAAAAGAAATATCTTTTTCTTAGCCGAAAGAATATAATTAACTACGTTTTTCATATGACTAATACCTTTTAATGATCTTTTTTATATTGTTCCGCCCTTTGTTGAACTCTCCGTATATATGCGGACCTCTAACTATTTCCTCTCCGTTTATTATCTCCGCATTTTATGCGGAAAAACCTTGTATCCGCTTCTCATCGCTTATCTCCCTCCCTCTCGCCGCATGGATTTTCGGTATTTTTGATTATTTTTTCGATTATTGTTTTATGACTCATGGAGTGAAGATTTGGTCGGATAAGTTATGTTGAATGTATTCAAAAATAAGTTATCGGAGCAAAGATTCAAAGTACGCAGTACTATAAAACAATAATCATTTTTCTTTAACATCTAATTCTCCTTACTCTTGTGAAAAACGTAATCCTTGGAAACTTATGCTCCAAGGATTAGTTTCCCACAATTACGTGAGTAAGTAAATATCAAAATCGCTGCAAAAGTACTGCTTTTTTCTCAAACATGCAAATAAAATGTATATAATTTCTTATAAAATTACGTTTTGTACATTTAATTTTGCATTTTGCACCTCAATTCCGATATATACAACACTTTCAATGTTCGATTTTTTATTTATGGTATATAAATCAAGATAAACCCTTTTAAATGATTTTAGAGCTTCGCTCCCTGTGTATTAGACCGTCTGATCATCTATAAAAATAAATTTTTCTATCTGCTCAATCGCTCTAATCCACACACCTTCGTGTCAAAATCATTCAAAAGCAATAAACATAGATAAAATTCGTGGCGAGTCCTTTATAAAAGATTACACGATGCTATGAGAAACTTTATCTTCTTTTATTGCTGATTATTGATTTTAATCTCGTAAGAGATGAGGATTATTTTGATAAGATGATCGTTAAATTTATTTAAAAGAGCAGCTTAGCAAAATAAGACTCATGGTACGCAGTACTTAAAATCAATAATCAGTATTTATCTATGTTTATTTACCATTTTAGCCAGAGATCAGAACATATACATCGTCCCATCGGAATGCAGGTAATAATGCTCAGACTGACCTTTTATGGGTCCGAAATTATACAATATACCTATCTGTTTGCCGGTAAGCCGCATATAGTTCCATAATTGCTGTCTATTCTCCAAACATAATTTCTCTGTGGCTTTGCACTCAACAATAATCTCGTTGTTTATCAAGAAATCAATATAATGTTTGTGCGCAATTCGTTTGCCTCGATATTCAATTGAGAAGTAATATTCCCGCTCATAAGGTATCTGCTGCTCGTCCAATAAGATCTGCAATGCGTCTTGGTACATATATTCGTTCAAGAACGGTCCCAAATCTTGGTGTACTGTCTGCAAACAGCCGTTAATGGCATAACACTTTTTCTTCAGCCCATCTATCCATTCCGGGTGTGTATCTATTATGCGCTTTAGCGTGAATTGCATATGTTTTTTCTATTTTAGTATATAAATTAAGATAAAACCTTTTGAATGATTTTAGAGCTTCGCTCCCTGTGTATTAGACCGTCTGATCATCTATAAAGATAAATTTTTCTATCTGCTCAATCGCTCTAATCCACACACCTGCGTGTCAAATCATTTAAAAGCCATAAATATAGATAAAATCGTTGCGAGTCTTTTATAAAATTCACACGATACTATGAAAACTTTATCTTTGTTTATTGCTGATTATTGATTTTAATCTCGTAAGAGATGAGGATTGTTTTGGTAAAGGACGAGTCAAATTTATTTGAAATCGGGCTTTAGCAAAATGATACTCAAAGGTACGCAGTACTTAAAATCAATAATCAGTATTTATCTATATTTATTTACTATTCCACACGTATGCCAAGGACGTTGAAGGATTTGCCATCACGGAGGATGAGGATTCGTCCGTTACGCAGCACCTTCGTACATGGTACATTGTCACTTTGTACATCCTCCACGCCTGTCGGCAACTCATTGCATTTTACGATCATCGGCACGAACTTATCCGGTGCTCCCTTCGACGAGATGCGGATATATGCCTCATGTACGCCTACCTCCTTGCCCTCGAAAGACACTTCGACGCTTCCTCCCTCTGCCGGCAGCGAAGTTGCTGACAACGAGAAGCGGTTGTAGTTGGCACCCTCTATACTCAGCGTGATTCCGTTCGTCAGGTTAGCCGAGCTGACAGCGATCGTACCAATCGTCTTTTTCTCGTTGATGACCGCCGTGCTGTCAATGATCGTTGCCGGCGTGACAGTGATCATCGGAAGGTCGGTGCGACCCCAGCTTACCTCGTCCACGTAGTACGTCACCGTACCGTCACCGCCGTTCGGACTCGTATAACGGAACGCCATATGGAACACATCTCCTATCGTCTCTGCGAACGGTCCCAAGTCAAGGAAGAACGTACGCCATGCGAGGTTATCGCTGCTCGTGGACGGGATCTCAAAGCTCGACGTCAGATCTTGGAAATAAACCTCTGCACCCGTCGCATCGATGTAATAAACTCCGAACTGTGCTTTGTTGTCCTCGTCCGCGAGGTACTCGCCCATCACGGAGAAAGCAAAGATCTTACTTGCTGCCTTCTTATAATCCAATGCCGGCGTTACCAACCACATGTCCCAAAGCGCTGTACTGTCCTTTCCGTACTGGTAAGCGGTAGCTTTCGCGTAGGAGTCCTCGCCGCGGACGGGCGAAGTCTTGCTCTCGTCGAAGCCCCACCAAGGACGGGCATCTACATCCGCTACGTTCTGCCATCCCTCTAAGATAAGTGTCTCGTTATGCTTCACATTATCGAATTTCTCGTACATCCAGCTCAACGGGTTAGCCTCGTTCCATACGAATGAGGTCTGCCAATCGATCGTCTCAGGCGTCTTCGCGATACCCTTTCCGTTCAGCGTCACCACTACATTCTCCGCACCAATGGTGTAGAACGTCAGCGTCGATTGGTACGTACCTGCTTCGATCGGCGAGAATGTGATAGTCACCGTCGCCTCGCTGTTCTTGCTGTACATCGATCCGTCGATAGTGAACGTACCGTGCTCTTCCGGACTCACATGATCCACGCGTGCATAGATGAAATCCGTGCAGTTCACGCTGCTCAGCGTCACAACCATCTTCTGCTGCTTACCTTCCACTACCTCAAAATCCGGCAGCGTGCTCGGCGTCACACTGATCAATGGTTTGGCACTCGGGTCGGAGCATGTTCCGCTCAGCGAAATCATATCCGGCAGGATGGTCGTATGAGCCGCATTATCAAAGATCAGCGATGCACTGTGCGTACCTGCGCTCGTAGGTGCGTACGTTATAATAAGGTCTAAATCGCTCTGATCTGCCGCTAACTCGCTCGCCGAGAGACTGAACTGGCTCGCATCCTTACCGCCTACGTAGAACGTCGTCTTACCGCTCAGGTTGCCTTGACGGATATGTACCGTCTTGGTTGCCGTCTCGCCTATGTTCAACGAGAACTGAGGAAGAGTCGTCGGAGATACCTCGATATACGGGTCGGTAGATGGTGTGTAGTACAGCGAGAAATTATCGAACAGCACTTTCGCTCCTTTCGGCACTTTGACGCGTACGCGGAAGAACGCAGACTTAGCCGGTTTGGTAGTCACCAACTCCTTGCTCGTCCATCCCGTACCCTTCTCTAAATCTACACGTAATATATCCGACTCATGTGCCTCAGTCGCCTCTTTGTCACCGCCTGCTGCGGCTTCCCAATAGCAATCCAATGCTAACGTCTCGCCCTCCGGCATATTCTGCACTTTGTAGTTCAGCGTCAATGTGAACTTCGCTCCCGTGGCATAATCGGCATCCGTCAGCGCTACACCTTGGTCCAGAACAGTAGCCATGTTCGAAGCATTGATCATCAGCGAGTTGCTGCCGTCTAACTTGTCTGTCGAATTGGCACTTCCGCAACCCAACGCCATGTTCCATTCCTCAAACTGGCAACCGAACATGTTACAACTGTATTCTTCGAAACTATGGTTGAGAATCAGGTTGTCACCTCCTGCATCACCACCCTTCGGTACGCGGTTAAACACGTCCGCGCTGGAACTGATCTGTAACTTCAGACCGTACCAATTCATCACACATCCTTGTACGTCCGCACTCGCAGGTACATCTTCGCCGATGATGTTGTTGCCAGCAAGGATATACATGTTCACGCTCGTTCCGCTCTGCGAAATAGCGATGTTCCCTGCCGCAAATTTCTCTGCTTCCTCGGGGAAGGTCACGCTGCTCACTTTCACATATGCCGGACCGTATTGCTCCAACTCGGCTATCGTCACTTCGATCGGCTCCAACGTGTTGCCCGAACTGAGCACGCTGATACTGCCGGAATAAGCGGTCGGGTAACCTTCTACTCCGTACTCCGCTTCGATCATCTGTAATCCACCCAAAGCTACTTTGTCACCTGCTTTCAGGTTCAAGTAATCGCCCATACCATCTACGATGAACATTGCGCCGCTCGCATCTTGAATAGCTGCACCGTCATCCGTCACGCGGATAACTACCGGCTGACTCTCCAGATCTACCTGATCGCCCCAAGCTGCAAGACCTTTGAGCGCAGCGATGTTAGCTACCTTCGCCGCAGGCGCTGCGGCATTCCAATTCACGCTCACCACTTGGCTCGTCGCGTCCGTCGAACTGAACGTGATATTCGCCGATCCTGCACCTACCTCGGTAGCCGTCAGCGTTAATTTCAATCCGTATCCGCTGCTTGCCTCCGCGGCGTCTTTGCTGATCGTACTAACTGCCGGAACCACCAGCGCACTGCTCGATGCTACGTTGATAGCACCTTTCAGATAACTGCCCTTCACGGTGATCGTTTTCTCGGCTGCTTCGTTAATAGTTACCTTACCGAAATCTACACTGCTTGCTACATTGATTGCCGGAGACGGATCTTCGCCCCCTTCCTCAAACAACTCCGTCCAACTCGTCGCTACCTTGATCTCGTCAACATACACTTCTTTCGGGGTGTTTGAGCCCTGGCGCAAGTCAATAGAAGAAATCTTGCTGGCGTCGTTCTTGATGTTCGCACCGGCAGCTGAACCGCCTGTATTCGTGGTGTCTTGCACGCACTCTAAGGTCGGCGTATTGTTTGCCTTGGTCGGGTTGACATACAGACGTGCAATATCGTTCTTTTCGCCATCAACGAACTCATACTCGATAACTACGAGATAATTCGTGTTCGGAGCATATACATCCTTGGTGAAACGCACATACGTGTTCGTCTCTGAGTATTTGGCAATACCTAACTGGAAACCGATGAAGTTACCATCGTCATCTTTGACCGATTTGCTGTAAAGACGAGCGTACATATTGCTTGCTGTAGCATCGCCAAAACAAAAGAAATAATCGGAGATAATACCTTGCTTGAGCGCGTTTACATTAATGATCGCGCCCGCGTAGAGCTTGCCGCTGGTTACTGCACTGAACTGACGGAAGTCGTCTGCACCTGTGGACCAAAGGAACGATTTATTCCCTTTACCCGTACTCATGTAACCCGGGTATGAAAGCGTTCCTTCTTCTACCTTGATGTAGTTACTGCTTCCGCTGTAACTCCACCAATCGGTAGTGTTTGTACCCATAGAGGTGTTTTTGCCCACATTGAGTGTTCCTACTTCCCTCTCAAAACTCTCGGTCAGAATGACCTTTGCCTCTACATTCGCAGCAATCATCATCGCCGCACAGACTAATGCTAAAATCTTTTTCATATGTGTTATATTTTGTTTTTTCGTAAATCAAAAATGCGCAGCCCCTCGAGCCCTTATGGCTCTCTATCGTAATAGTCTATCAACCCGGCTTACAAATAAATTTGCAGCCGTCTTAATAGTCTATTCCGCTTCCAGAACCCCATCTGATATGGTTTCATGCGGCTGCTTACAAAAATTGCTTCGCACAAAAATGTCAAAAATCTATTCAGCGTGTAAACTGCTTTATTAATATAAAAAATATTTTTGTTATTTTTGGATCATTTTGGGCTTTTTTGGACTAATAAAAAATTGTCTTTAATTGTTGATAATTTTTGACTAATCCCTCCTTCACGCCGCATGGATTTTCGGTATTTTTGATTATTTTTTTCGATTATTGTTTTATGACTCATGGAGTGAAGATTTGGTCTGATAAGTTATGTTGAATTTATTCAAAAATAAGTTATCGGAGCAAAGATTCAAAGTACGCAGTACTATAAAACAATAATCATTTTTCTTTAATAATATTATTATATATAAATCAAAAATAAATAAACTGGCTGCAAAGGTACTACTTTTTTTTGATATATGCAAATTTTTTGAACGTTTTTCTCATTTTTCTCTCATTTTTCTGACAAAATGCACAAAAAACACAAAAAAATATAAAAAAAATCAACAAAAACTTGCATATATGTAAATTTTTGCTTACCTTTGCGCCGGATTTGTGAAAAAGTGTTTTTTGACTTTTTGTTTCCCTTGTGAACAATAAAAAGTTATTGGGGGATCATTTTGGGATATTTTGGACTAACAAATAAAAGCGATCTAAAATATACACGATTATTAAGATTTTTGGGTTTAAACCTGATTATGTGCTGAATTTGTACTGGTTTTTTCCTGGTTATTACCTGTTACCAATTCCCCTAAAAACCCCTAAATGTCGCATATTATATGTACGATTTTTAAGATTATGTTCCATTTAGCGCCCTCCCTAAAATCCCAAATTTGAAATCATAAATCCCAAATTTTAAATTTGAAATCACAAATAATAAATCATAAATCATAAATTTAAAAGGTATTAGTTATATGAAAAATTTTTTTACCCTTTTTATCCTCTCCGCACTTTTGCTCATCCCGAATATCGGAAGGCAACGGATTATACAATAGGAGAAGAAGCTACTACGTATTCGTATACAGCGTTACCAATTAGACTTAGTGGTCTGTACGGCGCCAAATATTCAATAAGCCAGCAGATATATTTAGCTTCCGAATTGATAGCGGAAGGGGCGTCTGAAGGTGATATCTCAGCGATTAGATTTTACTATGGTCATGCCGATAATACGACTATTACTCGTAATATTGAAGTGTGGATAATGGAAACATCATTATCTCAATTCTCTATGACTGTCAATGATCCAGGAAAACTTATTTGCAATTCTAGTTATAAAGCAGGTACTCAAGTGTTTGATGGTAGCGTTACGTTACAAAAAGAATCTTACGTCATAACGTTTAATAAAAATGGTGGAAAATTCCCTTGGGGTGGTTCTAATAATATATTAATTACTGTATTTGACAAAACAGGAGAAGGCGTGGCGCAAAATAGGCATGTAATAATGGCGACAGAGAATCCTCGTTTTCTGCATAAAGTAAGTACCACAACACCTTTGACGGCGTGGAATATAAACGATTTATATAATACAACTGCTGATACATATACAAAAAACAGTAGTGAAATAGAAGGACATAAATGGGTAAATAAAATTACATTTACAATTGATGATGGAGAGGAGCCGGAGCCGCCTGCAACGCCGATAAATTTTGCAGTTAGTGCTATTTCAATAAACACAGCAACATTGTCATGGTCAAGCTCATATGATGCTACTTCTTATGACTTACAGCAAAGCGCTAACGGCGAAGATTGGAGCACTTTATCGCTTGGTGAAACAGGAACTTCTTATAATTGGACAGGTCTTTCCTCTGCAAGTACTCAGTATGCTCGTATCCGTGCAAACAACGCCGTGGGTAGTAGTAATTGGTCGGACGCCATAACAGTAACTACTGATGCCGTTCATGAGCACGATGGGATAACATTTGACAAGTGGTCAACGTCTAATGCGCTTCCTACTTCTGGAAATTACTACATCTATAATGATGTAAGTTTTGACGCCTATGCTTCGGAAACCATTACACTGACGGGCAACATGAACCTTTGCTTGAACGGCAATTCGGTAGATATACAAGCTTCTCATATAATAATTCCTAATGGCAAAACGCTTACTATCTATGATAATGTAGGTACGGGTAGCCTCTCTGGATTTTATGAATCTACTCCTGCTAGTGCAGAAGGTCTTATCACTGTTGAAAATGGCGGTACCTTAGTCATAAAAGAAGGCTCCATCCAAAATCTTGATGTGGATCCGAATGACGGTTATTTGGCGTATGCCATCTATAACAAAGGAACACTTCGTATTTCCGGAGATCCTGTAATCTCCGGTCATGACGCAGATATAAGTTTGTTTAACAACAAATATATCACCTTAGATGGCGCTCTTACGAATACTGCCAAATATAGCGTAAATGCAGGCGGACAGACTATTACTTCCGGTTGGAGTACCTATATGAGCGGGGAGAAACCGAGCGACTATTTCGAATCTGCAAAAAGCGGTTATGATGGTATCTGCGTGGTAAGTAACGAAGCAAAATTAGTGAAGTTACTTGCATTGGATGAGGATGACGATAATGATGCTATTTCCGATGGTACATATAGTGGAACGATTTGTGTTAACATGACCCGCTCCCTCACCTCCTTGCAGTACAACACCTTCTGTCTGCCGTTCGCGTTGGATGATGACCAGTTACAGGAGTTCTTTGGTGCGGGCTACGACTTGGAGGAGTTTGTCTCTTCTTCTTTGGACGGCGATGTACTGAGCCTCGTGTTCAACAAAGTGACCTCTCTCGAAGCCGGCAAACCGTACTTGCTCCAACCCTCCGTCGATGTAGCGAACCCCTCCTTCGAGGGCGTGACGATTGCTGTTGCCGAACCGGCAGACCAGACGAGCGATGCAAATATCTCTTTCCACGCTACTTTTGCTCCCACCTCACTCGAAGGCGGTAACAAAAACCTCCTCTTCTTAGGCGCAGGCAACGAACTCTTCTATCCGGCGAGCACCGCGAATATCAAAGCTTTCCGTGCGTACTTCGAACTCAAAGGTGCAGCGCAAAAAGCAGCCAAACGTGCTCGTATCGTTAAGAAAGAGGATTCCGCAACCGGCATTGATCAAATC